>Ga0247814_10002034_pt1 | contig 11251 bp, 8 predicted proteins | sample UWRJL179409R1_FD_179947 | JGI IMG/M metagenome (GOLD analysis project Ga0247814, IMG submission 179947) | Plant litter microbial communities from Arlington Agricultural Research Station in Wisconsin, United States - UWRJ-L179-409R-1 | ecosystem: Environmental > Terrestrial > Plant litter >...
CCTATCGCCTATGCTTTGTTAACAAATTGGCTGAAAACTTATGATTATAAAGTAAGCACAGGCTTATGGCCGTATCTATTAGCGGCAGGAGTTTCAATGGCTATAGCAGTTCTTACCATTAGTATGCAAAGTTTCAAGGTAGCTAAGGCTAATCCTGTAGATGCGTTGAAGTATGAATAACTAATCCCTCATCTGCGGGCAATTTTAGCAAGCCGTCTTTCCAGTCATAAGTTTTACCGGTACTGGAAAGAATCACTTTTCCGCTGTAACCAAACGGGACAGCAAAGCTGGCCGATTCGTGACTGAGATTGAGCACAACTATAAAACCATCATGCCCCGTTAATTCCCTCGTATATACCAGCAGTTGTTGGTCGATATAGACCTGTTTGTATGCACCATACAAGAGTGCCGGCGAAGTTTGTCGCAACCTGATCAACTTTTTATACAACGATAAGTTGGAATTGAGCTCTTCTTCTTGCTTTTCAACGTTGTGGTCAGGAAAATTATCCGCTATCCGTAACCAGGGCTTACCCCTGGTAAATCCAGCCTGTGCGGTCGAATCCCATTGCATGGGTGTACGTGCCGGATCACGACTGATGTTCAGCTCTGGCATATTCAATCCCTGCGGATCCTGTTGTTCATCAAATGGGATGTGTACATCCTTCATTCCTATTTCATCTCCGTAGTATAAAGTCGGCGTACCCCGGAGCGTGAGCAGCAACGTGGCTGCCACGCGTGCCTGTCCCTCGCCGATTCTGGTGGCAATGCGTGGACGATCGTGGTTGCTCAACACCCAATTAGGCCATGCATTTGGCGGTAATGCCTGCTCATAAGCCAAAATCGACGAAGCGATCGTTTGTGCATCCCAGTTGATTCCCATCAGCGTAAAATTGAAAGGTAGATGTATTCCGTCATTATTACGACCGTAATAGGTCATCAGCTTTTCATACGGCAGGTAGATTTCGCCGATTAGCACCCTATCATTATAAGCATCAGTCAGGTTACGCATGCGTTTGACGATGTCCTGCACTTCAGGCTGATCTGTTGAATTTACGGTCAACAGGCTATCATAGCCCGGCATATGTGGTGCAAAACCAGGATTGGGTGGATTATCCGCAAAGCTTTCGCTCTTAAAGATATGCCATAACACATCAATCCTGAAACCATCCACACCTTTATCCAGCCAGAAGCGCATCACGCCGAGCATGGCTTCCACTAACTCTTCGTTTCTCCAATTAAGGTCCGGTTGTTCCTTTAAAAAACCATGATAATAATATTGCGAGGTGGCCTCATCCCATTCCCATGCGCTTCCGCCAAACACACTTAGCCAATTGTTGGTGCGGAACCATCTTCACCTGCATCTTTCCAAATGTACCAGTTTCGTTTTGTACTATCTCTGGAAGATCTTGATTCCCTGAACCATGGGTGTTCACTCGAGCTATGGTTTGGTACCAGGTCAAGCAATATTTTTATATCACGTTGATGTGCTTGTTGCAACAAGTGGTCAAAGTCTTCCATTGTACCAAATATGGGATGTATAGCGACATAGTCCGCTACATCATAACCAAAATCTGCCATAGGCGATGGAAAGATTGGCGAAAGCCAGATGGCTTCAATCCCCAGCATTTGGAGGTAATCCAACCGTTGTACAATACCGATCAGATCCCCTATGCCATCACCATTGCTGTCCTGAAATGAACGCGGATAAACCTGATAGATTACAGCACGATGCCACCAATGAAAATTACCTTCCTGCATAAAAATTTCGTTAATCGTTCCTTTAGAGACAACGAACTGCGGTGGAGATTGTTTTGCACAGGCAACGCTTATCAATCCGAATATGACTTTCCCCGAACACATCCATCAGGTGGTGATTACTATATTTACCATTGTAATTTATACCGGATTTATGAAGAAAATAGGATTTTTATCTTTCGGACACTGGGCTGACCATCCAGGATACCAGGCCCGTACGGCAAGTGACACATTGCTCCAGTCTATAGACCTGGCGGTTGCTGCAGAAGAGATTGGCATAGACGGCGCATACTTCAGGGTACACCATTTCGCAGCTCAGTTAGCTTCACCGTTCCCTTTACTATCGGCTATAGGTGCCAAAACAACTCAAATAGAAATAGGCACCGGTGTAATTGATATGCGTTACGAAAATCCATTATACATGGTTGAGGACGCCGGAGCAGCTGATCTGATCTCAGGTAGCCGGTTACAATTAGGACTGAGCAGAGGATCGCCGGAACAAGTTATAGAAGGCTGGCGCAATTTCGGCTACAAACCAGCTGATGGAGAGACAGACGCTGATATGGGACGTCGTAAGACATTGGAATTTTTGGATAAGCTGAGTGGTAAAGGCTTTGCCGAGCCCAACCCCTCTCCTATGTTCCCCAATCCCCCAGGCTTATTACGCTTAGAACCTTTTTCCGAAGGATTGCGCGAACGCATCTGGTGGGGCGCTGCTTCTAACGCAACAGCTGTATGGGCTGCAGAAAATGGTATGCACCTGCAAAGCTCTACATTGAAATTTGATGAAAATGGTAAACCTTTCCATATACAACAGGCAGAGCAAATCAGATTGTATAAGGAAGCCTGGAAAAAAGCAGGACACAAGCGTGAAGCTAGGGTTTCGGTGAGTCGTTCAATTTTTGCCTTGGTAAATGATCAGGACAGGTATTTATTTGGCCGGGAAGCTGGCCAGTCCGACAAAATCGGCTATATCGAAAGCGACAAACGTGCAATATTTGGGAGAGGATATGCCGCTGAACCGGATCAACTTATCAAGGACCTAGCAGCAGACGAAGCTTTACAGGAAGCAGACACCATTCTTTTAACCATACCGAATACATTAGGTGTTGATTATAACGTACACGTTTTATCTTCGATTTTGGAGCATGTTGCTCCTGGATTGGGTTGGCGTTAAGTTGAAATAAGTATGATCATAAAGCAGGTTCAACAAAGAGGTGATTAAAAAAACAGAAAGATAACTGAGCGTCCCGACTAATGCAGAACCTGCGCCCTGACCGCCAAAGGCTTGTAATTGATCAATCAATTCTGACAAACTTTATTATTGAAGGGCATTTTTTAAGGCACTTGCGACGGATGAAACTGATATACAAAAAGACTCAGGGAGAATTAATCAATTTGTTGCTTCAGCATTTTGGCGCCGACATTCGCATTTCGGCAGAAAATGCAGGTATGCATATCATTGTATGGTTTTTAACCGACAAGATCGCACCTGATATCACTCTAAAGGCTAAAGAACGCGGTATTATGTTGTATGCAGTAGACGCGTTAGCGATAAAATTCAAATTCCCTACATCTTTCATGATTGGATTTAACGGTTTCAAAAGATCGATGCTGGAAGAAAGTGTCATCGCTTTGAAAACTATGATTACGGAATAAAAACTGTAATATCCCGTCGTCGCGATATTTATATTCAAAAAATAATCTTCCCTCAATGAGTGTCAGTTTAATTCGTTTTCACTTATTTTAAACCGGAACCGATCATAATAAATGAGATTTTGGATCACATGACCCATAAATTATTTCATAAATTAGAAAGATTTTCATCAACACTAAACAATTACACCTTCTTATAGTTAGCTATTCAGGATTATATTATCTTTAGAGCGTTGAACAGGTTAAAGAAATCAATATGTATATTCCTTTCTTATTATTTTGTTACAAATAATACTAGTTTATGAGCGAAGAACCAGCACGCCAATCCTTCGGACTTTTACAAAGTCTGAAGAAATTAATCTTTGAAGATAGTCCGGAGCCTTCTGTTCCTGAATCGAGCGTCAAATCCATGCCACCTTCAGTTGAAACCCAACCGATCAGAAATGTAACTATTAATCCCAATATTGATCTGAATCAAAATCCAACAGTTTTACCATTAACTGATGTAAAACAGATGAAGGTTAAAGTACTGGAAATTCTCGAGCGGTTAAATGAACCTGGACTTGATTTTTTTGAAGTATGGAATGCCGCAGCCCAGATGGGTAGTGTAGATGCGAGCTCCATTAAAGCGGCTTATACCTCTTTAAAATATGTAGATAAAACCCTTGATAAAGAAAAACTGGTTACCAGTGCCCGAAAATATGCCGACAGTCTAAAAACTATTATAGATAAAGAAAGCAGTCAGAAACGGTTGCAAAAGCAGAGCATTGAGCAAAATCAGGTTTCAGAAAAGGCAAATTTAACCAGTGAAATTGAATCTATTGAAAGAAATATAGAACAGTTGCAGCAACAGTTAAATGCAAAACAAAAAGAACTAAAAAATATAAATAGTAAATATGAACCACAGCTGAAGGATATTGATCATAAAATTGCTATTGGCAATACCGCTGTAACCGAAGTAATTAATGATATCAATACAGCCATTAGCATAATTGAAACCAACATAAACTAAAATAACAATGGAAAACAAGAGTGAATTTGTAAACATACCAGCAGAACTGAAAAGCCAGCTCCCGATATTTCAGGTGCTTGGCGATCATTTACCAAGTCAGCTGCAGACCCCTGGAGCCAAGAAAACAATTTCCAGCATCTTTTTCTGGGCACTTATTTTAGGTGGTGCCTATGCCTTCTTCCGGTTTCTGCCTATTATGCTGGAATATGCAGCAAAAAGTATTCTGCTTGTTGTTTTCAGTATCATTCTGATTGTTTTATTATTACTTGCCCCAAAAATCATTGCACTGTTACACCGCCTTGGAACTATCCTTCTTTTTAAAGGTGAAAAAGCAATTATCCGTAATAATCCTATTGAAACGCTTCAATTATTATCAAAAGATGCAAAGGACACTTTAAAACGTGTAAAAGAAAAAATCACCAATGTTGACGGTGTACGTATTGATATGATTCAAAGTGGCGAAACTGCTCAAAAAACAGCAGAAGAAAAATACACTTATGCAAAACGCTTTACCGTGGAGGCGGCCAATCTTGATGAAAAAGGCAAACAGGAAATCGCTAACAATAATAATGAAAAGGCAAATGAATATGGCAGAGATGCTAAAGAAACGCGCACCAAAGCTTTTTTATTAGGTAAAGAAGGAGAATCTGAAGAACAGAATGCGAGAAGCTATGTTCAGTATGCAAATCAGTTTGCGAAAGTACTGGAAGTATTAAAAGATAACGAAAGCGCCGCCAGAATATATGTGAGTACACTGGATAGCAGTATCTCTATCATCTCTAAAAAACTGGAAGCTACGCAGAAGATGAAAAATGCTACTGATGGTTTAGCAGAAGTATTTAATATCAAAGATAGCTGGGTATTCCAGGAAGCGATGAATGCAGCAACAGGTGCAATTAGTCAGAATATTGCCTCTATCCGTTCCAATCTGGATTTTCTGGATCAGAATAATAACATTACTGTAGGTGGCGCGCCATCGCAAGTAGAGTTGGAAGATTTCATTAAAAAAGTAGATGAGCGTAATCTTAAAATGCTTAATGTAAGTCAGATGAGCGACTCCGCATATGAGCTAAAACCAAATGAGAAAATAGATAAGGGCTTTACTTTACTTGATTAACACATTAAATTAAAACATTAAAAACATGGAAGAAAAATCAATCTGGGCCCAACTACGCTGGCCGATTAAAGCAATCATTATCGCTATTCCCATTATTGGAATAGGTTACTGGGCTTTTGATAGCGGTAAATTTGATGCAGCGAGTCATAAAAATGAATCCGTAACTGACAGTATTGCTAATAGGACTGATACTCCGGCAGCAAAAACTACTGATGATAAAAGAACTTTTAACTATAGCCCCGAAAAACCTGTTAATGGTGAATATAAAGGCGTCGTTGAAGTAGGTGCCTCGGGCTTTAATTCTTTTGTAGTAAATATTGATAAAGAAAAAAACTGGGAAATTATCTCTAAAGATTTCGGCAAATCATTTGTTTACGAAGGTATGGCCAATACTGCCGATATCCGTACAGGTTTGAAAGATTATATAGGTGCGATGTTCGATAAAGGTGTTAAATCAAGAAATATCCATTTTGTAATTAGTTCCGGCGCGCAGAAAGAGCCAAAAACTGCCCTGATTAGTTCTGAATTGAAAAAAATGGGTTATGTAGTTAATCTTGTTACTGCCGAACAAGAAGGTAAGCTTGCCTTGAAGTGTGTATTACCTAAGTCCTACTATGATAACTCTTTCGTAGTGGATATTGGTTCGGGAAACACAAAAATCTCCTGGATAAGTGGAGATGTGAAGTCCGCCGAAGCACCAGGTGCAAAGTATTATGAAAAAGACTTAAAAGACGATGCTGTATATGTTGAGGTAAAGGCTACTGCAGAAAAAATACCAGCGACAAAACGGGAAGTTTGCTTTATCATTGGCGGCGTTCCTTATGAGCTGGCCAAACAAACCCGTAATGGAGAAGAGCGCTTCACTGTACTGAACGATCCTGAAAAGTATAGTACAGATAAGGTGAAGATTAAAAGTGGCGTAAATATCTATAAAGCGATCAAGGATGCAACTAACTGCGATACTTTCGTCTTTGACTGGGATGCTAACTTTACTATCGGCTTCCTATTGTCTGTTAAATAGAAATACTAAATCAAATGTAGTTACGATCTCGATCAGTTGAACTTTAATTGAGTGTAGAATGTTTAGTAAATAGAAAAGTCTCGTACCATAGGTGCCAGACTTTTCTATTTACTTCCCGATACAAAACTTACTAAAGATATTCGCCAGCAAATCGTCATTTGATACCGCACCTGTAATCTCACCAAGATAATAAAGCGCCTGTTTAATATCAATCGCCAGAAACTCTGAAGTTACCGGATTAATCAAACCTTCACTCACACTGCTCAATGATTCCTGGGTTCTTCTTAATGCCTCCACATGCCTGATGTTGGTCACCATCGTATGGCTTTCAGAAAGTTTATCTCCTACTGCTGTTTCGTACAGCAACTCTTTCAGCTCTTCAATATTATTATTCTCTTTGGCAGAGATCGAAATGAACTGTATGTCTGAAGGCAAATTCAACTCTTTAATTCTATCCGTATAGGTCAGGTCCATCTTATTGGCTACCGCGACAAAAGCTATACCTGGTTTATGTAAGCTGGCAATGTCTTCCCTGATTTCGGAAGAAGTAAGGTTCACTACATCGAAAAGATAAACAAGTACGGCCGACTGGCTAATCTTCTGCATGGTCTTCTCCACTCCTATCGCTTCAATCGTGTCTGTCGCTTCACGTATGCCAGCGGTATCAATTAAACGGAAGTTGATACCGTTGATATTTAAAACTTCCTCTATGGTATCCCTGGTGGTTCCCGCGATTTCGCTGACAATAGCGCGGTCTTCATTTAACAGTGCATTTAATAAAGTAGATTTCCCTGCGTTGGGGCGACCAGCAATCACGGTATTAATTCCTTCTTTGATCACATTACCTAATTCGAATGAGCGGATCAGCTTATTCAATACCAGCGTAATCTTATTAATCAGTTCCTGTAATTGATCTCTGTTGGCAAACTCAACATCTTCTTCTGAGAAATCAAGCTCCAGCTCAATCATGGAGGCAAAGTGGATCAGTTGCTCGCGCAATACGTTGAGCTCTGTGCTGAATCCACCTCTCAGCTGGTTCATAGCTACACTATGCGCAGCTTGTGAATCGGAAGAAATCAAATCTGCCACCGCTTCTGCTTGTGAAAGATCCATCGCGCCGTTCAGGAAAGCACGGAGTGTAAATTCTCCAGGTTTAGCGGCAAATGCCCCCTTTTTTATCAATAAATTTATAATCTGCTGAATGATATAGTTTGAACCATGACAGGAGATTTCCACTACGTTTTCTTTGGTGTAAGATTTAGGACCTACAAAGAGACTGACTACTACTTCATCTATCACTACGTCGCCATCTTTAATTAATCCAAAATGCAGGGTATGTGTAGCTTGACTGAGCAGGTCTTTACCTTTAAAAACAGAGTTGGTGATGGCAATAGCATCTTTTCCTGATAAACGGATTACGCCTATGGCGCCCGCGCCTGGAGGGGTTGATAAGGCTACTATTGTTTCATTTGACATCATGGGTACTATCGTTTGATTATAAGAATACGCAAAACTACCCAAACATTTCGGTCTATCTCCTGTTAGTTCATGTAAATTTAACAGAAGAATTACAATGAAAGAATTACCGCTCACCGTTAAACGGTCGCTCGAATTACTTGGTCTTGTTTTGGTAGGTGCTATCTTTGTGATTGGTAGTGATATTATCATGCCTGTAATCATGGCCTTTTTTATCAGCATTATGCTGGTTCCTATTTACAGATTTCTAAGAAAATATAAGTTTCCTGAAGTTGCAGCTATCATTTTACCAATTTTACTGGTGGCGATCTTTGTTGGATTAATCGTCTGGTTTTTCACCGCACAAGTAGGTATGCTGGTAGCAGATTTTCCGCAGATCAAGAAAAACGTCTCGCTACATTTACACTCGTTAAGCACCTGGGTGAGCAGCGTGAGTCATTATTCAACAACAGAACAGATTAACTTCATCAACAAAAAAAGTAATGATCTGCTGGCAATGGCAGGAAACATGGCGAGTGGGGCTGCAGTTACATTGAGTTCTGTATTTGTGTTTGTGGGATTACTGCCAATATACATTTACCTGATGCTTTTCTACAAAGATATCTTGTTGCGCTTCATTTTTATGTGGTTCAATAAAGATCACCATCCTAAAGTTAAAGATGCGATCTATGAAACTGAGTCGATTATAAAAAGCTATCTGGTAGGTTTATTAATCCAGGTAACTTATATGACGATATTATTAGGCGGAATCTTGTTGCTTTTAGGGATTAAACACGCTTTGCTGATTGGGGTAATTTTCGCCATTCTAAATCTTATTCCTTACGTAGGGGCACTATTAGGGAACATTATCGGTGTATTGTTAACGCTTACTGCCGCGACTACCTTGGGCCCGATCATTACGGTACTGGCTGTAATTGCTGGTGTGCAGTTTCTGGACAACAATATTCTGATGCCAAGAATTGTTGGCTCTAAAATTAAGATTAATGCATTGATGGCTATTCTCGGAGTAATTGTTGGTGGAAGTATTGCAGGGGTATCTGGAATGTTCCTATCAATGCCAATCATAGCAGTGCTCAAAGTAGTGTTCGATAGAACTGAGATGTTTAAACAATGGGGTGCGCTGTTCGGCGATGAAAGACCAGCAAGAAGCCCTATGACCTTTCCTGTCTTCAGGAAGAAAGCCGCTGTAACTACAAAAGAAGGCGTAGAAGGTAAATAAAAGAATACAAGCTAATTAATTAAGAAAGGGCACTTTTCGGGGTGCCCTCCTCTATTTGGTGTGTATTGTGTTTGCTTGTTTGGAATAAGTCTTTATAACTTAAATAAATGTCAAAATATTTTCACAGGTTATATTTCTGTAAAGATATATAAATATTTTGAATTAATAAACAAAATTTATTAAAACAGACAGATTAGGTTATTTTCATAAACATTCTTTACAAAGCCGTGTAAAATAATGTAAAGAAACCCCAAACTTTGCGCAAATATTTACATTCTTTCCGGTACTTCTATACCCAGAATCCGCATACCCGATTTCAAAATTCCAGCGGTAACATCACTTAAACTTAACCTCAGTCGTTTTAGCAGTTCATCTTCTTCTTTAACGATGGGTGGAATTTCGTGATAGAATTTGTTGAACATTTTTGCCACCTCATAAATATAGTTTGCTAAACTGGCAGGACTAAAAGTCTTTGCAGCGGCAGAGATTTCTGAAGGATACTTAGCTAAAAGGATGATCATGTCCAGTTCTGTTTCTGATAAAGCTACCTGATTATCAATAAATATACCGGGTGCATAAGCAGCCTTAAGGAGTAATGATTTTATCCTTGCGTGTGTATATTGTATAAACGGACCAGTGTTTCCCTGGAAGTCGATCGACTCAGCGGGATCAAACAGTAAACGTTTTTTAGGTTCTACTTTTAACAGGAAGTACTTCAAAGCACCCATCCCTATATTGTAATAGAGGGTTTCTCTTTCTTCTTCACTGAAATGATCTACTTTACCTAAGGCTTCGGTTTTTTGTTTTGCTGTGGCTACCATTTCGGCAATCAGATCGTCAGCATCCACAACAGTACCTTCACGTGATTTCATTTTGCCACTTGGAAGGTCTACCATACCGTATGACAGGTGGTATAAACCTTTTGCCCAGCTTTTACCTAACTTATCTAAAATCAGAAATAACACCTTGAAATGGTAATCCTGCTCGTTTCCTACTACATAGATAGACTCATTCATTTTGAAATCATCATATTTCATCTGTGCAGTACCCAGATCTTGCGTAATGTATACAGACGTACCATCTGCACGCAATACCAGTTTCTGATCAAGACCATCGGCCGTAAGATCTATCCAGACAGAACCGTCTTCTTTTTTAAAGAATACGCCTTTAGCGAGACCTTCTTCTACGGTATCTTTTCCTAATAAATAGGTATTGCTTTCGTAATAAAACTTATCAAAATCAACCCCAAGGTTTTTGTAACTGATAGCGAAACCTTCATAAACCCATCCATTCATGGTTTTCCAAAGGTCAATCACAGCTGCATCCCCCGCTTCCCAGGCTAATAACATCGCTTGCGCTTCTTTGATAAGCGGAGCGTTCTTTTTAGCTTCGTCTTCTGTCTGGCCCTGATCTTTTAAAGCTTCTATTTCTTTTTTGTATTCTTTATCAAAAATCACATAGTACTTTCCTACCAGGTGATCACCTTTCAGGCCTGAGCTTTCTGGTGTTTCGCCATTGCCCCATTTTTGCCAGGCAAGCATAGATTTACAGATGTGAATTCCCCTGTCGTTCACCAGATTCACTTTATATACTTCTGCGCCATCAGCTTTCAGCAATTCTGAAACAGAATAGCCTAATAAGTTATTCCTAACATGCCCTAAGTGTAATGGTTTATTGGTATTCGGTGATGAATATTCTACCATCACTTTTCTGCCGTTGGAGGGAATCACGCCGAAATTTGGTTGCAGCAGGGTGTTATTAAATAAGTCCAGCCAATAGTCGTTCGCAATACTCAGGTTCAAAAACCCCTTCACCACATTAAATGCAGTCACTTCTTTTAAATTATCCACAAGGTACGCGCCGAGGTCATTCGCCGTCTGCTCTGGTGATTTCTTGGAAAAACGTACAATTGGAAAAACTACTATCGTTGCCTGCCCCTCAAACTCTTTACGTGTATCTTGTATACTGATCAGACTTTCCGCAACCTCTTCATTA
>Ga0247814_10002037_pt1 | contig 11238 bp, 7 predicted proteins | sample UWRJL179409R1_FD_179947 | JGI IMG/M metagenome (GOLD analysis project Ga0247814, IMG submission 179947) | Plant litter microbial communities from Arlington Agricultural Research Station in Wisconsin, United States - UWRJ-L179-409R-1 | ecosystem: Environmental > Terrestrial > Plant litter >...
AACACTATCTAAGTTTACGGCACTAGATGTAACTAAGAAGGTCGAGGAAGAAGATATCCCCTCTTACGTCCCTACGTCCCAGAGGATTATTACCCAGTTTATATTGGCGAAGCGTTCCGGTCCAGATACCAGGTTGTAACAAAATTAGGATTTGGTGTCAATTCTACGGTTTGGTTGTGCAGAGATATTAGGTAAAGATTTTGATTGCCTTTTCTTAACTATTTAGGGTCATTTTAATTTATTAATAGCGATCACCCATATTTGACGCTCAAAATACGTACTCGAACCAAAGAATATGATCCTGAGAACCAGTATAGTGATCACGAAACAACAATCAATGAATACTTAAAAAGCAATCCCATTGAACATCCAGGCAAAAACATGGTCCGAAGAGTCCTTGATTCGTTTGAAAAAACTAGTCCCAACTGAAATCACAAATGCATGCTTTATCAACCTCTTGGAATGAGCTTTATGAACTATCTGAACTTCTTCCTCAGAATAGATTTTCAAAAGAACTTGCCAGAGAAGCATTCAACTCCTTCTAATTGCCCTAGATTATTTACATCAGTGTTGCGTTATTCACACTGGTGAGCTCGCTCATAAAACCAGCCCTCTTGTGGTGATTAGAAGTTAACTTATTATTAGATACTTCACCAGATAACGTGCTCCAAAAGTTTGAGGATGATGCCTTAATTAGTTCCTAGATTGAGCAAGGCGAATTAGAACGACCAGTCGCCCGAAAAGTTCTTAGCGATCGCACCATCTATACCTCTCGACCGATGCCTTTAAGTACAGGTCTACTAATTATCTGTGATCTTGGGGAGGCTAGAGTTGGTACCAAAATGCATCGAGGTGACATTATGCCTGGAATATATTGCGCCCCAGAGGTGATATTAGGGATGGATTGGGACAATAAAGTGGATATATGGGCCACTGGTATTATGGTGAGTATATACCAATGATGAAATTAATGATCCGAATGCACATTATTGCTTGGCCTTCCACTAGGGGTCTTTGAAAACAGTCCTCGAGAATTCGGTCACGCTACTTGTCTATAGTAACGAAGACATTTCGATGTCACAATCAGATGTCGTACATAAACTAGGCTGTGAAAAAGCCAAAATCGAGCTAACTTATAATTGATCTACCTAGATGTGGGATTTCTTGAAGGCGGCCACTTGTTCTTTGCAAAAAAAAAAAACGGAATACTAGATGATCAACAGCACCTTGCAGAAATGGTTTCACCTTTGGGGCCTCCACCTCCAGAATTCTTGATACGGAGTAAGAATTGTTATCAATACTGGGACAGCAAAGGTATTGCACCAATTCCCTGTTCTTTCGTTTTGGACAAATACAGTGTACCTGTACATAATTTGTTGATGTCATCTTTAGGAAACTGGAAAGGCTCGGTTCCCCGTTCCGATTCCTGATCAGTCTTTCGAAAACCGTGAGCAATGGCTTAATGAGAAGGACCGGACTCTTTTCTTACAGTTTCTGCGTAGGATGTTATGCTGGATGCCAGAAGAGAGGTCGGTCGCGCGGGGAGTTGGCTTTTGACGAATTTTTGATGCAACCACAGACTAATACATTCTCGGAAGAGGGAGAATCGATCGAGAAGCCAGTGTAGAAGTTTATCCGCGTCAAGGAATTTTGGTTAATCTATCAATTGCTAGGTATAAGTACCTTAGCAAGTGTAATCACTTGAGCTGTACATTAACAATTCATATTTAAAGATGTGTAAAAATTAACAATAAAGGTATAACAGAAACTTGGTAGAGTAGTCTTAAACTCGTCAGACATGCCCTTCAGAAATACCCTCAAGAATACTTTTCTTCTTTTTCAACGAAACTCGACTTCTTCGTGAACAGAAAATTCTTAGAACGCAATTCCTCCCAAGAGTAGTAGATATTTGGTGTTACATTTTAAAATGCAACCGCTTAAGCGGTGGCATCAAGGTTTGGAAGAAGTGGTTATACCAGTAGAATTACCTGCTATTTAAGAGAAGCCACTTTAAAAACGAAAAGTGGTCGCCAATTTCCAACCACCTCTTCTAAACCTCCATTGCAAGCTGGATACACCTTAAAATAATTTATGATGGTCTACCTGGGCTTCAAGAAGAGAAAGTGCGGTTTGTTCAACATCCGATACTGACTGAATAAGTTACACCTGGATGCACTTTAGGCTCCAATGCCTTTCGGGCCGCAGCAGGTGGAACTAAAGCTTCATTAGCAAAGGGCTCCAGGAATCTTGCAGAGCACATCTTGATACCGGACCAGAAGATGCTGTAACCTTTTGCCAAGGACGGGATCTACACCTGCCGAACCACAATTCCGTCTTTGCATTATGGCTGGGATTAATCATGAGCCATCTCTTGGTGAAACTCTTTAAATCTATCATTTTAAGTCTTCCGAATGTGCAGCGCAAAAAGAGCTAATTCACATTCGTTGGTAGCAACATTCTGTTCGACCTACGTTAAGGTTACTCGTGCTACCGTTCTTATGCACGCAACGAGAACCAGAGGTAACACTGAGAATGCTAGTGTGAGGGGGGGGGATTGTAAGTAGGAGCTTGAGCCCCTATATCTATGTGAATCCTTAGGGCCAAAGAGAGGTATTTCTTCCTTCAAATCCATCCAGTCACTTAGTTATCGAATTAACCCTCGTTGTAAATCTTTACCAAGAGCCGAGTCACTCTGGAATCCACGAAGTCCATCGCTACTACGTTTGTTAGATATGGCTATTCCATGCCCAAACAACTATGCGTACTTTATGCGCAGTGTTCTTCATACAGACTACTTTGACGCAAATAAGGAGGCGGATTTCTATTCGCACATCTTGCTAGAAATGGTTCAGAATGAAGCATACGCGTTACTGCCCCACGCGTCAGGCATATCCACCACCACAACCACCTACACATGTTCGAACACCGTATTATAGCCCTATTGAACGTCATCGCAACTGCGAGTATCGCCATAGTCAGTATGAACACATGACGATTACGTACGGCCTCCAACACACCAGCCGATGGAAGCTGTACCTGAATATGACATCTAGAGACCTTTGCCATGGCAGCGATGGCGCCCATACTGCAGCTTTTGTTCCAATCAAGATGTGTAACAGGAAGGAAGAGGTTATGTATTTTGATCTCACATCCTCTATCCGTGGGATTTATCTTCCTTTGAAGATCCAAGCGGAAATGGGTTCTCCTGGCCTCTGCTGCTACATCTGGATTGATTTCCATATTGCCGAAACCCTGAAAGTCTGGAACTTATCGATGTGGGTTTCTGAGGGTGTTACTTATACAGACACATATCCCACCACCCGTAAGCTTCATCGCACATTTGGATTACGTGCAGAATCAGGTAAGTCTTTAGTACTCAATGTCAAGGAGATCTACGACCTTATGAGTATTCCGGATGGTCTGCGCCATCCCGAAAAGGTGATGTTCTACCCAAATAATTTGGTGTCTCTCGAAGATTCACATCTGATCCATGTAAGCAATTCAAAAAGAAAACCAAGTCAGCCATTTCAACGTATCTAAAGAACCTAGACCGCCTCATCAATCTATGACACATCCCACATCGACAAAGATAACCACGTCATTGATATGGTCACCGTCATCAATGCACACCAAGGGCTCAAACTCCAGTACCAACCCGCACCTGTCGAGACTAGTTGGATTGTAGGACTTATCAAATCATTCGTAGTAGCGGCAATATCATGTAAGCAACCTACCACCCCGTGTTCTTCACTAACAAGTCTAATGTAACCTGTGCGGGGCACCACGGTCTGTTTTTTACAGCCTTGAATTGGTTGGCTGATAGTGCACAGTTATTCCAGTTGTTGGCCCATTGATGGCTGTTGGGGCAGGTTTCGCCTATGAGGCGATCACAAATCCGGATGCATTCTCAACTTCAAATATCTTAAATTTAGCTGTCGGCGTTTTAGCTTCGACAATTAGTGCCGGACAAGCCATGAAGCCCAATGTCAACCCTAAAATGCTACCAGCCGGTAAACTTGAAGTAGGTGAAGCTAATGAAGCTAATGAGGTGAAAGAGACAGACGACACTACAGAGTCTGCAGAAGCAAGCCTCCAGCATAAGAAAGAGCAAGCACCGGTAATGTTGTCGACTAGCGACCAGGAGCCAGAGCCAAATAGTACTGGGACATGCGAACATAACAAGCCTGTTGGGGATCCTGTGGACGGCTGGTATCCTATCCAATTCTCCGAATCAAAACTTGAATCTGTAAAACTTGCTCCTGGGGAAGTTTTAATGACAGCAGAGGAGAAGAAAGAGAAATATGAAAAAGCGTAAGTGATTCTGGGACTCCTATGGATGTGAGAAAGTTAATGAACTGTTTTTAGGCAAGCTGCAGCTTTGGCGGGCATTCCACCTGAAGAGTGGTGATTCAATTATGCTGTGACAAACTTTCTTACTTTGGTTCAAGTTCTTTTGAATAAAACTGCAAAATCCCAAAACAGGTACTCCTGATGGAGTGATGGTACCGCGAGTTAATTTGATAGGCAGCACGGAAGGTCGGGGTTCAAGGTGTGGAAAGAGCAGAGAGTAGCAGGTGTGTTTAATGAGCTTATGTGTTTTTTGGTGTTTTAAAAACTATAAACTGCATCTATAATCTGTATTCAAAACACTTCGATTTTGATTTCGGATCGTGACCTGGTGTTACATACATGTATCTAGCTTCGGTAAGCTCCTGGCCTGGCATTTTTGTATGAGTATTTTGGAGCGCTTGAAAACGGCACTATAAGTCAGCCAGAAGCTCTGCGTTGACCGTAGCGCCTTGGAGCTTTTGTTTTGCTGGTTGATCTTTTCAGCCACCCTAATACAGAAGTATTTTATGTCATCATAAGCTTCCTGGATTCTGCAACTCGTTCTTTTGAAATTCTGTAAGCTTCCAAACAATTTGCCCAAAATAATGATCTCGCTCTAACTTACTATTATAGATGCACTTTACCAAATATAAAACTGGAAGCAGATTACACCAGTTCTGTGGTCGTTAAACAAACAGAAATATGTGGTTCATAATAATAGGTGCAAATATTCAAGGCTCCTCGGCTCCGTGAACCAACACGATAAACTTCGATGTATCTACAAGACCAATCACGGGCACCAATCAAACTAATTCGAAATTACAGACTTACACCCGTTCCAATCCTTCTTTTCGGTCGCATCAACTAGGAATTTTGTTACACTATGCCTACTAATTCCCGCGAAGCTACTAATGCTAATACCATCATCTCCATAAAACCGAATAGGGGCTGAAGGGCCTTCAGTATATCGTGTTGGGCGTACCAACATGAAGCCCACCTATCTATATTATGGATTTGTCTGTAAGTATGTGAGATTGACATCATTCTCTTGGAACAACACATACATGCCAGTGGCGAATCTTTCATAAAATTTAGGACGGCCGACAAATACTTGTAGGCAGATAATTTTCCTCATTTCGTTACGAACAAAGAGGCTATACTATTTGGTGGTAACCGCCCTTTGGGGCCTGCCTATAAATTTATTATCTTCGCGGTCAACGTGATTCCATATTTCTTCCGAATATCGGCTGTAACTTTGTCAGGTTCTACATGAAGACTGGTGATTCAGTTATATAGAAACAATGGTGTCAAGGAATTTGGATCTCTCCCTGCAACTCAACAATACATTTCATAATTCAATCTACTGTAATATCTGAACATGAAGCTCTTTGGGGTTTAGAGCGCAGTTCCGTAGTTGACAGCTCAGACTGTAAAATTGCCGGATATTCGAGTTGTCCGGACCAAAAGTCTTCGCTCTAAATTCTTGAACACACCAGCCGATTCTTTTCGCGAGGCTGGGTGAATTAGGGTTACGGGCCAACTTGTCTCTTGTTTCAAGAGGGTGGTATTGTGGCTTGCAGCCCTGTCGCACGATAAGCTTCAGCTCGCTTGGACACCATCAAGAACTATTGGTGCCGAATCAAAAGCAGCCGCATAGTGGTATTCATGCCCTGGTTGGTGTGGTGGTACAAGCACATGATTCGAGGTATTTGTGCTATGTCTTTCAAATTTTGTAACTTGCGACAAGGTACGGTAGGATTGTGGTCAGACTATCTGGTCTAGTCTATCACGCTAGATGGTTTACTCAATATTCTCTATAATTGCTTTTTTGGAGCCGCATGAAATTTGATTGCTTTGGGGGCTGAAAGTTATATAGTCTTAAAAGAGTCGCACACCCCATAAATATGATGCGCCATTGGCAAACCAATAATACCTTATTCCCGATTCTCTAAAAGACCCTGTATACCATCCGCAAAATGTCTCCATGTCAGGCTTGTGGTCACTATACCACTAGTGAGACTCATACAGATGATGGCCACGCTCGCAAATCCAAGAAACCTCCTAAATATACTTCGAAGATATACCAGCCCCTTCCCGAGAGTAGGGGCTATATTCGTTTACTGAATGTCATAGGAAGTGATTCCGAGAACCCTTTCGTAGAATGTGAGTTGATCCTTCAGAAATTTGACAAAGAGGGTGGTGTCACAGACGACCCAAACACACATCCATACGAGGCCCTTTCTTGGTGCTGGGGCCTTGCTAAAGCGAAATCGCATATTATCATACGGAAGGATGGCAAATCCTACGCAAAGTTTGTGTCACCAGACTTAGTGGCTGCACTCAAGACTCTTCGTTATCCAAACCAGAACCGGTATCTTTGGGTCGATGCTGTTTGTATCAATCAGAAAAATGTGAGTTGTTCTCGCTCATGCTCATTTCTATCAAAGTTTTAATGGCATTCAAGACACATGAAAAAAATCATCAGGTTGAGATGATGGCCGATATCTACGGCTCGGCTGAGCGGGTTTGTATCTGGCTTGGGGAGGGTGATAATTCCAGTAGAATGGCGCTAAGATTCAGTAAGTGAAAGCTAGATGCTACTAATCTCTTCCTGGATTGCTAATTGGATGTTTCAAAGTCAAAAAAGAGGTTCTGCAACTACAAAACTTTGACGAGCTTTGTGAAAGTAAACAGGCAAGTGCTAAATGGGGAGCGTTACTAGATCTTATGCAAAGGCCTTGGTTTTCTAGACGCTGGGTAGTTCAAGAAATTGCGCTGGCAAGAAAAGCTGTCATGTACTGTGGTAGTGACAAGATATCGTGGAAGAAATTCGCTGTTGCAGTCGAGCTTTTTGTGGAAGTCGAAACTGCTACTCACAGACTATCGGAAGTGATGAAAATGGACCCGTAAGCTCATTATAATCCTTGAAATACAAGATAAATATTCTAATAATAACTTCAGGGTATGTCTAGCATTAGCGGCGAGGGCAATAGTTCCTCGTTAGGGTATTGAGAGTTCGCTACTCTTGAAGCATATTTGGAGAGCACTACAATAAATGCTTTGAGAGCAATGAGCTTGTCAAAAAAGTTTGTCGATTCTAAAGTTAAAGATATAAAGCAAACTAACTCTAGTGTTTGTCATCAGAAATTCTATCATGTGCCCCGCTGGTTCGAGTATGTCTCCGCGCTTGGAGCAAGTCTTTTAGTCGAGGCAACCGGAAAACTCTTTCGTGACAATAAACCAAGAGACCTGGCTGGCGCTGGAGATGATTCTCAATCAGAAAAAGATGTTGATTCAGAAGCAGATACGGGAACAGAATCCGATACAGATAGTGATCCGGACTCTGATACTCCGTCGGAGTCATTAACTACCAGGCCAATTGTAGCTATCGCTCCTACGTCGCGGCCTGTTCCGATAAAATCAGTTCCTGTGCAGCCACTTCTCAGTCTCGAGTACTTGGTTTCTAGTTTGTCCATATTCGATGCCACAGTCCCGCACGACACTATCTACGCCTTGCTTGCGATCGCTAAGGACACTACGCCTTCGGCAGGCCCGGAAGGGACTCAGATGGTGCTAGATCATACCAAAGCAGTTTTGGAGATCTTTACCGAGAAAAAGAGCTATAACGTTGATTACGGCCAGCCATTCGTAGAAGTCTGTCGTGAATTTGTTCAGTTTTGTATTGAGCATTCAGATCCAAGTCGAGCATTAGATATAATTTGCAGACCGTGGGCGCCCGATCCAGGAAATGAATCAGCTCAACGCAAGAAGAAGCGGGAAAAGATAATCTCTACGACCAGAGCCAAAAGGCAAAAGGCTGCTGAGGGTAGTGTCAAACTTACAATGAAGGGAAAGGAAGCACATGCTAAATTTCAAGACCATCGTCCCCCAAAATTACTAATTCTAGTATCTACGGGGCATAATATTGGAAATACTAAGGTGCAGGCATCCAAAAAATTACCTTATGCCTTGGATGAGAATGACAAATTATACTTCGCACCACATGGTGAAGAAAAAGAACCAAAAATTCCTTCTAAATACAAAGCTGCAGCTATGGCCGTAGAACCAAAGTTTCTAAAGCCTTTCCCAGAAGAAACACCTAAGCAGGATCCCAAGGAGAAAGAAAAGATTGACGACCAAAATAGCATGCCACTTCCTTCATGGGTTCCCAAACTATCCGGCGCAGCATATGATATGTACTCTCAAGCTGGTGTACATGAGCTTAAAATGGGTCGCAAAAATGCAGACACCCTTGTCGGCTTACCTCCGTCCAACCAGAGTTTGATGAGAAACTACAATGCTGCTCAGACTAAAGTTGTAGACCGTAAATCTCTCAGATTCCGACGCCGTTCAAAGATGAAACGATACAGCATGTACGTTAAAGGATTTATTCTAGATAGCATCGAAGAAGTTCAGCCGTCGTCTCAAGGTGGAGCTATACCTCGTCAATGGGCTAAAGCCGCCGGCTGGCGGAACGCCCCTGAATCCGATCCCCCAGATGACTTCTGGCGTACACTTGTCGCGGATCGTGGGCGCGATGGAAGAAATCCTCCGGTTTATTATTCCCGTGCCTGTAAAGAGTCATTCTTCAAGGGCGGTTTGTCTAGTGGTCGAGTTGACACAACTGATTTAATCAGCAACGAGCGTTGCTCTGTCGTTGCTCAGTTTTGCCGAAGGGTACAATCAGTAATCTGGAACAGATCGCTGATACGGACGAAGCACACCAGAAGACTAGGGCTGGCAAGCCAGAACGTTCATGTAACTGATTTGGTTTGTGTTCTTTACGGCTGTAGTGTTCCAATCACCCTTCGTCTGAAAGACAAAAAACAGGACGAAATCAAATTGGAGATCGAGGAAGAAATTCGCTACTACCAAAGTGAAATTGCCGGTCGCATTATAAAGAATAAAAGGCGCCTGAAAGCATTCCACGAGAAGAGAGTGTCTGAAATTGCGAAGTACGAGGAATGGGATGATAAAATGGAGACTAAGTGGCGGAAAGACTTGTCATGGCGAGCGAAATACAAGAGTCAGCTAGAAAAAACAAGGAGTGGGCAATTAAATGGTAGCCACAGGAATAAAGACAGGAGTAATGGGGAATATGATCCAATCACCAGCTCTTTCCACTCAACGAAGTCATTAAATTCAGAACTTCCCTATTGGCCTCCTGCCAACGGCGACGAGGGTTACGATGAGCCTGCACCAGGCCAGTGGTTTCGAAAGCCAGAACATATTTCTAAGCAGAAATCCCAGGAATCGCCAGACAATGATAACACTGAATCGACACCTTTGGTTCATAATCATGCCAGAATTCTACGAAGCAAAACCAGCATCCTCCCTTCTGCCCTAACCTTCCAAAAGCTATCCAAGGAAGAAACAACGACGAAGGGTTCCAAAGACCTCCTCCAAGAACGCGATGAGTGGATTAAGAAGGAGGAGACAAAGAGAGACGATCGAAAGGAATTTGCCCAATGGAAGCGCGAACAGCGAGAGGAATTTAAACGGCTTGAAGCACACCACAAAGATTGCCGCACCTGGGAAAATCTGAAAACATTACTTGAATCAAATGGCGTGCCACAGGCTGTGATCAACGTCAAGTCTGAGCCCAGCGTCGACTGGTGGGTATTCGAGCGGTTCCTAAAGTATGGACGTCGGTGGAAGCGGATCATGCGAGCACGCCAGAAGTTACGACGCTGGAACGGTGAATATCTTATGTTCTGCAAACGTCTTAAGCACGAAGACCCCGAATTAGAAAGCGATGCCCATGCCAGAGTCCATGAACGTGTTCAGACCCGCAAATACTTTAGACGCTGGAAGTATATTGCGCTTAAACTAAAACCTGACTACCAGCGGTGGCATGGAGAATATTTAATCTTCTGGCGTAAATTACAAGATACGCCAAATGAAAAACAACTCATAATAAATCGGCTAAAAGAAAAATTGGAGAAACGCTCCCTAGCAGCTTTACAAAAGGTGCTGGAGAGAGTTGTTGAAGAAGCAACAAGTCTAACTGATGGGATACCAAAGGAGGAGATTGCGAAATGGTTGGAAGAAACGTCGGAACATCCAACATTAGCAACCTTGTTGAACGACAGAGACTTAGATGAACTGCAACTGGCCATTGAAGCTGCATCAAGTGTGGCTCCGAAACTTCAAAGACAAAGGATCTTGCTGCAACTGAAGGAGAGATTCAGCAAACACTCATGGTGCATACTATCAGAAGAAGATATAAATGAACTCAAGCAAGTTGTAATTCCTGTTTTGACGTATGAATCGCAGAAGACCCATGTTCTGTGGGGTGACTACGTACAACGGATGCGTTCGCAGATTCGTACGCGTTACGAGCGAAAAAAACCGAAAGCTCTCACAAAGGAACAGGAGTCTGAGCTACAGGATCCGGAGGAATGGAAGCTTAAGATTGACGAGGAAGAGGAAAGGGTAAAGGAACATAACAAGCGAGTTGACGACAATGTGAGATACTATGAGTTTTTGGGAGAGTGTTATATACACGGTATGATGGACGGGGAAGCTATGGCATATCAAAATGAGAAAGGACTTGGGGCCAAAGTGTTTGAGTTGAGATAGTGCTCGTGTACATATATTTGAGTGTTCTCATTTTCTAGTTATTGGAGTTGATTCCGTTCATGAATACTAAATTTGTAGTCCTAAATATACCAATACTGTTTGTTTTACCGTCTAAAACAGAAAAATGAACTTAAGTATTAGATGGATCTTAATATATACTGGACTGTGCCTTGTTTGCCCTGAACTCTGTAACAACTAGCATGATGATCCTTAAGCATATCTATCACTGAGCTAGTTTGTGTGATTGCCACTATGGAACAATTGTGACCATTCTAAGCTTAAGTCTAAAGATATCTTTTACCAACTAATCTACCATTTGGTACGTTA
>Ga0247814_10002040_pt1 | contig 11233 bp, 8 predicted proteins | sample UWRJL179409R1_FD_179947 | JGI IMG/M metagenome (GOLD analysis project Ga0247814, IMG submission 179947) | Plant litter microbial communities from Arlington Agricultural Research Station in Wisconsin, United States - UWRJ-L179-409R-1 | ecosystem: Environmental > Terrestrial > Plant litter >...
GGCGTAAGCGTAATATTTGATGCAGAATCTGCCATTAACCAAGCGAAATCGGTGGAAATGAAATTCCCATAGCCAAGGTCATCGCCACTGATATTGTTGATGTCGCCGATCTGTATTTTGTCGATATATAAATAGTCACTCGTGGCAAAAGACTGGCAATAGCTCAGTTCTTCGCATGCACCACAGCCCTTGGTTTTAAATGTATATAACGTGCCATAATCTGTCAATCCGGCTATACAGGTCGTTGCAATTTGGTATTCGTAGCGTGTACATAAGGTCAGCCCGTTCAATGTTTGGTTTGGGTTTGTTATATTAGTTATGGTTGTCCAAGTCGCACTACCTTCCGCACGATAGCGGAAATTGTATGATATGGCAGCCGTAACCGTAGGCCAATTAATTTGCACGTTATTTTCGCCTAAGCCGGAAAGGCTGGTTGATAGTGGCGCTTCGCAGCATCCATCTGTTTGGAACGTGCGAATGTTGGTATAGCCGGATGAAGAATCGGCATTACAAACACTTCTCAACCGGTATTGATAATTGGTACAGGAAATCAACCCGCCCAGTTTTATCGGGGATGCGGAAACGATTTGTTCCGACCAAGTGCCGGCACCGACCTCGCGATACTGCAAAATATATTGTGTGGCCGCAGATGACACATTCCAAGATATTGTCGCGCTATCCACTGTTAAATTGGAGGAGATAACACCACCAGGCAAAGGACATGCGCCACAGTTGTTCAATACTTCGGACACGGCGTTAAACGCATTCAGCCTTTTTTCTGAAACGGTGATTCCTACCAAGCTGCTATTGGCGTCTCCGGATTCCATGATCCATTCTTTTATTTGCAAAGTGGCAGCGGCTGGGTCTGATTTGGCGAATTGTATAAATTCGGGACAAGGAACGGAATACATCAAGGCAGCTGTTCCGGCTACATGGGGTGTGGCACCGGATGTGCCGCCGAATCCGCCGTAAGCGCTTTGCGTTAAGGTGTAGGTAGCTTCTCCAAACGAACCCATGTCAATGGTCGTGGCTCCGTATCCGGCTTGGGTTACTTTGTTGTCGTTGCGCCCTACATTGGTTACGGAAAGCAGATAATTGCTGGAGCATGCCGTCGGTAAGTCTCCCACGACATCTACATTTGAATTGGCGTTAGCCGTAGCACCCGCACTCAATATGCCCGCAACGCCCATACTGTCGTACATGGCACACCAAAGCGGATAATTGGTGGGATTACCGTTGTCGACCCCGAAAGAACTGTTCGTGGCCACCACAAATGCCCCTTCGGCTCCATTGGTTTGATTGTATAATTTACGCATTTTCAGTGCATATCCGTAGGCCGCTATTACCGTAGCTTCGTTTCCGCTACTTCCACGGATGATCATCAGTTTGACGTCCCAATTTACGCCCGCCACGCCGATGCCGTTATTGCCGTTTGCACCCACGATCCCGGCTACTGGTGTTCCGTGGCCGCCGCCCGTAATGCTGCCGTTGTTGCTTTCTGCATTCCAGCCATTCACATCGTCAATATATCCGTTGCCGTCGTCATCGATTCCGTTTCCGGGAATTTCGGCGTAATTTTTCCATAGGTTGCCTTGTAGGTCGGGATGGTTCAGGTTCACCCCATCATCCACGATGGCTACCACGATGGTATCGCCATCCGCCGTCATTCCGCCGGTGGTGATGTCCCAAGCTTCCGGTGCGTCGATGTCAGCATCGGGCGTTCCTCCGTTGGAACCGTTGTTGTCATACTGCCATTGCTGGTTGTATTGCGCATCGTTCGGTACGGATCTTAATTGCACGTAATGGTTGAATTGTGCCTCACGAACATTCCTGTTCAGTTTTACGGCTAACAGCATCTCTTCGTCCGAAACAGATTGCGCATTATATGCGATATGCCAAATATGGGCCATGTCCGACAACTCATTGATGATTTTAATCTCTGATTTTTTCCCATGGACGGTTTCCAGGTCTTTAGTCATTTGTATTATGGCATTCGGTCTGGCAAGCTGCAATATGATTTCACCGGAAACGTAGGTATGGGATGCTTCCTGCGCGCTTACATTTCCTATGGAACAGATAAAAAATAGGATCGGTAAATAGTATTTCATTGCTGAATTGATATTTACCGCAAGATAAAAAATTATCCGTTTGTAGGTAATTGCTTGGCTACCGTGGTCTGTATTTGCGGAAGTATGTGTTGGCCATTTGATTCTAGGAACTGTTGTTGCGTGCGCTTGGCAAAAAACACATATTTAAATACCCACATGATCAGGAACCCGGGAATGATATCGGTAAACGGAATGAGTTCCTCCAAGAATACGAACATTCCGCCAAATACACCCAAATATCCACCGTACATAATATACATGGCAAAACCCGCGATGGGTGCCCAACCCAAGTCAAATCCCTCTCCAAGACCTGGAATAACGTACGTCGCCACACCAACAAAATCTAACACGATGGATAATACAAGCATCAATGTTTTTCTGCTGTTATATTTTTTCAGCAAATCCGGGTGCATGGATAAAGTATTCATGAACCGATAAACGGATTTTTATTTGAAATGTTGCACAATATCTACCGGCAATCTTTTACCGCAACTTGGGCCACTTGTCGTAACATTTTCTTCCGCTGTATTTCGGTACTATGTCTAATGGGACCAAATACGGTGACCTTTACGGGTGAAATGCCGCAAAATTCCAACGTCATTTTTTTGAGTTGGTGTATGCCCGGCCTTCTATTGATGAGCCAATAATAAAAATAGGGTTGGTCCAAGGTACAGATGATCCGTCCCGTTCTTCCGGTTAATAATTTGTCCCACCAAACGGAGTTTTCACGGTATTTGAATGCAAAACCCGGGAGGAAAACGCGGTCGATGAATCCTTTCAGCATTGCCGGTAATCCGCCCCACCAAACGGGATGGATCCAGACCAGGTGGTCGGCTTCCAAAATCATTTCTTGGGCTTTTAACAAATCGGGTTCCAGTTCCGTGCGTTTTTGGTATCCGAAAGATAAATTGGGATTGAATTCCAAATCACGGATGGTTAATCTATTTACTTGTGCGCCTTGGGAAATCGCTTGTTGGTAATAGGCCTCCGTAAAAGCTGCGTTTAAGCTGTTTGCATTGGGATGCCCGTCTATGATCAGGATTTTTTTTGCCACTTTGTAATGATTTAACGTCACAAAATTCCATCTAACGCGACACTTAAAAAATGACAAATGTTACAATCGTCGCTGACTTAGGTCTGAATCACTTTTTTTCTCAGCCGGCTTAGCGATTCCCTTTCCAATCCCATGTAAGAGGCAATGTGATATAACGGAATCCGGTTCAATATTTTCGGGTTATTCTTCATCAAATCCAAATATCTTTCTTCGCCGTTTTGGAACAGGAAGGATTCCGAACGCCGCATGGCATCCAAATAACAAGTTTCTGAAATCAATCGCCCGAAGCGTTCCCAATTGTGGGATGTGGAATAGGCTTGTTGTAATTTGTCATGCGAAAAAATAATCAGTTCCGAATTTTCCAATGCAGAAATATAACAAAGTGAAGGTTGTTGGGAAAGGAAACTTTGATAATCCGTCACAAATTCGTCCTCAAAGAAAAAATGTACGTTGATTTCTTTTCCGTCCATCAAATAATACATTCGGAACAGGCCTTTGGAAAGAAATCCCAATTCCTTACACGTAAATCCGGGTGCCGTCCATATTTCATTCTTGCGGAATGTTTTTACGACAAAGGCACCGCGAAAAATTTCACAGTCCTCATCAGGCATGGGATATATGGCCTGAAAGCGTTTTTTGAATTCTTCAAACATCAGGTAAACTTACGTTTTTATATACATTTTTACCAAACTGGAATTTACGCATAGATGACCTATCTTTGGTGCGTTATGAAGTTTGACGAATACCGGATTTCCGCAGAAATAAAACAAAGTTTGGCCGAAATGGGACTTAAACGTCCCACGGATATTCAGTTCAAGAGCATTACGCCGATACTGAACCGCGAGGATGTATTGGCCATAGCCCAAACCGGCACGGGTAAAACCGCCGCGTTCGCCATTCCCGTATTGAGTTATTTAAACGAACGCAAAAAAATAAAAGGTACCGACGGCATCCGTTGCCTTGTCATGGTGCCCACACGCGAATTGGCGTTACAGATCACCGACGTGTTCCACCGGATTTCGAAATATACGGCAGTGAATACCTTATGTGTATTCGGAGGCGTAGAGCAGGACGATCAGATTTCAAAATTACAGGATGGCGTGGATGTGCTCGTGGCTACGCCAGGGCGTATGTTCGATTTGGTGAGCCAAGGTTATATCGACTTGCGTCGTCTGGAAGTACTGGTGCTAGACGAGGCCGACCGTATGTTGGACAAACGTTTCATCACCGACGTAAAGGATTTGATTAAATTTCTTCCAAGGAACCGCCAGACCTTATTTTTCTCGGCCACCATCGACAATAAAATAAAAAAACTCGCTTATTCACTCGTGGGAAGCGATGCCATCCGCATACAGATCTCGCCTAAGGATCCCGTTTCAAAAAACGTGGAACACTACGTCACTTTCATTGCCATGGATGATAAACGTTTCTTTTTGGAGCATTTCATCCGCGAACGTGAGAATAAGAAGATGATTATTTTCGTACGTACAAAAGTGCGTGCGGAGCGGGTGAGCAAGGCGATGGAACGTGTAGGCATCGCCTCGGAAACCATCCACGGCGATAAAGACCAAAAAGAGCGGATGCGTGTATTGGATGCCTTCCGCGAAGGGAAAAACCTTTTGTTGGTGGCAACGGACGTCAGTGCGCGTGGAATCGACGTGCAGGGAGTGGATTTTGTGGTGAATTACGATTTACCCGACGAAGCCGAAAATTACGTCCACCGAATTGGAAGGACGGGTAGGGGAAGCAAGAAAGGTTGTGCCGTTTCATTCTGTAGCCCTGAGGAAAAGCCTGTATTGGAGGAGATTGAGGAGATGTTGGAGAACAAAATCCAGGTAATCAAAATCCGTAAGGACCATTACGAGGACATCGTACTCTCCGCACAGCCCGAAAAGTTTGATTTAAAGGCTTTGATGAAGGAAGTAGAAGAAGCCGAAAACAACCCCAAGAAAAAGAAGAAAAAAAAATAGATTTTCTTCCGCATACCGGGGAAGTTCACCTCATGAAATTTGCCCCTATTTTCATTATTAATTACCGCAAATACAGTGTTTATGCGTGTTTTATTTGTTGGTATGGGCATTGCTCTACATCAACCAGATAATTTTAAACACATACATTATGAACACAAACGAACATTGCGTAGAGGTCTTGAACGACTTGGTGCGTATCAATAACGACCGTATCGAAGGTTATCAAAAAGCATCTGAAGAAACCAAGCCTGAAGATTCCGATCTGAGATCATTATTTCAGCAAATGGCACAGGAAAGCCGACAGTTGAAACAAGAATTGGCAGCCGAAGTGACACACCACGGCGGCGAATTAGCCGAAGGAACCATGGCCAGCGGGAAAATTTACCGTGCCTGGATGGACGTAAAAGCGGCCTTTACCGGTGCCACACGTAAAGCCATTTTGGAAAGTTGTGAATTTGGTGAAGACGCGGCACAAAAAGCATATAAGGCTGCGGCTGCAGAAGAAGGTCTGCCGGCCCACGTCAACGTATTGATTGTGCGTCAAAAAGCAACACTCCGCGCATCACACGATAAAATTAAGGCATTGCGCGATCGCCAAGCTTAATTCATATTCACCTTGTAGGTAGAAAAAACCGTTGTCTTTTTGACAGCGGTTTTTTTGTTATACAAAGCCTTATGATGAAACTGGATTTGAAAATACGATCTTTTCATAAATAGATTTTTTTCACGTTATTAGTTCCGTATTTCATCTAACTGACGTTTTCATGAAAATCGTGATCCGCTTAACAAGTTTGTTTATATATTCATTATTGGCTGTTTCCCCTCTTTTTTCACAGGTCCAATACGATAAAATCTATAAGGAAAATATCCAATCGGCGCTGTTATACCGCGCAGGTGTGCCGGGATCTTTTCCGTTGATCGATATGTCCGGGACGGATAGGTTGGAATTACGCTTTGATGATTTTGACGGCGGATCCAAAACATATAATTACACCTACGAACTATGCGACCGTGAGTGGAATCCGACGCCATTGCAGCAGATGCAATACTTGAATGGTTTTTTTCAGCAGGATTTGGATAAGTATGAATTTTCGTTTGGAACCAAACAAACCTATACGCAGTATTCGCTTAATTTTCCGCAGCCGGGTATGATTCCCAAAATTTCGGGAAATTATATTTTAAAGGTTTACCAAAATTTCGATAAGGAAGATGTCGTACTCACAAAGCGGTTTATGGTCATGGAAGGCTTGGTGAAAATTGAAGGCCGGGTCCGCGATGGTTTGTCTTCTATGGATAGGTTGACCTCACAAGGTCCTATTTTTACGATTGATGCGTCCAACGTGCCCAACGTAAACCCACAGCGCGACTTGAATGTGATCATCATGCAGAACCAACGCTGGGATAACATGAAGAAAAACGTAAAACCCGCGTTTGTATCCGGTTATAAAATGGATTATAGTAACATCGATAATACCACCACATTTTCCGGAAACAATGAGTACCGCTTTTTGGATTTGCGTTCGCTACGTCTGAAAAATGACAAAACGATGTTGATGGAGGAAGACCAAAATGGCGAGATGCGGATGAAATTACGGAAAGAAATTTCTCGCCGCGATTTGCAGTATACTTTATTACAGGATTTGAACGGTTCGATGTTCATTGCCAATATAGACGGCCGCGAAGGCAATTTGGACGGCAGCTATGCCTGGGTTCGGTTCTCGTTGTATTGTGATAAAACAAAAGGCGATCCGGGCGATGTATATATGATGGGCCAGCTTTCGGGGAATTATTTAAACCCGGATTGGAAGATGGACTACAATTACAAAACACAGGAATATTATCTGGAGAAATATTTAAAGCAGGGTTATTATAATTTCATTTTTGTGAATGAAAATCCGCAGGCTGGCATTGAGAACGAAACGTATTTCGAAGGTTCATTCCAACGTACGGAAAACACCTACTTCATCTTTACCTATTTCCACGATTTAATGCAGCAGGGGGCGGACCGGTTGGTTGGTGTGGGCGTCATTAATTCCATTACGGACCGTTGATGAATATTCTTCTGAATGGATTAATTGTTAAGAGCATATTTAATTATAATAACGACGAAGGGCTCCTTCATAAAAATGAAAAACAAATACCCAATATATAATTTATGAGAAAAGTGTACATGTTATTGTCTATGGGCCTATCGCTCAGTGTAGGGATAAATGCACAGGATTGTTCTGGTAACAGATATTTCAGTGAAGTATTTCCGAACGTAACGGAAACAAAAGACGTCGAATACGGTAGAAACTTCCTGCAGGATGGCACTACGGAACAGATTCTTGAATTGGATATCTATACGCCGCAGGGAGATTTGGATACGGAACGACCGTTAATCGTATTTGCACACGGCGGTTCATTTATCGGCGGCGATAGGGCTGACGTAGCCTCCCAATGTAGGACGTTTGCCAAGTTGGGTTATGTGGCCGTATCTATATCTTATCGGTTATTGACCATCGACGGTTCTGTGTTTGCTGATCCGGGTGGTGAATTTAGGAAAGAAGTGATGCGTGCCATGCACGATATGCGTGCCGCTATCCGATTTTTAAGAAAAAGTTCAATCGACGGAGGGAACCCTTATGGGATTGATCCCAACTTGGTTATTGTTGGCGGTGTATCTGCCGGTGCCATTTTGGCTAACCATGTGACTTATTTGGATAATGTATCAAAAATCCCGGCCGATGTATCAGCCTACGTAGCGGCGCAAGGCGGACTTGAAGGAAGCAGCGGCAACCCAGGCTACAATAGCGTTCCACAGATGGTGGTGAGTTTTTGTGGGGCCGTAGGTGATACTTTGTGGATTGAAGCCGGCGACCAACCTTCCGTTGGGGTGCATAACATTACCGACAATACCGTGCCCAACGTTTCGGGATATCCTAATGTGGGTGTTCCTGTACCGGTGATGCTTTATGGAGATTCGGCCATCCATCTCCGCGCCAATAACTTAAATATCAGTAACGATTATATGAGCGTGCCTACTACCGGACATTGTGTGTTTCCGCCCGAAGCAGCCATTTTTGTGAAAGATTTTATGCATTCACAGATTTGTATTCAGCAATTGGCCATGGAACAAAATCCTAATTCGGTTTTATTTTCTGTATACCCAAATCCGATGACTGATGGTCATTTTAACATTGATGTGCCTTCAAACGACCAAGAAATTACAGTAACCGTAATTGATATGTTGGGGAAAGTGGTCTTAAATAAGATATTGCCATCCAATCAAAATTTATTGACGGTGAATGCTGAGACGTTTACTGCCGGTTTATATACAGTGAAACTTACGTCCGGCAATGGATTAGAAGCTTCCAAAAAAATTATCGTGAGATAGTCTATCTTCACCTTACATCATAAAAAAATCCCCCGTATCGCGATACGGGGGATTTTTTTATGTCTTTTTGTTATAGATTATTTCAGTTTGCTTGGAACGCTTTCCAAGTCGGAAGGTAATTCCACCACTTCGTAACCCAAGCGTTTCATTTTTTCCATCAACTTTTCCTTGTCACCTACCACCACAATGGTCATGGCATCCAGATTGAGAAGGTTTTTCGCAATTTCGTCAATTTCGGCTTTGGTCATTTTTTCTACCGTTTTGTTGCGTTTGGCGGAGAGGTCTTTGTCATACCCATTGTCCATAATCAACTTCAGGAATCGTGATTTTTGTCCCGGTGTTTCATATTTCAACGCTTCGCTCTGTCCCACGGAAGATTTGGTAAACAATAATTCATCATCCTTTACGCCACCGCTTTTGAATTCGGCAATCTCGCGGATAAACTCGCCTACGGCGCTGTCAGTCGCTTCCAATTTCACGCCGGCAGAACCTGCATATAAATTCTCGAATTCCGACGAAACAAATCCGGCACGTGCACCATACGTCCAACCGTTTTTCTCACGCAAGTTGAGGTTGATACGGCTGTTGAATGCACCACCCAGCGCATAATTCATGATGGTGGCGGCATAATAAGGGCCGGTGGCATCATAATACAGAGATGGCCATCCTATGCGGATTTCTGATTGGGCCGCACCCGGTTTGTCCACAAAATAAATCGTTTTGCCGTTTCCTTTGTTGAAGGCAATTTTTGCCGGCTCGGAGGTGCCGCCTTTGGGCCATTCGTTAAAGAAACCCAATTTGGTTTTCAGGTCGGCGGCCGTTAAATTTCCAACGATGGTAATTTGTGCCTGATCTGGCGTGAACCATTTTTTGTAATAGGCTTTTATGTCTTCCAACGTAATGTTTTCCAACGATTTTTCGGTTCCCGGCTCTGGTAATCCCATAACGCCCGTTGGGAACATGGCACGACGGAAAATATCGCTGGCCAATGTGGACGCCTGTGTAGGACGGTTTTTTAGTGACTCCTTTTGTTCGCCCAATAGACGCGCAAATTCTTCTTCGCTAAACTTAGGTTTGAAAGCGATTTCTTTTAACAGTTCGATCGTACGGTCCAGATTTTTATTCAATGAACTTACGGAAACGATGATGTCTTCGCGGTCGGCATATACGTTGATCTCGCTACCCAATTTCTCCAATTCCGCACCGATTTCCTCGGCGGTATATTTCTCTGTCGATTCACCCATCAAACCCGCAACCAATTGGGCTATACCGGCTTTGTCTTCCGTCTCGCGAAGCTGGCCGGCTTTAACGATCAATGTGAGGTTTGTGACCGGAATTTCGTTGTAGCCTGTTCCTATGATTTCCAGTCCGTTCGGTAATTTCGTGTTCCAGAATTCAGGTACCTTCACTACTGGGTTTGCTCCCGGTGTTGGACGTTTTTTACGGTCGAAATTGTCTTTGCCTTTGGCATATTTCAGGTTTTGGTATTCTGAAATGTCGTTTTTAAAATTCGCCGGAAATGCCGGACGCCCGGCATTGTCAGGGGCTGCTACCAATTGTGTTTGTCCTTTTGGTACCACACTGGCGATAACGGCCGGCTTACCGATAATGTATTTTTTTAATGCGGCATTTACTTTTTCTACGGTAAGGCTCTGGTATTTTTTCAATTCACGACCGATCAGGTTTGGGTTGCCTTCAAACGTTTGGTATGAAGCCAACGTAGCTCCTTTACCACGTACAGATTGCAATGTATTGATGTTGTCCGCCTCAATTTTGGATTTGAAACGATCCAATTCCTCTTGTTTCACGCCACCGTTTTTGTCAAACTCGGTAATGGTTTCGCGCACGAGTTTTTCCATTTCGGCCAATGTTTTGCCTGGATATGGAACAATCACCAACTCAAAATTACCCGCCAATTCGGAACAAGGATGGAAAGTAACGGCATTTAAAGCCGTTTGGGTTTTGATGAATTTTTGGTAAAAAGGCGATGTCTTGCTTCCACTCAATGCGTCAGCTAAGGCATCTAGGGCCGCTTCGTCTTCGGTGTATTGTGCCACCGTAGGCCAAGCCATACGAAGCATAGGCAATTTTACCTTGTCTTCGTAAGAAATATATTGGTCTTTAGACAGCACTGGAACTTGTGGTTTAGGGTCAGAAACGGCCGGCCCCATCGGGATGCTGCCGTAATATTTTACTACCCATTTCAATGCCTGCTCTACATTGACGTCGCCCGAAATGGTTAACGTAGCATTGTTCGGGCCATACCAACGGAGAAAAAAGTTCTTCAAATCATCCAAGTTGGCAGCATTTAAATCATCGATATAGCCGATGGTTGTCCATGAATATGGATGTCCGAACGGGTATAAGACCTCGCCGATTTTCTCTGACACCAATCCATATGGTCGGTTATCGTAGTTCTGTCCGCGCTCATTCTTTACCGTCGCACGCTGTACTTCAAATTTTGATGTAGTTACGGCATCCAAGAAAAATCCCATGCGGTCCGCTTCCAGCCAAAGGGCGGTTTCCAGTTGGTTGCTGGGCATCGTCTCAAAATAGTTGGTACGGTCGCGGTTAGTGGTTCCGTTCAATGTACCGCCTGATTCGGTAACGATTTTAAAGTGTTCTTCGTCCGCCACGTTGTCCGAACCTTGGAACATCATGTGTTCAAAGAAGTGTGCAAAACCCGAACGTCCCGGTAATTCGCGGCCCGAACCCACATGGTACG
>Ga0247814_10002041_pt1 | contig 11233 bp, 8 predicted proteins | sample UWRJL179409R1_FD_179947 | JGI IMG/M metagenome (GOLD analysis project Ga0247814, IMG submission 179947) | Plant litter microbial communities from Arlington Agricultural Research Station in Wisconsin, United States - UWRJ-L179-409R-1 | ecosystem: Environmental > Terrestrial > Plant litter >...
GCCATGCGTTCTATACACCGCGTAAGGCCGGGTGCAGAAGATGATTTCTCGCTGAATAAAACCAATATGATCTCTAACCAGCTGGACGTCATGTTTAGCGCAGTAAAGGTTGCCGGATGGGTAATCGGGGGGTTCTCTATCCTGGTAGGTGGGTTCGGAATTGCGAACATCATGTTTGTTTCGGTTAAGGAACGTACCAATATTATAGGTATACAGAAGTCACTGGGTGCCAAAAATTACTTTATCCTGCTACAGTTTATGTTCGAAGCCATTGCGCTTTGTTTGCTTGGCGGGATGCTGGGGCTGCTGCTCGTTTACAGTCTCACACTTCTCTTTACTTATGTAATTGATGTGCCTGTTGTGCTATACTTCAGCAACATTATGCTGGGTATTACTATCTCAGTGGTTATCGGAACGATATCCGGCTTCTGGCCGGCTTATTCGGCTTCAAGGCTAGATCCGGTAGAGGCAATCCGGTCATAATAGAAAACAGCACCAAAATATTAAAATACAGGCATAAAAAATCCCCGGCTTAACGTAAACCGGGGATTTTTTTATATCTATAATGAACGGATTTTTTCCGTTTGTTTTTAGCTGATTTTAGCTAAAGCGTCCTTGATCCTTGATACCGCTTTTACCAATTGCTCTTCTGCCGCAGCATAAGAGATACGGATACAGTCTTCGTTACCAAATGCTTCACCGGTTACTGTGGATACATGTGCTTCGTTCAGCAGGTACAGGCAAAGGTCTTCCGCATTGCTAATCACGTTGCCGTTAACGCTTTTACCAAAATAATCTTTTACCGTAGGGAAAAAATAGAATGCACCATCAGGAAGGTTTACCTGGATACCGGGAACTTCTTTTAATAACGCGTAAACGATGTCCCTGCGTTTTTTGAACTCATCTTTCATGGCAGTAACAGTTTCCAGGCCATTTTGGTAAGCACCAAGGGCAGCACGTTGTGAGATAGATGATGTTCCTGAAGTAATCTGTCCCTGCAGTTTATCGCATGCATCAGCGATTGCTTTGTTTGCAGCCATATAACCAACTCTCCAGCCAGTCATTGCATAAGCTTTAGAGAATCCGTTAATAATGATTACACGGTCTTTAATGGCATCAAACGCCGCGATAGAAGCGTGTTTGCCTACAAAGTTAATATGTTCGTAAATCTCATCAGAGATGATATAAATATTTGGATACCGCTCAAATACCTCCGCCAGGCTGGCTAATTCTTCATGAGAATAAACAGATCCTGTAGGATTACATGGCGAAGAGAACATAAACAATTTGGTGTTCGGGGTTATTGCTGCTTCCAGCTGCGCTGCAGTAATTTTGAAATCCTGTTCTACTGTAGCATTAATAAACACCGTTTCTCCCTCTGCCAGTTTGACCATTTCAGAATAGGAAACCCAGTAAGGAGTAGGTACAATTACTTCTTCTCCAGGGTTAACCAGGCACATAATAGCATTAGCCAATGATTGTTTGGCACCGGTAGAAACTACAATCTGGTCAAAATTATAAGCCAAACCATTTTCATTTTTCAGTTTCTCTGCAATAGCCTTACGCAGTTCAGGATAGCCGGATACTGGTGTGTAATAAGAATAATTCTCGTCCACCGCCTTCTTTGCTGCTTCCTTCACATGTTCAGGAGTAAAAAAGTCGGGCTCTCCGAAACTTAAATTAATTACGTCAATTCCTTTAGCGGTGAGTTCTCTCCCCAGCTTTGCCATCTTAATGGTCTGCGATTCTGATAGGTTATTGATTCTTTTAGATAAAAATGTCATGATAGTTTTATAAGATAGCAAATATAAAAACCTCCGGTCATGTATCCTTATAAAAAATACTTTTTAACGTAATCCGTGTTATATGCTCCCGAAACCGTATTTTTGAGGGCTAAATCAATTCAATGCAGCCAAAAAAGAAAGCGATACTAGTTTCACTCTGTATTAGTGTGATCCTGATGCTTGCCAAATTCGGCGCTTATTTTATTACACATTCCAACGCAATTTTAACGGATGCAGCCGAAAGTATTGTCAATGTACTGGCCAGCAGCTTTGCTTTTTACAGTATCTACCTCGCAACTTTGCCAAAGGATGAAAATCATCCATACGGACATGGGAAGGTAGAGTTCTTTTCGGCTTTTGTAGAAGGTACGCTGATTGGTATCGCCGGACTGATCATTATCTTCAAGTCTTCGTACGACCTGATTATACCACGCGAGATATTCCAGCTGCTGGATGGAGCGGTGATTATTGCGGTAACCGGACTGGTCAATATGCTGGTTGGGTTTTACCTGATCAGGGTAGGTAAATCACAGCGTTCGCTGACGCTGGAGGCAGATGGTAAGCATTTGCTGACTGACGCGGTAACGAGTGCGGGACTGGTAGCAGGTATCCTGCTGATTAAAGTTACCGAGATTTACTGGCTGGATAGTATCATCTCGATTCTGCTGGGCTTTTACATTGTGTATAGTGGATATAAGCTAACCAGGAAGTCTGTTGGCGGACTGATGGACGAGAGTAATATAGAACTGGTTAAAACCATCGTTGATATCTTACAGCAAAACCGGCACGATGCATGGATTGATGTACATAACCTGCGGGCACAGCAATATGGTGCAGACCTGCACATCGATTGTCATATCACTTTACCTTATTACTACGACCTTAACCAGGTACATACCGAAATTTCTGATATTGATAAATTAATCAACGGAAATGCGGAACGTGATACCGAACTATTTATACATGCAGATCCCTGTTTACCGGAATGCTGCAATTATTGTAAAATAAAAAAATGCCCTGTCAGGCGCGAAGCTTTCATCGAAGAGATCGGCTGGACAGTAGAAAATGCTACTAAAAACAAAAAACACTTCGAATAAAATGAGTTATTTCAACGTTAGAGTTTACGGTTTACTGATCAATGCCGAAAATCAGTTACTGATCAGTGATGAACAATCCGGGGGCAGAAGTTTCAGCAAATTTCCGGGTGGCGGTTTAGAGTATGGAGAGGGGCTGATTGATGCGCTCAAACGTGAGTTTATGGAAGAGTGTGATGCAGAGATCGAGGTATTAAGCCATTTCTATACAACAGACTTCTTTGAGAAATCTTCTTTTAACGACAGCCAGATCATCAGTATCTATTATCTGGTAAGAGAGGCAGGACCATTAAAAATGACTTACAAAACTAAGGTTTTCGACTTTGAGCCGGATACGCTGCAATGCTTCCGCTGGGTGGCATTAGACGAACTGAAAGATGAGGACGTAACTTTTAGAACAGATAAAACCGTAGTAAATATGCTATTATCGCTCATCTCACAGTCGGCCGGTACAGACGAATTGTAATCCATCAGTTATACTGCAACAACTTTCCCGGGGGTAATTGCATAAAACTGGTCGCCCTCCTCCGCATGTATTTTACTCAATCCGGTAAATACACTAAAGGCAGGAAGGATTGCACAGGTTTTTCCAAAGTAAAAGCAGGGCAGTTTTATCGACTGCCGCGCTTTACCATATATAGTTACGCCCGGATGGATATGCCCTGCTATATTGTAGTACTCATCAAACACTTTTGGCTGATCGTGCACAAACCTGAAAGGAAAACATAAATATTCTTTAAGGCAGATCTCGATAGACAGCCCTGCATAATCGGCCTCCTGCAGCAAATCATGGTTCCCTTTTACCAGTATTACTCTCAGCGCAGGGTACTGCTCCCGCCAAAGCCTGAAAGTATCTACTTCACTGTTCATCTTGTGGTGGAACATATCACCGGTAACCAGTAATATTTCCGGCTGGTATGCTGCAATCAATATTGCCAGTTTTTCCAGATCGGTTGCGGTAATCGTATTGGGTACCTGGATTCCTGCTTTTCTAAAATGTGCACCTTTACCCAGGTGCATATCGCTGATCACGAGCATCCTTTTTGCTTTCCAATAAATTGCCCTGTCTTTACTTAATATCAGTTCTTCGCCTTTACAATTGATGGTCATTCTTTCTCCTTCGGTTCACCTGGGCATCTTTTTTATCCGCTTCGGCTGTCATTCTTGCTATTCTTTCCCCTAATTCTTCTGTACTCATATTTTCCCTTAAACTATCAACTTTAATCGGGAAGCACAGTGGCGTATAACTTTCTGCTTTTACGATGATTACTTTGCTCGCCTGTATCCGGTGCAATGCAGCGGCCAGCCTGGGTTCTTCTATCTGCTGATAAAATGCTTCGTCATACGCCTGCCGCAATAATAAGTTATGTTTATCATAATCACTGAAAACGTTGAAAAATAATGATGAGGAAGACTGCAGGTGTTTATTGGCCACATATTTTCCGGGATAACCCTGAAATACCAGTCCTGAGATACAGGCAATATCTCTGAATTTACGTCTCGCCATCTCTGTAGAATTGATACTCGCTACAATGTCTTCTCCCAGGTTTGCCGGGGTAAACAAGTCTTTAATATTTTCCTCGTCCAGTGGTATAGGCTGTTCGCTTAGTAATTCGAAACCATAGTCGTTCATCGCAATAGAGAAACTGATCGGCTTTACCTTGCCCAGCCTATAAGCGATCAGTGCCGCCATAATCTCATGTACCTGCCTTCCTTCAAAGGGGTAGGCAAACAAATGATAACCATCCCGGGTCTTGATGAGTTCAATCAGGAACTCATCATCTTTTGGTACATGTGAAACTTTAGCTTGCCGTTCAAACAAAGGAAGGATGATATCCAGTTCCTCATCTTCGTGTGTTTTGTCTAAAGTCTGGTTATACTTTTTCCGTAAAATTGCTCCAAGGTTGGCTGTGAGCGACATCCTTCCACCCATCCAGCTTGGCGTAATGGCAGTTTTCAGTTTACTTTTTCTAACCAGCACCATCATTTCCTTCACCATTACAAATTCCAGCACACGCCCCGCCAGGGTAAAGCTGTTGCCGGGTTTAATTTTTGCAATGAAAGATTCTTCGACCATACCGATATAACCCCCGGTAAGGTATTTTACTTTTAGCATCGCATCACTCACAATTGTACCTATATGCAACCTGTGCCGCATAGCAACCTGCCTGTTTGTTACTTTCCACAATCCTTCTTCGAGCGATACCTTGCTGAATTCATTGTAGGCCGTAAGGCTATCACCACCGGTTGTAATAAACTGCATCATCCAGCTCCATTCATCCGGTTCCAGTTCCCGGAAAGCATGTGTGCTTTTTACTTCTTCATATAATTTTTTATCATCAAACCCATCGCCCACAGCAAGGGTAACCATATATTGTATCAGCGTATCAAACGACATTACCACCGGTTCCCTGCTTTCAATATCCAGTGTTTTAGCGGCTTCTTTAATCGCAGCGGCTTCTACCAGTTCGAGTGCATGGGTTGGGAGAAAGTATATCCTGGAGGTTTCGTAAGGGGAGTGGCCGCTTCTCCCTGCACGCTGCAGAAAACGGGCTACACCTTTTGGCGAGCCAATCTGCACTACGGTATCTACCGGTTTAAAATCTACTCCAAGATCAAGCGACGAGGTACTGATTACCGCCTTTAATGCACCGGTATGGATAGCTTCTTCAATCCAGTTCCGCAGTTCGTAATCGATCGATCCGTGGTGTATAGCAATCTGGCCAGCCAGGTTCTCATCCAGTTTTAACAGGTTCTGGTACCACAATTCTGCCTGGCCCCGGGTATTGCAAAAGATCAGCGTAGTCTTACTTTTCGCAATAATAGGCAGCAGCTTGTGCGCCAGCTTATGGCCAAGATGCCCAGCCCATGGCAGCATATCGATATGGTCGGGAAGGATAGATTTGATCTCTATCTTCTTTTCTATATCGGCTACCACTATCGTTTTCAATACTTCCTCATAGGGCACCAGCACATCAAGTGCCTGCTCCATATTACCTATGGTTGCAGAAATCCCCCAGATCCTGAGTAAACGCTCAGGATGTTTTTCCAGCAGTAACCCGCGGATGCGGGAAATGGCCAGCTCTGCCATCACCCCACGCTTGCTGCCCAGCAGCTCGTGCCATTCATCAGCTACAATGCACACCAGGTCGTCAAAATAGTTTAACGTATTTTTCTGTGCAAGCAGCAAATGCATGCTTTCGGGTGTAATGATCAGTACTTCCGGCATCTGTTTTTTTTGCTTCAGCTTTTCGCTTTGCGCAGTATCCCCGTTTCTTACACCCACATGCCAGTCAAGGTCCAGCTCGGTACACACTTCGGTCATTGCCCTGGCCAGATCTTTGGCGAGCGAACGCAGTGGGGTAATCCATATGAGTTTTAACCCGGTGGCTTTCCTGCTTTTTGATTTTTTTACAAGCCCCTTTTCTTCTGCCTTAATACTGTCCGTTTTTTTGTCTGCAATAACCTGCTCTGCGCTCCCAGCATCCTTTTTCCTGCTAACTTTTTTTAGCGCTTCACGCACTGTAGCCCGGTTATTCAGTTCGTCAATCACTACTGCCAGGAACATAGAAAACGTTTTTCCAAAGCCCGTAGGTGCATTTACCAGTCCGCTATATCCTTCAGCATAGTATTCCCATGCATCGGTCTGGAACTTAAATGGTTTTTTTTTACTGCTCTTCAGCCATTTAATAACCTGCTTATACCCTTCACTCTTTTCCAGTATCATAACAGGGTCGAAGCTAAAAGTTGTCTTAAATCATCCAGGGTATTAATTTCTGCCGCCTTTTTGTCTTTCCGCCAGCGTGCGATACGCGGAAAACGTAAGGCTAAACCTGCTTTATGCCTTTTGCTTTCGGCAATCCCTTCAAAAGCGATTTCAAATACCAGTTCAGGTTTTACCGTACGGACGGGTCCAAATTTCTCTATTGCATTTTTCCGTACAAAAGAATCCACTTCTTTAATCTCCTTGTCTGTTAATCCCGAGTAGGCCTTGGCGATGGTAATCAGCTGCTCGCCGTCGCGCACCGCAAAGGTGTAGTCGGTAAAATGGTTTGCCCGTCTTCCGCTTCCTTTTTGAGCATAGATCATCACTGTATCTACCGTGTAGGGATTTATCTTCCATTTCCACCAGTCGCCACGTTTTCTTCCGCTATGATAAAATGAACTGAGTTTCTTCAGCATAATCCCCTCACTGTTATTGTCCCGTGAACCCTGACGGATTTCGGCCAGTGCTTCCCAGTCGTCAAATTCCACTACCGGAGAAAGTACCGCTACACCGGTATCACTAAACTTTGATACGATACCTTCGAGCAGTTTGCGCCTTGCAGATAATGGTTCGGTACGGATGTCAGTTCCCTCGAATTCCAGCAGGTCGTAAATATAAAAACCAACCGGCGCATCTTTTAATTGCGACTTATTGATCGTTTTCCTGTTCAGCCGTTGCTGCAAAATGCTGAAAGCCTGCACCTGTCCGTCTTTAATAGAAAGGATTTCGCCATCTATCACTGTTCCATCCGGTAATTCATCTTTTAAATAATGAAGTTCGGGGAACTGGTCGGTTACCAGCTCTTCCCCGCGCGACCAGATGAAGAGTTCTCCATTGCGCTTCACGATTTGTCCGCGGATACCATCCCATTTCCATTCCGCCTGCCATTCGTCGGTTCCCCCTAAACTCGCAGGTTCTGCTTCCAGCGCATAGGCCAGGCAAAAAGGGTAGGGCCAGGAGTTATCCGTGTTTACATGGGCACCGGCAATCAGTTCGTCGTACGTAATCTCGCCCGGCTTCCATTTACCCATAATACTGTGCATGATTTTGTTGCTTTCCGTATCACTTTGTTTCGAGATCGCATTAACCAGCATTTTGTTTGAGACCCCTATCCGGAAATTTCCTGAAATCAGTTTGTTAAATATAAAACGCTCCTGGCTGTCCAGGCTATCCCAGGCATCCAGTATAAATTCTTTTTTTGCTGCATCATCCTGCCCGGTAATCTGCGCCAGGTCGTTTATCCACTCATGCAGTTTCCTGTCTGTGGTACGCGATGGTTCGGGCAATACCAGTGCAATTGTCTCACTTAAATCGCCCACACTATGGTAGCATTCGGCAAATAACCATGCCGGGATGCCGCTCAGTTCTATGGCCCATTCTCTAATCAGTGCTGTAGTTAACGGCCGGCGTGGTTTTTTGCCCGTAAACATAGCCACCACGTAGGGCTTATCCAGCTCATCTGCCGTACTGAAATAACTTACCAGCGCCGCAATTTTGTCGTTAGTCTTGTTGCTGGTTTCCAGCTGCTGTATCAATTGTGTGAACCTTCTCAATGTTGTGCCTCTTTTAAGATTTCTTTTTCTTCATCATCTTCATTACCATAATGTGTGGCCACCTCTGCAGAGGGGATGCCGATTTCGTTCAGGTATTTCGAAAACGTAGACACAAAACCATGGGTAACATATACTTTTTCTGCTGCTGTAGCTTTTATCGCTGTAAGCAGTCCCGGCCAGTCGGCATGGTCACTTAATGCAAAACCTGCATCGGCCGAGCGCCATCTTCTGCCTGCACGCACCTGCATCCAGCCCGAACATACCCCGGTTGCTGCCTGCTGCAGGCTTTTCATCCATTTGCCATCAGCCAGTGCCGGCGGTACGATCACTATACCTTTCTGCATGTCTTCTTTTTTGATATCCGGTGTAATCCGGATCGTTTCGGGCAAGTCTACACCAGCCCTGATAAATCCTTCATTCAGGTTGGCTATAGAATTGTGTACATATATAGTAGTGTAGTCTGCCAGGTTCTTGATCAGCCGCTGTGCCTTGCCCAGGCTATAAGCCACCAGTACACTGGTTTTCTGCTGGTCGTGGTTATCAGCAATCCAGTTTTTGATCTGCCCAAATACCTCATGCTGCGGATGCCATTTATAAATCGGCAGCCCAAAGGTGCTCTCCGAAACAAACGTATGGCATTTTACAGGTTCAAACTCTGTGCTGATCCCGTCATATTCTACCTTATAATCTCCCGATACCACAGCGATTTCACCTTTATACTCCAGCCGTATCTGGGCAGAACCAATCACATGCCCGGCAGGGAACATGCTTACTTTTACCCCATTGATATCTAACTGTTTATTGTAGGGTAAGGTTTGAATCGGCAGGTCGGCACCCAATCGCTGCAGCAGTACAGGCTTAGTGAGCTCATGGCACAAGTATCCCTTATTACCCCATTTTACATGGTCTGCGTGCCCGTGTGTAGTAACTGCCAGGTCAACAGGCCTCCAGGGGTCTATATAAAACCCGCCCTGTTTACAATATATTCCTTTGTTGGTGAATGTGATTAGTGCCATCGCGAGATACAACAAGCCGCGTATAATAAAAGTTTCAAACTGCGTGTCAGTTGTCCCAATTTGCTCAAATACTCCTTTTTGGAGTGCAATTCCTGTAATAATTTACGCTTTAGCGGTAACGATTGCATAGATTTAAAGACATATTTAAAAGGCTGTGGCAATTAAGTTTTACCTTAGCTAAACGGGTTGTTTTCTAAGAAGACCCGCTGCCAAATATGAAATATAAACTATTTTACCTGTTCTCCATGTTGCTACTGTTATCGGCTTTCAACCTGCCTGAAAAGGATAAGCTTACGATATGGCTGATAGGGGATTCTACCATTTCAATTAAAGAACGAAAAAATTACCCCGAGACAGGCTGGGGTATGCCCTTTGTTAATTTCTTTGATTCGACGGTAGTAGTAGACAACAGGGCGAAGAACGGGCGCAGTACACGCACTTTTTTGCAGGAGGGCTTATGGAAACCAGTTGTCGAAAACCTGAAGAAAGGCGATTATGTACTGATCCAGTTTGGCCATAACGATGAAGTAAATACCAAGGCTTCGTATACCACAGAACAGGAGTTTATAACCAACCTTAAACTCTATATCCGCGAATCGCGCAGCAAAGGTGCCCTGCCGGTACTGATTACCCCGGCGGCACGGAGAAGCTTTGATGAAAACGGCAAAGTGCTGGGAACACACGATGTGTATGCCGCGCTGGTGAGAAAAACTGCAGCAGAAGAAAATACTCCGCTAATCGATCTGGATCAGGCCAGCCAGGCTTTGTTGCAGCAGTTTGGGGTAGTCGGGTCCAAGTACCTGTATAATCACCTGGCCGCGGGCGAACATCCCAATTACCCCGATGGGAGAGAAGATAATACCCATTTCAATGAGTATGGTGCAAGAAAAATGGCGGAACTGGTGCTGGAAGGGATCAGAAAACAACACCTCGAACTGGAAAACAGGATCATCAAAAAGTAAGCACTGTCACAATACCGCTGTAATACCATTTAGTGTTTTTAGCCCGGCGCTAAAACTAATAAGCCGTTTATTGGTTGTTTATTTGTGAAAAAAGAAAACGCTTATCTACCTATAGAAGACTACGGCATTATTGGGAATATGAAGACGATCGCACTGGTATCCCTCGAGGGAACGATCGATTTTATGTGTTTTCCTGATTTTGATTCGCCAAGTATTTTTGCCCGCCTGCTGGATAAAAATGACGGAGGCAGCTTCTCCGTAGTTCCCCAGTTCGACTCTTATAAAACCAAACAGTTATATATTCCCGGCACAGCCGTATTGCTAACCCGCTTTTTCTCTGATGATGGTATTGCCGAAATAACAGACTATATGCCGGTGAAAGGGCTTTCCAGCAACAGTATTTGTGCGATTGTGAGGAAAATAAAAACCATCAGGGGTAACGTAACTTATAAATTGAACTGTTCACCACGCTTTGATTATGGTAAAGCGAAACACGAAATCAAAAAATCGGGAAAACAGGAACTCCAGTTTACTGCAATAGATGATGGGGATTCGATGGTAAGGCTGCTGGCGGATTTTCCGCTGAAGTTTGAAGGGCAGGATGGCTATGCCGAGCTGACCCTTAAAGAAGGGGAAGAAGCCTGGGTAGTTCTGGAATCTTTGAAACAAGGGTCGACCGCCAAACTGAAAACTATTGAATTTTATAAAGGCGATACCTATCGGGATACGGTAGACTTCTGGAGAAAGTGGATTGCACAGTCTACTTATAAGGGAAGGTGGACCGATCTGGTTTCCCGTTCGGCGATTACTTTAAAACTACTAACTTCTGCAGCCCATGGATCAATGGTGGCCGCACCTACGTTTAGTGTGCCCGAATTGATTGGGGGCGACCGTAACTGGGATTATCGCTTTACCTGGATCAGGGATGCGGCGTTTACAATGTATGCGTTTTTACGTTTGGGCTTTACCGAAGAGGCAGGTGCATTTTTAAAATGGATCCATGAGCGCTCGGGCGATAAACTCCTGCACCTGATGTATGCCATAGACGGCTCTGAGGT
>Ga0247814_10002042_pt1 | contig 11233 bp, 13 predicted proteins | sample UWRJL179409R1_FD_179947 | JGI IMG/M metagenome (GOLD analysis project Ga0247814, IMG submission 179947) | Plant litter microbial communities from Arlington Agricultural Research Station in Wisconsin, United States - UWRJ-L179-409R-1 | ecosystem: Environmental > Terrestrial > Plant litter >...
AATCTCGATCAAAGACCTAGGGGTGATCCAGAGCGCTACCCTATCGTTCACCAGTGGACTCACCGTAATTACTGGGGAAACTGGAGCAGGAAAAACTATGGTGCTCACTGCGCTATCCCTACTTCTCGGTAAGCGCAGTGATTCAAGCATTGTTCGTCACGGTTCCGCTTTCGCCAGCGTTGAAGGATGCTGGAATGTGGAAGGCCTACAAATCCTTCCCGCAATTCAAGAAGTAGGCGCAATCGTAGAAGACGGTAACCTTTACATGAACCGAACCGTTCACAACACAGGTAAAAGCCGTGCGGTCGTAGGAGGCAAAACAACTCCCGCGTCCTCCCTTGCAATCATAGGTGAAGGCCTAGTAAACATTCATGGGCAAAGCGACCAAATTCGCCTCAAAAACACAGTAGCTCAACGGGAAGCGCTAGACGCATACGCAGGAGCTAAGCTCGCAGAAGCTCTTTCCACGTACAAAGAAACGTACAACGCTTGGAAAGCGCTTAAAGCAAAAATCAAAGACCTCAAAACAAACATGGCAGCTCGCCGCCGTGAATTCGAAGACCTCACTGTTGCCCTTGAAGAGCTAGAGAAGATTCAGCCACTCGCAGGCGAAGATACCGCGCTTCATACTGAAGTTGAAACACTAAGCAATATTGAAGCACTAGAAGCCGCAGCGCAGCAAGCCTTGTTCCACCTCAGCAATGAGGACTACGAAACCCTTGACGCTCTTGATTCTGTAGCAAGCGCAGTAAAAGTACTCGCAGCGGTAGCAGAATACGATCCTCAGGTTAAAGAGTTTCACCAGCTTGCAGAGGCAATCCAGATCAATGTTACAGAGCTTTCCTCTGAACTTTCCGCATATGTCAGCAACATTGACACAGACTCTATAGAGCGTTTGAATGTTGCGCAAGAACGCAGAGCTGTACTCAAAGCGCTCATTCGCAAGTATGGGTTCAGCCTTGAAGACGTTATGGAGTATTGGACTAAAGCTACAGAGCGTCTAGCAGAGCTTGATCCACAGGCTAGCGATACCGAAACGCTAGAAAAAGACCTAAGCGACCTTTACGAGAAGCTTGAAGCTGAAGCTAAGTCTGTTACTGATCTTCGTACAAAGAGCAGCCTCAAATTGCAAACCGCCGTGAACAAGGAGTTAGCAGGCTTAGCTATGGGTGGCAGTAAGCTTCAGATCAACATCACTGCCAGCACAGTATATAACGCACATGGTATAGATGAAATCTTGTTCTTACTCAAAACACCAGGCGCGGCAGAACCTCGTCCTTTAGCTAAAAGTGCTAGCGGTGGTGAGCTAAGCCGTATCATGCTTGCGTTAGAGGTAGTGTTAGCTGACCCTAACAAAACGCCTACTTTCATTTTCGATGAGGTAGACAGTGGAGTTGGTGGAGCTACAGCAATTGAAATCGGAAAGCGTCTTTCCCAGCTTGCCAAAGAAGCTCAAGTTATCGTAGTTACTCACTTGCCTCAGGTGGCAGCTTTCGCTGATAACCATCTTCTCGTACTCAAGTCTAGTAATGACCTTTTTGTCTCTACTGATATCCACCAGCTCAACGAAGAAGAGCAAGTAGCAGAGTTAGCACGTATGCTCTCGGGCCTAAGCGATAGTGACAGCGGAAAAGCGCACGCAGTAGAACTTCTGGGTATGGCTAAGGATTTCAAAGAGTAACATCTAACCTTCAACTCTAAACTACTCGTCTTTTTTACGGGTGCTTGCGGTCAGATCGATAATCTGTTACTTTAGTAGGAGAGCAAAAATCCTGACCAAAGGAACCCAACGATCATTGTTGAATTTAAGAATATTCCCCATGCCACGGTTAACCACCTCCTTTTCCTTCATACCACTGACAAGAACTACATTCTTCCGCCGTGGAAGAGTTTCGACGTAACAGTGCGCATCCCCGAAGAAGGAGCGCCTACGGTTGAAATTTTCGAGCGTTACACTTTCGAAGTAACGGAAATTGGCGCGGATGATGTAATCGACTCTCTACGCAATATTGCTCGCCTCTAGACAGCAAAAGCATAATTTCGGTTGCGCACTTCAAAAAGCTGTGCCATACTTAATACATAAGGGCGCGAGAGACGCCCTCACAACTCAGGGAGAAACCAATGTCCGTTATTACTGCTACTCGCGAAGAGACCATCACCTCGGTTCTTGAAACCGCTTTCGGAGCAGTGAATGTTTCCGTCAAGCAGGTCACGGATATTCTTGATAACACTCCGAAGGAGGACATTTTCCTTTCCGTCCGCGACCTCATCTGGATCAACTACTCTGGTGGCGGTTACGCGAACCTTATCGCTGCTCGTCTTTTCAAGGCTCTCGGCCTCGAAAGTGATATTCCTGCAACCATCTAGTCTTTGATACAAAAAGGCCCCCACCTGTTATCTAGGTGGGGGCCTTTTTGTATGTCACTTAGTAGAACAAGCCGTAACCTACGCTTGAAACTTTTGTCACCTTGGACCAGTACCCAATTAGTGCGGGGGCTTGCTCGTTAACGTTTTTCCACTCGAAGTTATCTAGTCCATGTCCGAAGTAGAACATGACAATTTTGAGTAGGTCCTCCTCTGTCAGGACTACAGCCCCGTCTTCCACAATGAAATCAGAATCGCCCTCGTTATCTAGCTCTGCCGTAAATCCTAGAGCGCGCAAAGCCGTCAAATAACGTTCCCCAAGTACGGAGTCCTCGTAGTCTTTAGCAAACGCGTCAGGAGCAAAACCAAGCTTTGCCACGTTCTTAGCGAAGTTCTCGCCAAGAATTTCCGAAGTGAAAGCATCAGGAACTTCTACGATAAAGTCAGTATGCTTACCATGACCATCATCACTCCAGTCACCAACAGCTACAGTAAATTTGTTTCCCATTTCTATTCCTTCTCTTCCTCATAGTAGACAACGGTGCGTGTTTTTTGGACAACTGGGATTCCAGTGAGCTGCTCCCATTCCTCAATGGAATTGTAGCCATCAGTCGTGGCCTGATATGTAATCGCAAACAGCTGAGCGTCACGCTCGCGCAAAAGAATCATTTGCCATTCAGGAAGATCATGGTCAACCGTCCCCACGAGCGTCGTAGTTACATAAGAATACCCACTAGCGCCATCAGCGGTCCATTCTTCATTAAAAAATCGAAGCAAAGTCGCTTTAGTAATTTTCACTGATTTAGCAGGACTTGTCATGTTTCCCTAAGTTGTCTTGAATCTCAAGCTTATCACATTTTCATAGGAAAAACAACAACAGAATTAGCTTTTCTCGTCTTTTTGCTCGCGATTCCTCTTGCTTGCCTAGCTGAGTCATGGTAAACTAGGAGGAAGTATGTAGCGCGCAATGGGCGGGTTACTATTAGTTTTCGAAGGAATCCTTGCTATGTCCCCCGCAGTCGAAACAATCAATGAAACAGATATCCTCGTCCTAGAGGATCTGAACTTTGACCACACACCCAAGTGTGATAACGACATTTGTGACAATGACGCCACGCATCTTATCCGCTGTCATTGTGGAGTAGGCACAGAGTATTCATGTATTGGTTGTATCAATAGTATGAAAGAAAGCGGAGCGGTGAACCCAATTTTTGGCGGAATCAAATTCGACCCCAATAAATCTTGTGGGCATTTCAGTCTCATTGACGCATGCGAAATTACTCCCCTTAACTAGGTTATAAGTTTTCGCCTTCCCCAATAGCAACAGAAAGACAGCATGACCAGCAAACGAAGAGTTCGGCGCAACGAGTGCGGTGATAAGGTCAAATATACGAGCCACCAGAAAGCGTTGGATGCAGCATATAATCTCTACCGCAAGAAAGGCGGAGAGCTTTGCATCCCCTACACGTGCACATGGGGAGAGCATATCCATATTGGGCATCCTGTGAAAAAACAAGAAGATGCAACTCGTATAGCTAAACGCAGGAATGATCGAGCCGCCGAAGTAGAGCAGGCTCATATGAAGAGCACATTACAGGAAAGCCAAGTCACTAAAAAACAGTTGCAAACGAAAGCCAACAAAAGAAAAGCTGCTGCACATGAGAAAGCGAAAACCTCAGCGGCTTATCTTGAAGAGCAAGCACGACGCAAAAATTATAACGACGAAAAGCATAAGGAAGTTGTATTAGGATACAGCGAGCACTCTAGCGCTTTAGATGCTCAGCTAGCAGCAATTCTAAAGCACTAGCTGTTATCGTAGGTCTCGCTATACTTAATACTACCCAGCGCGTATTATGGATGGAAGCTTAGTCCTGCGGAAGAGATAGCTGAAACGTGTTTTGATTAAGAACGAAAGCACCCGTGGTTAGTCCATGGAGGACTCCATAGCTAGTTTGGCTAGTTGACATCCCTAAACGTTTTGCGACCAATTTGGAAGCTTCGCTAACTAATAAAGGTTCGCCAGTTTCTTGAAGTACTTGAACAAAGGTCTTTGACAATAAATTAGCTCGATCTAACTGACCTTGATGATCAAAATCTTCCATGTTCCCTAGTTTTCTAGAAAAACTACTGTCATCCTGCAAGTTGTCCATATATTCTTCCTTAACATTTTAAGCAACGTATAGCATTAGTTCACTAACTATACCATAACCATGGATTAACCTAGTGATATCCGCGCGCTCAGCGTCCACCTAAGGCCGTGCTCTGTAGCAATAAGCGTTCGTGCCTACAGCTTCGCAAACAGCCACTCAGACCATTTGTGAGTCAGTCAGCACTAGTTGTGGAGTAGCTCAAGCGCTAAAATTGTAGCTTTCCTCTAACAGAAGACAGAACATGTTGTGAGATGCTTACAAATCTTGCTCGCACCTAAAAATTACAACCTGTCATCAAATATGCGTCTAACCCATTCGTCAGGAACATCAGATGCGATATTGAAAGTAGCACGAAGGCGCGTAAGCAAATCTGCGGTAGCCATTTCAAGAGCGTCAAACATGGGAAGCAAAGCAAGCAACTCTTTAGGAGCGAGTTTCTCGTCTAGAGAGCGTTTAGTCAGCCCATCTTGAAAGCTATAGGTATCGTCGGGACTTCTTTGCATCCGCCCTTTCTTGTCCCTGAATACAGATTTCATATCCTTGAGCATTAAAGCAGGATTCAGAATCACGTTATCGAAAGCCGCTTCATCTAAAGGTTCGCGGTCAATCCATACTCTAAACGCAGTACCTCGCATATATCGCCAGTTCCATAAGCGCACTGTCTCAAGGAGAGGATAGTTAGCAGCTAGCATGCGTTTGAGTTCATAAGGACCAGATTCTTCCCACAAAAAACGCGAGATTGCTTCGTCTCTAGTATGTGGGTCTGCGTACCTCGCAGCAGAGGCCATGGATGCATACTTATGAATATTTTGTTTGCTGAGGTTCTTCACAAGTGGATCAGCGGCTAGACCCTCGCTAGTGGGGTGCGCATTGTGTGAGTCCATGACTATATCTTACCATGCGCCAACTTGCTTGTCCATAGTGCAAAATTCTCCAATCAGTAACTAACCTCGTCCTTTTAGCCAATACGGCTTGACGTTGAGGAATTTTGCATATAAGCTACAAACACAACCGCTTAGGAAGGCTCCCCCATGGATCTCGCACAGGAAACCCGAATCTACAAGAACTACCGCGCTGCCCTTGTATCCTTGCGCAGAGCCAACAACGATCACTCTGCTCAGCGTAGGCAAGCTGCTCGCAAGGTTACGGTTGACCGCTATAATGTCCCCTATGCGGAGCTGAAGCGAATTATTGCTAAGCATGACGCGCAAAACGATATTACGCACGAGTACGGGGATGATTATATTCTTCGCCTCAAATACGAAGCTGCGGAGAAAGAATTCGAAGCTAACCCAGTTCCCTGCTGGTGTGGAAGCGTCGATATGGTACGTCCTCGACTGAACCCTAGCGGATTCACAATTGAGGATGAGTTGAACCTCGTCACGGTCTGCTTTCTTCACTATCTTGAGCTTGAAGGCAAGATCTAAAGCAAGGAACTAAAAAGACCACTACCTTGGTTGGTAGTGGTCTTTTTAGTTCCTTGCGAACTTCTGTTAAATCTTATCAATCTCGTCAAAGAACTCTTGTTCCACCTCGGGAGAAGCAGAGCGGTCAAGATAGAAGAACGGATAATCAGTGTCACCCGTTTCCTTGTTGTGCGGGTTAGAGTGTGTTGCGTCAAACACGTCCTCTGAGGGCGTGCCCTCATGCTTATCATGCCATGCTTCGTTTACTTCAGCTACCTTTGCCAGAAACGCTTGACGCTCTTCTAAGTTCGCAAACTTTCGTACATCACTCATTTTTGCCTCTCTTCATAAATTTAAGTAATTCTATACTATCACATATCGGGGTTAATACGCAAGTCATAGTTTTCGAATACCATACCACGAGCTTTTGAGCATTGCCTGTTTGCCTACCCACATGCTAGGACTGCTGTCAGGTGGAACTGTAGCATTGCTGTGTCCAACATTTGCCACCTCGAATGGAGTAGGGTACGTCTGCGCATCATAGGGCATTTTGAGACGTGCTATCATTCTTTCAACGCTTCCATCTGGGTCGCCTAGCTTGTTTTTTGCTGCTCTAAGGTTGCGACAAATGTCGAGCTGCTGTGTATTCCAACGATCTAAAACTGCTGACTCTTCAGCTTCTTCTGGCAAAGACCCGCGCACAAACATTCTCGTGTCCCAGTCATAACCAGATTTAGCCCACGCGTAACCACCAATGTCCATATTGGCGTCAACCGTTATAGTTTCTACACCCCATTTCTTCATAGCTTTATCAAAGAATTTTATTGCGTTGCGACCTATGCCGTGATCTTGCCACCTGTCATAGACTTTGAAATATTGATATTCTGCGCTAGCAGGTTCGTTTTCGGGGAAGTAAATTGCTCTCTCCCAATACCCCATTTTGTTTCCGCTTGTATCGTATAGGTCTCCATTAATAAGCGCTTTCATAGGCTCGGTCTTATCCCATATATTTTTTTCGTCAGAGGTTAACTGAATTCCACTTACTGCAACCTTGTATTCAAAATCGCCATGGGTGAAATTGTTGGTCAACGCTGCGCTAATAGCATCTACGTGTGCCTGTTCTTCTTTTTCCAGCTCGGGGTTCGAGTTTTCTCCATCGAAGACGAGTAAGCCATCGTCTTTACTCCATACAGTACTATTTATAGTAGTAAATTCTGCTTTACGCTTGAAGTAATCACGTAGAGAATCAGCAGTAGGTAAAAGATTCAGTTTCGCTGTCAAGGCATCTACAGGTGCGAGCTTAGAGAAAGGGCCTCTAGATTGCGGGGCGTCAGCTCCTCTATGTGCTAAGTAGTAGGCGCGGTTCTGCGCGCTTCGTTTCGCTTTATTATTGGATGCTGGACAGCGCCTGCCTCCGTGATCGTTATTTCTACACATGCTGTACTCCTAGTATTTCAGTGTCCCCTATTTTACTCAATTTGGATGCACCTGCCTGCACAATGCATGACATGCTCATAGCTTTCGCGTTCCAAGCCAAGAGCTATCAAGCATTACTCTTTTGCCTGCCCACATCTGTGACTTGCCAAGTCCTTTAGCTAGAGCGCGACCCGTATCAGCTACCTCAAATGGAGTTGGGTACGTTTCAACGTTATATGGCTGCTTCAGGCGCTCTACCATAGCGCTTATGCTACCGTCTGGATCTCCTGTGATTTCAGCTTCAGTCTGGAGCGAATCGCGAATCAAGCTTTGTTGCCTGTCCCAACGATCTTGAGTAAGCCATGCGTCAGGCGTCTCGTGTTGGTTGAATCTCATTGCGGGGTCCCAGTCATATCCAGATTTAGCCCATGCGTAACCGCCAACATCACAGTTTGCTTCAACCTTTACGTTTTCAGCTCCCCAGCTTTTCATTGCCCTATCAAAGAATTTGATTACGTTACGTCCTAGCCCCTTTCCTTGGTGGCTAGGGTAAATGTCCAAAGAGCGATATTCAACTACAGCAGGTTCGTTTTCGGGGAAGTGAATTGCTCTCTCCCAGTACCCCATCCTGTTACCGCTTGTATCGTATATATATCCCTTGACTAGCGCTTTCATAGGCTCGGTCTTATTCCATATATTCTTCTCGTCAGAGGTTAACTCGATTCCATCTACTTCAAGTTTGTATTCAAGTTCGCCATGAACGAAATCATTGGTCAATGCTGCGCTAATAGCATCTACATGGGCTTGCTCTTCTTTTTCCAGTTCGGGGTGTGAGTGCTCGCCGTCGAAAACAAGTACACCACCATCTTTACTCCATACAGTGCTATTTATCGTGGTAACTTTTGCCTTGCGGTTAAAGTGGTCCCGCATGGAATCAGCAGAAGGCAGATTATTCAACTTCAAGGTAAGGGCATCGACTGGCGACGACTTCGCAAAAGAGTTGCCCGTTTTGGAAGATGTGGCTCCTTTATGTGCTAAGTAGTAGGCGCGGTTCTGCAAGCTTCGTTTCGCTTTGTTCGCTGAAGCTGGACAGCGCCTGCCTCCGTGATCGTTATTCCTGCACATGTTGTACTCCTAGTATTTCAGTGTCCCCTATAGTATCGGACATTCCGCTATAGTTTTCGAGTTCCGTACCACGAGCTATCTAACATGGCTCGTTTGCCCACCCACATTGCTTTGCCTTCAGGATCAATATGACTATTGTCACTGCCTAGAGCGGCTACTTCGAAAGGAGTAGGATAAGTTTCCGTGTTGTAGGGCTGCTTAAGGCGTCCGATCATAGCGTTTATGCTACCGTCTGGATCTCCCCATGTTTCTGCCGCGAATTCAATGTTTCCTCTGAGCGTGTCTTGCTGCTCTTCCCATTCTTCGTCAGGGTCGAACTTTCCACCGTTGCCGTCATCTGACTGCGAACCCATTTCCCTGTCCCAGTCATATCCAGATTTAGCCCAAGCATATCCACCAACGTCCATGTTTGCTTTGATTTCGACGCTTTCCACGCCCCACTTGCTCATCGCTTTATCGAAAAACTTTATAACATCTCGACCTAGGCCTTTACCTTGATACTCATTGTAAATCTGTAAATAACGATAATTGGCACGAGCTGGCCCGTCCTCTGGAAAATAAACGACACGCTCCCAGTATCCAATCTTTTCGCCGTCACTCCCATTGATAAAGCCGTGAAGCTCTGTTCTCATAGGTTGTGCATTATTCCAGATGTCTTTCGAAGCAGAGTGCATCTCTACTTCGGTGACTTCCATAAAATATCCAACGTCTCCATGTGTGAACTCATTGTTGAAAGCCTCACGGAGTGCGTTGACATGCTTTTCTCCTTCTTCTTTTAACTCCTCGCTAGTGCCAATCCATTCCATTCCACCGTGACCGTCATCTTTTGTCCAAGACGCATAATCCACGTCAGTAACTTCCGCCTTGCGTGCTAGAAAATCGCGTAGGGTCTCACCTGAAGGGAGTTTATCTAATTTGGCGTCTACAGCATCCCACTGGCTTAGTTTGGGAGAGGTATTAGAAATTCCTAAAGCTATAGTTGTGGGAGAGCTGACTCCCTTACGAGAAAGATAATATGCACGGTTCTGCGCACTACGTTTCGCTTTATTTGCGGAAGCTGGGCAACGTCGCCCGCCGTGATCGTTATTCCTGCACATGTTGCACTCCTAGTATTTCAGTGTCCCCTATAGTATCGGTCACCCCCGTCAACATGTATGCTCTTGCAAAATCATCTCTAAATGTGGATAAGCTGCTAGAATTAGCACATGAAATATTTTCTCGGTATCACTCTTTCGGTTATTGTTATGCTCGGTATTATCGCTGGCGGCGTTTACTTATTTGGCAATTCAATAACACAGAGATGGGAAGATGAATATGCTTCGACCAAGGTTCTGGAGAATTGCGAAGTTGAAGGATATGACGTTCGTACTGGCGGAAGGTATACCGCAGCTCGCATGACGCTCTTGACCTCGTGCGGGAACTTTCAAACCCGTACTCAGGAAGAGTTGTACAAGATGCCCATAGGCGAAATATACACGTTAGAAGTCACCACTGATCGCAGCTATATCAAGGCGGCGGTTAACGAGAAGGATATTGAAGAGCGCTAATATTCGCCTTCCCCCATTCCGCCTGAAACGCTTGACTTGGTTCTAGTAATCAGCTATTATTAGAGTATGGATATGTCAGTTACTAAAGCGCGTGAACGTTTCCGTGCTCTAGTATGCGACCAACCATATGATTTGATGCTTCACGTCGAAGAATACAGGGCCACAAAACATAGAGGCGTACATTGCCGCTACTGCGAAACAGTGCATGTTGTAACCAGCGAGCACTGGAAGCAATTCCTTAGCGAAATCGCAACCAGCTCATTAACTCAACAAGAGCGAAACGAGTTTATTCACGCTGCGATATCAGCGATTTCGCTAAGAGAACTCTATGCTTCCGAAATCGAGCGAACCCCGCATTGGATAAAGTCCGTCCCTTTCTTCGACACTCAGGACAAGATGATTGCAGCTCACGCGGCAGCTCTCTGCGAAAATAGTAAAAGCATCAGAGAGCATTTCGAAGACAACGACCTTGACACCGCTCATTGCTCAACTTGCGATAAGCGTCACTATGTTTTGCATGAGGACTTCGAACAATTCAAAAGCGCCATTGAACTCAAGAATTCATTTGCGGAATTCTTTGCTACCACGCCCCCGCTTATAACGGGACTAACGCAATCCAAGCTAGATGCTATAGCGTACACCTACATCGAAAAGCTTGATATTCGTCCTGTTATGGTTATGATTCCAAAATATGAGGCCTTCAGGAATTACGCATGCAAAAACGTAATCGACCTGAACAAGCCACCAGAATGGCTAATCCCTCGTAATGCTTACTACAAATGTTTCCACTGTGACCGCTGTTCGCAAGTACATATTGTACCTGTTGATTATTGGAAAAATGTTGTGGATAACATTCGAACCGCTCCAGTTAACTCTAGAGTCAAAGCCGCCCTCCTATCCTCATTGAACAAATCCACACGTAACACGGAAACGTATTGTCTACAGCTTGCAGAGAAAGATGCACAATGGGATAGCATCCATAACGAGATACAAGCCCTACAAGACGCCTGCGCTACGATTGCCAAAGCTCAAAGCGATCCCAAAAATGCTATCCATGATGAAACACGTGAAATGTGGATGCTAGAGCTGGAGAAGCAGTATAACAAAATTATGTCCTTTTTCTCTGGATCTCCAACTATTACGTATTGCATCACAAAGCAAAAAACAAGAGTTGCGCTTGATGTGTTGCTCACAAAGATGAATGCTCTTCCAGCATCGAAACTAG
>Ga0247814_10002044_pt1 | contig 11231 bp, 10 predicted proteins | sample UWRJL179409R1_FD_179947 | JGI IMG/M metagenome (GOLD analysis project Ga0247814, IMG submission 179947) | Plant litter microbial communities from Arlington Agricultural Research Station in Wisconsin, United States - UWRJ-L179-409R-1 | ecosystem: Environmental > Terrestrial > Plant litter >...
TTCTGTTAAAAGAGAAGCTTCAAAATGTTTTATAGCCAAACAAATAAAAAAGATTCAAGATGAAAAAAGGTGTACACCCAGAAAATTACAGATTAGTTGCTTTTAAAGACATGTCAAATGACGAAGTTTTTATTACTAAATCTACTGCTGATACTAAAGAGACAATTACAGTTGACGGTGTTGAATACCCAGTTGTAAAAATGGAGATCTCTAGAACTTCTCACCCTTTTTATACTGGTAAATCTAAACTTATCGATACTGCAGGACGTATTGATAAATTCAAAACTAAATACGCTAAACATATTAAATAATTTTAATTTGTTTTTAAAATATTTTAAAGCCTTCCTTTTTGGGAGGCTTTTTTATTTTTATCTGTTTGAAAACTTTGTAACTTTGGCTCGGGATTTAAGAAAATCCTGAATTAATAAACTAGACAATTTTTATGAATTATATACTTTTTGACGGGCCTGCTCGTAATGCTTTATTACCATTTACTTTTACGCGTCCGGTAGCGGATATTTTAATTGGAATTCTAACCATTCGTCAAAAATGGGAGCGTTATTTAGGTTCGACTATTACTACTTTAACGGAGGAATATTTGTCAGATAAATATCCAATGGTAGAATTAGAAGAAAATGTTATGATTAATGCTTCGTTTCTTCCGAATGGTGTTTTGGCTGAAATGGTTTCGAATTTAGAACCCAATCAGGCCATTTTTAAAGGAGAAGAAGTGATTGCTTTTTATACCAATGACAGTCAGGAAGAAGTAGATTTTGATAGTTATGAAATTATTGAATATAGCGAGGAATGTTTGACGGTTATGAATACCTGGGATATTTTTTCTAAAAATGCTGCCGCAGTAAGTGAAGATTTTGAGTTTTTAACCGAAGATAGGAAATCACAGGCTATTCCTAAAAGTGTAAATGTTATTGCGCCTGAGAATATATTTATTGAAGAAGGTGCGCAATTGGAATTTGTAACTTTAAATGCTTCAACTGGTCCTATTTATATCGGTAAAGATAGTTTGATTATGGAAGGAACTGTTATTCGTGGGCCTTTTGTGCTTTGTGAAGGTGCTGTGGTAAAAATGAGTGCCAAAATTTACGGAGCAACTACTGTAGGACCTTATTCTAAAGTAGGAGGGGAGATTAATAATTCAGTTTTATTTGCTCACTCTAATAAAGGACATGATGGATTTTTAGGGAATTCTGTTTTGGGTGAATGGTGTAATATTGGTGCGGATAGTAACAATTCGAATCTGAAAAACAATTATGACGAAGTAAAATTGTGGAGTTATGAAACTGAAGGTTTTGCTAAGACAGGCTTGCAGTTTTGTGGTTTGATGATGGGCGATCATAGTAAATGCGGTATCAATACGATGTTTAACACAGGAACGGTTGTGGGGGTAAGTTCTAATATTTTTGGAAGTGGATTTCCTCGTAATTTTGTTCCAAGTTTTTCCTGGGGCGGAGCCGCTGGTTTTGCAACGTATACCACTAAAAAAGCTTTTGAGACAGCTAAATTAGTTATGGGAAGAAGAAATATAGAATTTGATGAAAAAGAAGAGGCTATTTTAGAGCATATCTTTGAGGAAACTAAAAAATGGAGAAAAGAATAATTGAATAATAAAATTCGAAAATAATTTAACCGCAAATTCGCAAATTTTTTAATTGGTGAATTTGCGGTTTTTAGTTTCTAGGAAAGTAAAATTACAATTGTCTAATTACTTTATTAAGCTATCTTTGCGCTTTTAAAATTATTGAGGACAGAAACTTCTAACTTCCAGCCTCTAACTTCTAACTCTGAATAATGATTACAATTAACGACATATCCGTTCAATTTGGCGGAACAACTTTGTTTAGCGACGTTTCTTTTGCTATAAATGAAAATGATAAAATTGCCCTTATGGGTAAAAATGGTGCGGGAAAATCAACTTTACTAAAAATTATTGCAGGAAATAGCAAGCCATCCACAGGAAGTGTTTCGGCTCCTAAAGATGCGGTTGTGGCTTATTTGCCGCAGCATTTGTTGACTACTGATGGAGCAACGGTTATGGAAGAAGCGTCTAAGGCTTTTTCTGAATATTTTGCCATGAAGTCAGAGATTGATGAAATCAATGAGCAACTGACTGTTCGTACCGATTATGAAAGTGATGAGTACATGAAATTAATCGAAAGAGTTTCGGACTTAAGCGAGAAATTTTATGCAATTGAAGAAATCAATTATGAAGCAGAAGTTGAGAAGATTTTAATTGGTTTAGGTTTTGTTCGCGAAGATTTTACAAGACAAACTTCGGAGTTTTCCGGTGGATGGAGAATGCGTATCGAATTAGCGAAAATCTTATTGCGTAAACCCGATTTGATTTTGCTGGATGAGCCTACAAACCACATGGATATTGAAAGTATTCAATGGTTAGAAGATTTCCTGATTAACTCGGCTAAGGCGGTTGTGGTTATTTCTCACGATAGGGCTTTTGTTGATAATATTACCAACCGTACAATTGAAGTTACAATGGGACGTATTTACGATTATAAAGCGAAATATTCTCATTATTTAGAATTGCGTAAAGACCGTAGAATTCACCAGCAAAAAGCATACGACGAGCAACAAAAGATGATTGCTGATAACCGTGCTTTTATTGATCGTTTTAAAGGAACTTTCTCTAAAACTGATGCGGTTCAGTCTCGTGTGAAGATGTTAGAAAAGCTGGTTATTGTTCAGGTTGACGAAGTAGATAACTCTGCTTTAAAATTGAAATTCCCACCAGCAGCCCGTTCGGGGCAATATCCAGTTGTGGTTAAGGATTTGGCTAAATCGTATGGCGATCATGTAGTTTTTAAAGATGCTAATATTGTTATCGAAAGAGGGCAGAAAGTCGCTTTTGTGGGTAAAAATGGTGAAGGAAAATCGACTATGATTAAAGCCATCATGAAAGAAATAGGAATTGATGGCGGAAGTTTAGAAATTGGTCATAATGCTCAGATTGGATATTTTGCTCAAAATCAAGCGTCATTATTAGATGAAAATGCTACTATTTTTGAAACTATTGATGCTATTGCGGTAGGTGATATTCGTACGCAAATCAAGAATATTTTAGGAGCATTCATGTTTCAGGGTGATGATATTACAAAGAAAGTAAAAGTGCTTTCGGGAGGTGAAAAAACGCGTTTGGCAATGATTAAATTGTTGTTGGAACCGGTAAACTTGTTGATTCTGGATGAGCCTTCAAATCACCTGGATATGAAAACCAAAGATATTATTAAAGATGCTTTGCGTGATTTTGACGGAACTTTAATTCTGGTTTCTCACGATCGTGATTTCTTAGATGGTTTAGCGACTAAGGTTTTCGAATTTGGAAACAAAAGAGTAGTGGAGCATTTTGAAGATATTTCTGGTTTCTTAGCACATAAGAAAATGGAAAATATCAGAGAAATTGAAAAATAGATTTCAGAAATAATATAAAATATAAAAGAGCATTTGTGTAAACAGATGCTCTTTTTTTGTTTTATAATCTAATTCCGGGAGGAAGTAATTCTTTGTAGGAAGGATTCTTTTTGAAAAATTGTACAATTCTGGGATAAATTGGAACTACTTTTAATCGTTGTTCAGTTGCATTGTCCAGAATGTGTTTGATTAGGTTATCAATAAATATTTCGTTTTTAAATTCTTCAGGAGTATTTATTTTGGTTAAAAATATTTTTCTTTCTTGAAAGGAGTATTCAACGGTAACGAGTCCTTCGGGTGTTGTGGTTTCAAATTGTCTTGCAAAAGTGTTGTCTCTTATTTCGATTGTTGCAATATTTTCCATAGTATTTTGTTTTTTTGAAGCTTGTTCTTTTTAACTAAATTGTTGTTTTTGGAATGATTTTTATAATCAAATGAGGAAATGTAAAGTTAAGTAATTGATAGCCAAAACCAAATCCTTTTAATACTCATTTATTATTTAAAGAGGAAGTGTATTTTTTATTATTTGTAAAATTAGGTATGCTGTTTGAAAAACTTTAAATTAGTTTTTTTATCCATTTGAATAGTGAAGTTAGAATATGAGTAAAATCCCTGTTTATTTTATGCCTGGATTAGCAGCAAATCCTTTGATTTTTGAAAGGATTAAGCTGGATGACGCTCTTTTTGATGTTCATTATTTAGAATGGGAAATTCCGAAACCAGATGAAACTTTGCAAGAATATGCTAAACGAATTGCTTTGCATATAAAAGAAGAAAATCCAATTTTAATAGGGGTTTCTTTTGGAGGTATTTTAATTCAGGAAATAGCGGATTTGATTCCCGTACGAAAAGTGATTATTATTTCGAGTGTAAAAACCAGATTAGAATTGCCTAAACGAATCAAATTTGCCAAATCAACTTGGGCACATAAATTAATTCCAATGCATTTAATTTTGAGTTTGGATAAGTTGGCAAAATCTGTATTGGGAGAGAAATTGAAACATAGGATTCAGTTGTATGATACTTTTTTGTCGGTGCGGGATGTTTATTATTTAAAATGGGCGGTCGAAAAAGTAGTGCTTTGGAATCGTTTAGAGGTTAATAATCGTGTGGTTCATATTCATGGCGATAAAGATCGAATATTTCCTGTTGAAAATATAAAGAATTGTATTTTGTTAAAAGGAGGAACGCATGTAATGATTTATACCCAATACAGATGGTTTAATACCCATTTGCCGGATATTATTTTAGATGAAAATTCCAAATTATAAAATCAAAATTCCAATTTTCGAAAGGGTGAAATAAGGTGATTTTATTTCTTAAGATGATAAAAAAAATCCCAAACTCATGGAATTTGGGATTTTGATATTGTTATTTTAGAGAAAATTAGATTTTCTTCATTTGCTCTTTCATCATCGTGATTTGCTCTTTCAGCATGTTTTGTTTGTCTAGCTTTTTTACTTCGCTAATCAAATTAGTTGCTTCTAATTTTCTTCGGCGTGACAATGCGATTCCGGCTAAATTTAATTTGGCTACAGCCAAATCCATATCCATTGATAATCCTAGTTCGATTGCTTTCTTGAAAAATTTCTCAGATTGATTGATATTTGTTTGCGAAAGCATGATTCCGTGTAGGTAATTAAAGTAACCTTGTTGCTTTCTTATTAATGCCGATTCAGGGTTTTTAATAAATGAAAGCCACTTTTGAGCACCTTCAAAATCTTGTTTTCTTAATTTTAAAAAGGCTAATAGGATAAATTCATTTCTATAATAAAGAAAAATAGGAATTGCAGTAAGTAATAATAAGAAGATTCCGTTTCCAATATTGTTCTCTGTAAATTGCCAAATGCTAGTGATTACGATAAGTCCAGCGATAATAAGTTTGATATTCTTGTTTAACATGACGGGTATATAATTTGTGCTTGCAAAGATAGTAAAAGGAATTAAAAATATTTTTATAAAACTTCTTGCCAGAAAAAAAAGTCTTTGTATATTTGCACTCGGTTTTAGAATAAGTATTATTCGACCAAACAAAAGACACATATAAATAAGATTTTTAAAGATACAAAGCAATGAGCAAAAGAACGTTTCAACCATCGAAAAGAAAAAGAAGAAATAAACACGGATTTATGGACAGAATGGCTTCTGCTAATGGAAGAAAAGTTCTTGCGCGTAGAAGAGCAAAAGGAAGACATAAATTGACTGTTTCTAGCGAACCTAGACACAAAAAATAATGTTTGTATAAGCATAAATAAGGGCGTTACTTTTTTTAGTACCGCCTTTTTTTATATCTTGTCGGTAAAATAAGACTCAAACTTAAGATTTTTAATGAGTTGCGTCATTTTTTAATCTGAAATTGATGAGTAGAAAAAATTACTTCATAAAACAATAATTACAATATAATGCCAAAAGACACTTCCATAAAATCAGTTTTAATTATAGGTTCAGGTCCTATTGTTATTGGTCAAGCTTGCGAATTTGATTACGCAGGATCACAATCAGCACGTTCTATTCGAGAAGAAGGAATTGAAGTTATTCTTATCAATTCGAATCCTGCTACAATTATGACCGACCCTTCTATGGCGGATCATATTTATTTGAAGCCTTTAACAACAAAATCGATTATCGAAATTCTAAAAGAACATCCACAAATTGACGCTGTTTTGCCTACAATGGGTGGACAAACGGCTTTGAACTTGTGTTTAGAAGCTGAAGAAAAAGGAATTTGGAAAGATTTTGGTGTACGATTGATAGGGGTTGATGTTAATGCCATTAATATTACCGAAGACAGAGATCAGTTTAAAGCACTTCTTAAAAAAATCAATGTACCTACAGCTCCAGCTGAAATTTGTACTTCGTATTTAAGAGGAAAAGAAATTGCTCAGGAATTTGGTTTCCCGCTTGTAATTCGTCCATCGTTTACACTTGGAGGAACTGGAGCTTCTATAGTTTACAAACCAGAAGATTTTGACAGATTGTTAACTGCTGGACTTGAAGCATCGCCAATTCACGAAGTTCTAATTGATAAAGCTTTGATGGGATGGAAAGAATATGAATTAGAACTTTTAAGAGATAAGAATGATAATGTTGTAATTATCTGTTCTATCGAAAATATGGATCCAATGGGAATCCACACTGGAGATTCGATTACTGTAGCACCAGCTATGACTTTATCGGATACAACATTCCAAAAATTACGTGATTACGCTATCCTGATGATGCGTAGTATTGGAAATTTTGCTGGAGGATGTAACGTACAGTTTGCGGTTTCTCCAGATGAAAAAGAAGATATCGTAGCTATTGAAATCAACCCACGTGTATCTCGTTCATCAGCTTTAGCTTCTAAAGCAACAGGTTACCCAATTGCTAAAATTGCTTCTAAACTAGCTTTAGGATACAACTTAGATGAATTGCAAAACCAAATTACAAAATCAACTTCGGCTCTTTTTGAACCAACTTTGGATTATGTAATCGTGAAAATCCCACGTTGGAACTTTGATAAATTTGAAGGTGCTGATAGAACTTTAGGTCTTCAAATGAAATCAGTAGGTGAGGTAATGGGAATTGGACGTTCGTTCCAGGAAGCTTTACACAAAGCTACTCAATCATTAGAAATTAAAAGAAATGGTTTAGGAGCTGACGGAAAAGGATATACTAACTACGAGCAGGTAATTGAAAAATTAACTCACGCAAGTTGGGATCGTGTTTTTGTAATTTATGATGCTATTGCAATGGGAATTCCATTGAGCAGAATTCATGAAATTACTAAAATCGATATGTGGTTCTTGAAACAATACGAAGAGCTTTTAACATTAGAAAAAGAAATTTCAAACTATAAGGTAGCTAATTTACCAAAAGAGTTGTTGCTTGAAGCGAAACAAAAAGGTTTTGCCGACAGACAAATTGCTCACATGATGGGTTGTCTGGAAAGTGAAGTACATGCTTTGCGTATGACAATGGATATTAACCGTGTTTTCAAACTGGTTGATACTTGTGCGGCTGAGTTTAAAGCAAAAACACCATATTACTACTCGACTTTCGAAGCTGAAATTGAAAAAGCAGATGGAACTCGTTATGTAGACAATGAAAGTATTGTTACTGATAGAAAGAAAATCATTGTTTTAGGTTCAGGACCAAACAGAATTGGGCAAGGAATCGAATTTGATTACTCTTGTGTACACGGAGTTCTTGCAGCTAAAGAGTGTGGTTACGAAACTATCATGATTAACTGTAATCCTGAAACAGTTTCAACTGACTTTGATACAGCGGATAAATTATACTTCGAGCCAGTATTCTGGGAGCATATTTATGACATCATCCAACACGAAAAACCAGAAGGTGTAATCGTTCAGTTAGGTGGTCAAACTGCTCTTAAATTAGCAGAAAAATTATCTAAATACGGAGTAAAAATTATCGGAACTAGTTTTGATGCACTGGATTTAGCTGAAGATAGAGGTAGATTCTCTGATTTATTGAGAGACTTAGATATTCCTTTCCCACAATTCGGAATTGCAGAAACAGCTGACGAAGCTTCTGCTTTAGCAGATACTTTAGACTTCCCATTATTGATTCGTCCTTCTTATGTATTAGGAGGTCAGGGAATGAAGATTGTAATCAACAAAAAAGAACTGGAAGAGCACGTTATTAATTTATTGAAAACGATTCCAGGAAATAAATTACTGTTAGATCACTATTTAGCTGGTGCAATCGAAGCCGAAGCAGATGCCATTTGTGATGCTGATGGAAATGTATATATCATCGGAATTATGGAGCACATCGAACCTTGTGGAGTACACTCTGGAGATTCGAATGCTACATTGCCTCCTTTTAACTTAGGAGAATATGTGATGCAACAAATAAAAGATCATACTGTGAAAATTGCGAAAGCTTTAAAAACAGTAGGTTTGATTAATATTCAGTTTGCAATTAAAGATGATACAGTTTACATCATCGAGGCAAATCCAAGAGCTTCTCGTACGGTTCCATTTATCGCAAAAGCATACGGTGAGCCTTATGTAAACTACGCTACTAAAGTAATGTTAGGACACAATAAAGTAACTGATTTTGATTTTAATCCAAAATTAAACGGATATGCAATCAAACAACCAGTATTCTCTTTCAGTAAGTTCCCGAATGTAAACAAAGCTTTAGGACCTGAGATGAAATCAACTGGAGAAAGCATCTTGTTTATTGATGATTTAAAAGACGATCAATTCTACGAATTGTACTCTAGAAGAAAAATGTATTTGAGTAAATAATCTCAGATTTTTAATATAAAAAAGGCTGTCTCACTAGACAGCCTTTTTTTTGTTTTAAATTTTTGGAGCAGACATTCAATCTATTCCAGAAACTAAGTTCCTGCTGTTTGCTATATCTTGTCTCGGCATAAAGCCTGCCTCCACAAGGATGCCGCTGCCATCAGGGCTAGCTAGCACGATTATTTTCATGATAAAACCCCAGTCAATTTTGTCATTGCGAGGAACGAAGCAATCTCATTCAGAAACTTGGTAAAATTACAAATCCGTGTTATAAGGAATGTTTTAGTGTGATTGCGTCGCTATCGCTCGCAATGACTTAAACCGTTTTGTATTTCATTGCTTCATTCCGATAACTATCGGAACGAAGTGTTTTTAAAATCTTCTATATTACAAACCTAAATTAGGCAATACAAAAGATTTAGTATTAGGATGTAATCGTATCCATAACCCCGGATTGCTATTTAATTGCTGTGCTACTTCCTCTTTATCTGAACTCAGCTTGGTATTAAGCACGTTGGCATACGTTTTAATTTTAGCAGGAGCAGAATCAGCATCGACTACGGATTGAACAATCTTTTTGGCTTGTAAAATTGCTGCTGGTCCTAAGGTCAGAATATACTCTGCCGATCGGCATTCCTTTTCATCACTTTCACTTACAAGACTTCCACCAGCTTTGAATTTGCTAATATGGTGCTCTAAAATAGTACTCGATATTGGAATAATCCCTGCAATATGATGGCTTTGTGCTCCAGAGAAAGGTTTAATATAAGCGAGGTGTGATGCCTGATTTTCTTCCGGGCCATGACCAATAAAAAAGATATCCAAACCACCTAACTCTTCCAATTTTGTCAAATATTCTATGAGTGCCGACTCAATATCTTTGGTATCTGTTCGCATTGGTGTAAAGCTTTTTATTTTTTTGAAAAAAGCATCGCCTAAAATACGTTCAAAATCCCTGACAAAACTAAAACTATTATCCATGCTCAATGGTGCAAGAGCATCCTGAGTAAAAACATTGAGTCTGGCAAGCAGCTCGTCTTGTTGGGATGATTTAGCCAGCTCTCCCAGTAAACGATGCAATTCCTGAGCACCTCTACCGCCCAGAAGCGCAATATTTATATCACCTTCTTTTAATTTTGCAGTGCTATAAAGTTCATTTAACATTGCCTGACCTACTTCGGTTTCAGTATTAAGAACAGTGGGTTTAACACCATAATCAGTAAAATTAAATTCTTTTTCACCGTTTTGAGACAACCAGATGTTATTGTTGTCTTCGTATCTCGTAAATTTTGAGTTGATTGTCATTGTATTATTGTTTATTCTGATTTTTTATTTTTCAACTAGAAATTTTCTTCTCTCATTTAATTTGTTTGAAAAAAAGCTTTTTCTATCTCCTTCTGGAGTTTTAATAATTTTGAATTCATATTTATCAAAATTTATTGTCTTTATTTTTTCTGGATTACTCATAAAATCTTCTTCTAAATTTTCAGAGGTCAGATAAATAAAAAAATAATTATTTGTAGAGGGTATAGTGTTAAAATTGTAACTTGTTTTATCAATGTTATATAATATTGGTGTCATTTCGTAGATTTCTATTTTATCTTTTGTTATGTCATCAATACTTTCAATTAATTGTATTACTCTAAATTCATTTACTAAATTACGTATTGCTAAATAGCATTTAATTTCGTTAATAAAATTTCCAATTATCATATGAAATATTTCAGTATCTAAATTTTGCTTTTCGATATTGTATGTAAGTATATAGTCGTCATCATATCCTGGATTGATTTTAATTGACCAATTTCCAAAATTTTGAGCATAGTTCCTTTTTAAAAGTAACTTAAATATATCTGAATGTCTCTCTAAATCTGCTGCAACATAGGTTCCTGTATATGTTATTTCAATGATTAGATTACCATTACTTGACATCTGCTGCTGTTTGACAAATATTGGTGAAGTCACATTATTAACTTCAAATCCTAAAATTATAAATTCTCCAGCATCTTTGTATTTCCATCCAATATTAGAACAAATTTTTCTTACTACATTAATTTCTGTATTCATATCGTTATTTTAATATTTACTGCCAACGTTGTAGCTGTTATTGATATTGCATTAATTTGGCTTAAACGCAATGGTTTTATACTTGTCCATATGAGATTGAAATGGAACCAGATTTTTAGGCATATTTTTCAGAAGCGAATATTGTTCAATATAATTTTTAAATTTTTCTATTCCGTTATGACTTAAACAATTATAGAACAGCCATAATAATTCATAATCTGATATTTGGGATCTGATAATACTTGTATATTTATATTTTATATCAAAAATTTCCTTGTCTGAAACTTTAGTAGAATCATAGAAGAAGTCAGTCTGCTCAACAATTTTAATCATTCTGTATAAGTTTCTAAAGTAATGACCAAAATCTGTTTGTGCTTTACCGTAATGTTTCATATAAATTCTTTCATAATTAGTTTCATCTCTTGTTAGTTCTTTGAACATTTGGTTATATTTAAAACGAAA
>Ga0247814_10002046_pt1 | contig 11228 bp, 10 predicted proteins | sample UWRJL179409R1_FD_179947 | JGI IMG/M metagenome (GOLD analysis project Ga0247814, IMG submission 179947) | Plant litter microbial communities from Arlington Agricultural Research Station in Wisconsin, United States - UWRJ-L179-409R-1 | ecosystem: Environmental > Terrestrial > Plant litter >...
CTTATTCACGCCCAGAGGTTAAGTGGCTAGTTTCTCAGAATTGATGAGTGTTTTGTTTCTACGGGCTCGATTTGCCAAATATATTACGTTACTCCAAACTACCAAACAATATCACCAACTCACGAATAGCCTATTGGAGGATTCTAGATCAGCAGCAACAAGACACTAACAAGTCGATTGTTTTGCTCCAATCTTTGCTTGCGCCCTGGGACTAATTGACTTTTGAAGATAAATGATAAATGATAAATGGTAATACTCAAGAGTACCGGAGCAAGCTGATCTATCATTATCTATCATACACCACGGAGTATTATCAGATAGCTGTTAGATCACCTCTCTGGAACGAATAGGAAGGCATCAGCTTTTTGTCCCCTAGATTTTGTCACTACTGAAATTCCAGTCACTTTATTATACATTAGCGTACTGTGAAAAACAACTAGGAGGGAAAGCACAGCCTAAGTGTTAAGAAATAACTCCGACTAAAGACGGTTAAATAAGAAATTAGCGACACTCAATTTTCTTTCTACTGTACTATAGTACAGGAGGAATGATGCAGGATTGGGTCCACTATGTTGACAAGCTGTCTGAGGGGGGCCCAAAATCTCAGGCATCGTTCGTAAAATCTTTACTATCGATCATACGGGTAAACCAAATACAGTCAAACCTTACCTCAGATATTCCACTGAATTATAAAAAAACCCTATTCATTAATAGCTAGAAAATACAACAAGATTATGTAGGCGACTCTATTAGTCATGCTCGCAGGAAGGTTTGTCAGGATAGAAAGTTTAGCCCATGGTATTGCATCACAATATAGATAGATGATATGAAGAATAAATAGATTTAGCACACTATGAATGTTGCCTGTATCAATGCAACTAAAGATGTGATGCTTTACTTGCTACGAGGTATAGACCCATTTATTTATTACCTTAGATGTTTTGGGGTTGTTGGTTATGTGCATCTTAAATTAATAGTTAAGCGCTAATAAGAAAAGTGAGTCTACTCAAGAGTCTCGCTTTGAAAATCGGCTCTTCACTCGTGATTAAAAGCTAGTATATCTCCACCGCGCTATACGCACAAATCAGTCATAAGACGTCAATATCCCGCAATATATTACCTGTACTCTCTTTTATTCAATATAAGCAGTTACCCCAAACATTTGAGAAATTAGGCATTATCTTGTGCAACTATTTGCTTTGAGTCGGTCAATATATCCCCGGGATAAGCCAAAGACGATAATGCCTCCTCTACTGAACTCATTTCAACTGGTTTCAACTTCGCCTTCTAATTTGCAAGGATGCCCTAATACCCCTCTAAAACTCACACCAAGCAATTGTGTTACTGTTACTGTGCCATTGACAGCCATTGTGACTGTGGTAGCTCTTGCAACTGGCTTGTTGACTAAAGTTAGCGCGACCAGTTATCTTGAAAAACATGTTTAGAGAAGATACTGGCCTGAATATTACTATTGGATGAAGATGAAAGACGTAGCACGTCAGATACGGCCTTTGATTAAGGCGGAGGAAGAAATTGCTCTTATGACGCCAAATTACTGCCTGGTTAGTTAATTTTCAAAATTTAAAAACAACCATTATATGGTTCTAGGGTTGATCAGCAGCAGCTGGCGTCAAAGTTAAGTAATCTGAACACCATTCACGCATGCGCCCTGTTAGGAGCTGCCCTATGGCATCTTTCAAATATCATGATTTATTCCAGATATCAGCTTCCGAAAGACTAAAACGGGTACAGATCACAGCGGTAACAATGAAAGATCTTACAGTTCCCATAATGAGCTGTCACAAAGGAGAAATGAATAGTCTCGTGAGATTTTACCAGAATTGGGTGTGGGGGAGATTATGGGAGGGTCTTTGGGGGCCATGAGACGTTGGGAAACAAAGAAGATGTGATTTTGAAAACAAATGGAGCTAGAAAAGGCAGTCAGCATAATTAGTACCAACTTCACCTGAATCCTAAGATGTTGTTATATGAGGCAGGATATTTGAGCGTGGTTTATCATGGAGGTGCCTTAAAATAATTGTATTAAGAAGCATTGATATACACTCTTATTACCATTTAGTAAGGGGCGTGCCGCATGCAGCTACAGGCATTGAAAGCAAGTTCTAAATACATTGATATCGCAAGTTACAAGCGGGGTGACCTTTCCCAGTCTCTTCAATATATCAATATATCATGACAGCTGAAATAAGGAGACGACAGCTCAATCCTGCAGTCAGTTAAAGTGAATTCTAGATTACCCGAACGGTTTGAATTATGTAGATTGATAGGAGGTATTCGCAGTATTTCCACCTAAGCACAATAGGCTTGACAGAAATCGAAATTGAAAATGCCATAGAGAATGAGACAATAGCTTAGCCTGAATGCAAGATCTATATTTGATTCTGAGATTATAGTATATCTGGACAAGGGAGATAAGCTCAATAGGGGATAACTCATCGAGCCAAGCCCATGTTTAGATGGAGCGGCATAAGCGAGCCAAGGAAACACAGCTCACGGTGTTAAGCTCTAAAGAGGCTTAATTCCGCATAGTGTGTGGGAGGAGTGGAGTACACAGGCTTATCGATAAGGGAGCTGGCGCCTGCCAAGCCTTATTGTTGCCTGTCATATCACACCCATTCTAATATCTACAGCATCACCATTGCTTGCGTACATAAACAACTCCTAGTCCAATCGAACCCACAACAAATAGTGACCTGCAACCCGGCATCTTCGAACTCTCACAGCGTACTTAGTGATCTTCTCTACTACGCCACGCAGGAGCACACCCCAATCTAGAGTCGTTCTTACCCAAAGGACGCTCATGATGAATTCCCTCATTTCCACACAAAAGGCCTCCGATTCGGGCTTGCAAGTTGCGTTGCATCCGCTTGCCTTACTCACAATCTCAGATTACATCACACGGCATACACTGCGGAACCAGAAGGGACCTATAATTGGCGCATTGCTGGGACAGCAAGATGGTAGACAGATCACGATTGAGCATACCTTTGATGTCCACATGATCCAAGTCGAAGGTGAACAAAAGTTCCACCAAACTTGGTTTGACGAACGACTTCAGGCGAGTAAGTTCGTTCTGGTAATATAATATCTGAGGCAACAAAGCTGATTCATCTATAGTGAAAGATGTACATAAAAGCCCAGCCCTCGACTTTGTTGGCTGGTGGACCGTTATGCCTAAAGAAGGTCCACAGCCAGCACATCTTCCTCTTCACCGCGTGTTCTTGGAGTCCTACAACGAATCTGCGATTCTCTTAGGCTTCCACCCTAGCGATGTCCTCGAAGGCACTGTAGGGGGAAAGTTGCCCATCACGATCTACGAGAGTAATTACGAGGCTGAGACGCATGTAGCTACAGAAGATGGCGAAGATAAGGAGATGAAGGATGCCGAGACGTCACTATTGCTTAAGTTCAAGGAATTGCAATATACTGTTGAGACGGGAGAGGCAGAGATGATCAGTGTCGCATACATTGCACGCGGGGGAGGCAATGCGACAGCCGTAGAGACACCGGCTACACCGAAGGAGAAAGATGACGGGAAATCCAAGAGCGTCGCCAAATCACAGAAGAAGATCGACTCACCAGACGCAGAGCCGGCAAAATCACCCTTGACCAGTACGGAAGAGGAAAAGATCGCAGCGCTTGTCGCCAAGGCCAACGCTGTGAAGATGCTGAAGTCAAGAATCGACCTGATTATCCAATACCTACAAAACTTGCCACCTTCGTACATCGACTCCAATATCCTAGAAGGACCATCGGATGATGTGAAGAAATATATGCCAGTCGACCCCTCTCTTCTCCGATCTGTCTACGCACTGCTCAGCCGGCTAAGTCTGATTGTTCCCAGTGGGTCATTCGAAGCCGAGTTGCTATCCGAGCGCAACGATGTAAGTCTCATAAATTTGCTTAGTTCTTTGACTGCAAGTGTCAAGGAGATCAGAGAGACGGGAAAGAAATTCGCAGTGGTAGAGGTTGGACGTCAAAAGGCGAAGGGGAGTGATAACCATAGGGGTAGTTTGGGCAGCGCATGGGATGAAGCTCAGGGTTTGGGTGGTGCTGGTGATTTACTCGCGTAGTGACCGGAGAGAAAAGTAGCCAAGATATGACATATGGAGATTGATGGCATTGCAAGGCGCGAAGGCGTAAATAATTGTGGCTTCTACTACAAATGGCTGCATTTGCGCAACATAGCATGACTTTTACGCAGCGTTTGCTTAGCAGCATGAACAGAATTCAATAAGTTCATCAAGTTTTTCGTCGTACTCAATGCTTAGGACATTTCAATTGAGAACTAGGGTGGACTGAAAACACTCGTCTGGCATTTGGTCATTTGCTTATACTGAACTGCTATTCCTTCTCTATCAACCTAAAACCAGCCACCAACCAGTAAGTCTTTTATTGCCGCGACAGAGTCATATTTAAGTCGGAACCGGAGGCAAGTTTGTCTATCAACCTTTAAACTGTCATGTATTTACTTAGAACAAATATCGCCAGGGGCTTTTTGAAAAACAGAAATTAATTTCTACAATGCATGTTAAGAAAGGTTAAGAACTTCCCAACCAGCATTTCCAGTGCTTCAAAACTGGATACGAGAGAAATCCCAGTAAAGCTTTTGCATCTGTTGTACGACAGCAGACAAACCGTATTCAGAGCTTTAAACTTTATGTCAATATCTATCATATCTGTACCCAAAACACAGAAATAGCTTACAAGATGTACTATATGTATTGCGTTCATTGGCGTCAGAACCATCTTTGTCTACTATTTCATAACGGGTCATAAATCTATCTGAGTGCGATCAATTGGCACAAATGGGCCACAACTAAAGTTCTCCTGCATATACCCGGAAAGAAAACCCCCCATTCCTTGTTGCTCACTCGTCTAACTCTCTCTTACTTTTCTCCTAGGTCACTTTCATCCTCAGCCAATAGCTTTTTATCTAAGCCTCGATAACAACCTTCAACACCAACCTTCCCTCATCATCTATGGTCCTGCCTGCAAGTTCAAACGCTTTTCCAGCAGCGCCTAGCCCCTTGAACCGGTGTGTCACCATATCGTCAAGACTAGGTAATCGTCCTGCCTGCCCACTTGCACTCAATAGCCGGATTCCCGTTTTGTATGTATTTGCATATCTGAAAATACCTAGGATATCCACCTCTCGCAAATGGGCTGCGCTCAAAGGGACTGTTTGAATGGGTGTTCCCATACCCACCATAATGACTTTCCCACCTGGTTTTGTGGCATAGAGTGCGGTTTGCATACATGGTTCTTTACCTGTGCACTCGAATGTTAAATCGACACCCTCGTCCTCATCATCATCTCTCTGCATGTCTGCTGCCGATACAGCAAGAGCTTCTGCCGCAATGGATTTTGCCCTTTCTAGTCTCTCTGGTACACCACCTCCGTATGTTGATAAAGGTGTCATGATTCCCTCCGAACTTGGTGTAGCACTACCGGAAGTGAAGATTGAGGACGATGAGCTGCTTGGGTGAAGTGGCTTAGGAACCACGTATCCATGCGTAGCGAAACCGCGATCAATGGCATATGCGACACGACCTTCGTCTACATCCATAATGGTAACAAGAGTGCAGCCAGATTCCCGTGCCATGGCAGCAACGAGGAGGCCAACTGTGCCCGCCCCTATGACTAGTGCTGAGGAGCCTGGTGTAGGAGAGGCGCGGTTAAGACTGTGAATAGCAACTGAGAGGGGCTCGAGCAAGGCTGCTGCATCGAAGGAAATGTGGTCGGGGAGTCTGGCATCTGTCAGGTCTTCTATTCTTCTTTTGGTCTGCTCCCACTTCATACTAAAGGGAACATAGGAGTGCTACGAAAAAGGAAACATACTTGTGACACCATACAGCTGGGTGGTTTATTCTCTCTTGCAGGGTTCCCTGAAAATGTGGTACGCTTTTTGCACTACTCCTAAACCTCATCTTTTTGCAGAGGTTATACCTGCCCTTTCTACATATCCCACACTCCCCGCAGGGGATTCCGACCTCCAATGCCACTCTGTCACCGATCTTGAAGCCATTGACTTGCTGACCGATAGCAACTACCACGCCAGAGGATTCGTGGCCAAGAGACAACGGTGCGCAGGCACATAGATCTCCATTGGCGAATTTCTTGTAATAGCTGACATCTGAACCACAAATTCCTGTCGAACATATTTGGATTTGAAGTTCGCCTGAAGCGGGATCTTGGATAGATCGTGTTTCCTATAGCTTGTTAGTTATGTACACATGAGGTCACAACAAGCTTTCGTGGGGTTCCATACCAGTCGCAAATCCAACGGGCCGTGCAGAACAGAAGCTTTGATAGGAGTTGACTTTGACGTAATGTGCTCCGGTATCAAGGGTAGAAGTGCTTCGGGCGCTGCAGAGGGTGCCATATCGGTCTAAGTTTAGTAAGGGTCGTAAGGTACTTGTGAAGAATTGGAGAGACTTTTAGTCAGTACTTGTGATAGCTCGAACAAGATGTTTCCCAAAAAAGCAGCTGGCAGCTGTAGATGGGGGGCATCTTGCACAGCAAGTCCGTGGGGGTCTTATAGAAGAGCAACATAGCTCCAGCGGCAACAAGCCCGTGGACTGATGTATCAGAGCTATGGCGTATGCTCCAGTCAAAGAGCGAAGAGTTATCTCTGTCTATCTTTTGAAAAAAAGGTATCGAGAGGTACTGTCCAGTGTGTCCACCATGTTCATGCAATCCAAGAGTAGCACAATGGATGCGGCCCGGGATTGCCCCTGGCTACAGCTGCAGACATGTGTTGTGCCAGGATTATCTTATGCGGATAATTAGATTGTACTTTTGAAGCAGTAGGGATGGGCGGCGAATACTATCGAGGGCAGGTGTTGATTGGATGGCCAACGACCGGATGCATGGTCACTACCGGGTCGACACCGTTGTAGAGGACACGAACACCCACACTGGATAATCTATCTTGCGAGCTCCCGCACATCATCGCGCTTACCCGGAACTTAGCCGTGCATTGGCCATCTAGGGCTTTGGGGAGACAGGCGATACAGGACAGATGGACAGCGGATCAATTGAGGTGCAGCTCCGTCGGTAGGTCATTGATTAATCCCTTTAAGATCGCTGGCATGCAGTGATGGTTCGTCGAAACTGCTGAAAAAGTGAAGAGAGAGAGCGCGAAATGTCCATGATTGGAGGCGTGAATAGTAGATAAAGATGCAAATGCAATGCGAGCCGTCGAAACCCTGCAGCAGCGGGTTGCTTTTCACGGCGACAGGTACCACAACTGCGAGATTCTTTGATACGTGGTAGAGACGACATGTGCATCCTCGTTTGCCCAGATTCCCACTTTGGGCGCACTTCGAAAGCTGAGCTGGCATACATGAAGACATGGACATAGGAAACTCGCGTTTCGAATCGCAAGACAGCTTAGTTATAGCTTTAAAAGAGGAGTGAGTTGTGGATTCTAGTTAAAACCAGCTCCGAATCCTCCAAACAGTTGGGTTCAAGTTAAGTCTATCGAGGCTCGTTCAGAGCGAAGCGGTTAGGAATTGCGACTATTACCAAACTTCCAGACTCCTGGAAATTATATCTGTTGGGATCATTAAATGGTGTGATAAATTGCGGAATATGACTCGCCGCAGCTTGGATAGAGAATATGTGCGAAGATCAATCAGCATGTATGCTGTTACCGTCATGCCAGCACTACTAACATACTGGCGAACTGGCGAACTGGCGAACTGGAATATTGACATCAACTTAGCCCGAGAAACGTACATGGAGACATGCACTCGAACTCGTCGCACGCTGCGTCACTGAATCGAACGATAGGGTGCCTTGTCTAGTTGATGATCAAGCTTTGAGTCAATGCAAATTGTTCACTAATTCCTGGTGACATGGCGGTGAGCTCACCTCCAGATCCGTGAATCGGGCGGGGATATGTCCTTCTTCGCATGTGCTTGGACCCCGGACAACGTGAAAAATAAATAAAAAGACGGGAGAGCTTCGGGAACACAAAATCTCGATTCCGGTGAGAGTACCTTGGTATTCTGATAGCTCGCAATACAACATACCAGAATTCCAACATACCTTGGAGATGCACCACATGGCAAGGGGCGTCTACTGCGTTATGCTGTGTTCAAAAAAGTGCATGTTTGATTGGATATGATTGGACTGAGAATACTCAACCAATTGGAACACAAAATCGGTTCCGACAAACACATGTGCCGATCGATGTCTGAAGTAAGGTGCTTTTATTATCAACTCAGAACGTCGAGGCGGCTAAGCGGGATGCCGCATTGCGGGCATCAATTCGATCCTCGTCATCCTCCTTCACACCTTCCAGTGCACTAGCACTCGCACCGCTGAGAGCTCGGGCTCTACCGGGGCCTTGCTCGTTCTCCCCATTTGCATCCTCTGCAACGTTCGACATGAAATTGCCTGTAGCACCTCTGTTCAACCCATCTGGGCGCCTTGGAACACCACTCCACGAATCTCCCTTTGGACCTTGCGATGCTGCTAAGCTCGCTCGTCTTGCTGCTGGATGTGCCTCTCTCCCAAGCCTGCTCAAGCCCCCGGAAGAATCAATAGCCCGGATGTCGGGCCTGATACTCTCCAGAGTTGCAAGAGTGCGCCTTTCAGCCTCGATTTCACGTATCGCATATTCTCGGATACTAAGTCGTAAGTCTGCGGCCGTGCGAGCAAACCAGCGTCGCTGTTCTTGCAACAGGTTCGCGGTGACACGCTGCGTCTTTGATAGAAGGTATAGCTCGTTACTTCTGGCTTCATCCAAGGCCGAAATGGCTTCGTCAACCTTTTCTCGTCGCACTGATGAGCTTGCCTTGAGCCTGTCTGCAGCACTTAATTTGCTTCGAGTTAATTGTTGAGCTTGTAACAACTCACGCAATAGGATGTGTCGGTTAGTGAGTGTTTCCTTCACAATGAATGCATCTTGCGAGTGATACTGTAACGGGTCTCCAATGATTGTAGCTTCCGCTGTTCCTTGTGCTGCGTGATAGTCGCCGGTAGTTTGTATCGTCTTACCAAGCTTTCTATATGCATTTGCTAACCCCTGATGTGGCTCCTGGATGTTCATGGATCCCAGCTTCACACCAAAGTCGGACTCCGCCAGTCCAAGACCTACAGACGTTAGCGCATCTTCGATATCACTACACGAGTGTAACGTACCTTTTCGAGCCTTAACCAGCTTATCAACCTTGTGGCCACCATCCATTGTACCAAGATAAAAGAGCTTGACCACTGGTCGGGCATCTTGAAGCTCTGGAGTATCATCTGGAGGTGGTGCAAATTGTTTGATAACTCTTCTACGAACACCTGTGGCCGGTTGTTTTCTCTTAAGCATTGGACTGTATCCAAAGTCACTTTCCACAAAAAGCACCATCTCATCATCCTTCATCAGAACATCATTCCCACATACATAGTTTAGCCACCTTTGAAGTGATGCTTTAACGCGAGCTTCATCTTCATCTGTGCCGGCACCTGCGGAGGTTAACGCAGGTGGGACAGCTGGGACAATTGCTTCGGGATTTGAGGACACAAGATGCTCCGCAAGCTTTGTGAATTCCGAATGAGTTCGACGGACATCGCGAAATTGGGTCGTGCGAAACTTGGGAAGATTTGTCTAGAATGTCAGTCATGCAATTTCGCATGTAGCTATAGAATTCTTACATGAACATCAAACCTAAGAATGGGATCTTTCCTGCCAGTACGTTCCAAACCAGTGATCTTGGCCTGTAGTTTATAGTGTTGCTGTGACGGTGCGGGCGGCGTGTGGCGTGCCGCACCGTGATATCTCTGAGGTTCATGCCGCTGATGCTGTGGTGATTTCTGAGACTGCTGTTCCTGCCCCAGGTATTTCTGTTGCTCTTCTGGTCGATTGGGCGTAACGGAATCTGCGGTATCTGGTCTACCAGCATCGCTTGCAGCTGTAGAGTCACCGGCGCTGCTCTCTGGTCTATTGTATGTTCCTCCCAAATCATCATCGTGGCCATATCGTCCTGTTGGGTGACTGCTGTAAGGTGTGGGGGAAGATGGACCTTCGGAGGTAGGATAGGAGCTTGTTCGTGCATGCTTAGGAGAGGCAGTTGGGGAAGTTCCCCAGGGAGAGGCAGCCGCCGGGTTATCGGCATCGTTTATAGATGCTGTGTAGTCCATAATGTCAGATGTGTGAACTTCTTAAAGGTGATGTTGATGTGCAATTGAGCTTTGACTATAGGTGGTGACGGATTGATAGCTCTTCCTCGTTTCTGCGCATGAGATCATTCAATGGCATTTACGACCCGAGTTAAAAGCGATCGCAGGTGATAGTTGACCAAATCGACGTACGCTGCTATGACATGAAGTCCGTGAGGATGGTGCGGAGTGACGGATAGTGATGATGCGGCTCAAGGTGTCAATCCAAGGCAGCTTCATTGCTGACCAATGAGGGTCACGATCACGCGGAAAACATCTCAATAAGCGAAATCCATTTGAAAAGACATCGACAACACCAAAGCTTCAGTACTATATGTAACGAGTTTTACTCATCTTTCAAAACCTCTGCATATCATATGAAATTGAACTTATCCATGGGATGAGGTTTTTGGTTTCCCATAGAGGCCCAATATGGCATCGCATATGCATTTCTTCCTCAATATATCGTCCAAAACCACGTGGTTATGCCGGTCTTCATAATGATACGAGCTCCAATCTCAAACGTACCCGCAATATTGGTATCATTGCACATATTGATGCAGTACGTAGCTGAGAATATATGTTTCACAGTAACCTATCAACTGATATATTTACAGGGGAAGACCACAACCACGGAACGCATGTTATACTACAGTGGATTCACGAGACGAATAGGAGGTATGTAACTTTCATCTTTGATTTTACTGAAACTCTGTGATTGTTGCGTTCCGCTCCTTTCTCTCCGATCAGATTTATTCCGATTCATAGCTACACTCTACAAAAAGCATTATCTGACGGCATCTAGATGTTGATGATGGATCCACCGTAACCGACTTTCTTCCAGCTGAGAGAGCAAGAGGCATTACCATTCAGTCGGCTGCTGTAACATTCCACTGGCCACCTCATTCCCAAGGTGCTAGTTCGGATACCGATGTTCCAAGATCTCACCATTCTCACACCATTAACCTGATTGACACACCAGGACATGCTGACTTTACATTCGAAGTTATCCGTTCTCTTAGAATACTGGACGGAGCTGTATGTATACT
>Ga0247814_10002047_pt1 | contig 11214 bp, 9 predicted proteins | sample UWRJL179409R1_FD_179947 | JGI IMG/M metagenome (GOLD analysis project Ga0247814, IMG submission 179947) | Plant litter microbial communities from Arlington Agricultural Research Station in Wisconsin, United States - UWRJ-L179-409R-1 | ecosystem: Environmental > Terrestrial > Plant litter >...
ATATTTTAGGATTTCGTTTTGTTGGGCCACTCTTCAGCGGTTGCTGCAAATCAAAATTGTCAGCCCAGAGCCGTCTAATGCCAGTAACAATGGTTAAAAAAGAAGGTCGAGGATGTTGGTAACCAAAACAATCTTGAGAACTTATGCCTGTCATTCCAAACAGTTCGGGGGGGGGACAGCTTGCGTCTATCGAGATCATTGTTACGGACGAATACCAGATAGAAGAGAGGGGGATTGGTAAATTTTCAGAGTAAGGATTGGCCTCAACTATAAGCCTCCCTCTCTCCACAGAATTGATTTTTCAAGGCGCGAAACACTGTTCTCAACTCTTTACTGCCACCAAGCTCCACCACACAGCTGATATAATGGTCGGGCTACATTCCCTTATGCGTCTGAGAATGGCCTAGGCAGATTTATATTAGTGATTTGAATCCATCAGAAAACATATCAAACCCCACGAGCATCAAGCTTATGTGACACCAGCAAACCTTTGTAGGTACACTGGATGCAATGTCCAAACTCAATTCTTTTCTTTTTGATCTTCAGACCAAGCCATGGGATGTACCTTTCATAACTAATAAGAATACCTCAAAATATTTAGTAGGACGGTCAGAAGTGACTCAGTTCAGGCTAGAATACCAAATCACTCCAGACAATGATAGGTTAAAGGCTGCTCTATGTGTATTATTCAAATCTTTCTCGTTCAAATCACTACATTGTTATCCTTTGTTGTCCATTCCAACCAAATTGTGTCACATTTGAACCTCTACCTTCTACCTACCTATCGGACACTACCTGTTATCTCCTATAATCTTTAATCCCTATTTTCTCGTTTAGTATCGACATATAAATTTCTCCTTTTCTTGCATAAGTTGTGTGAAAAGTTTGGAGCTTATCAAACCTGATGTTCATTAATGCAATGTAGAATGATTTCATTCTGTCCATGAAACTCATCTACCGTGCCCAATATTAATCAGACAGACAGCTTTAGTAAGGTAACAACGACATAAGATCTTCACGCACACCAAGTGTTCATCATTTGTCCTCGGTATGTTTTACAGCGAATGCTTCAGATCACATGACCATGAGAATTAGTATTGACAGAATCTTTAAGTCCAAACCTACCAGTCAAGTAACAAAACAGGAATAATGGAGGACTATCGATCCTTATATAATGAACTACACAACTAAGTACGTGAATTCTTACGTGCGACTGCCTTCTACGTTCTTTCGAACGGCCCGAATATACATTTCCCCTCTTTCCAACTCCTTTCAGTAAGGTCAGGTCAACGTTCACGTTCTACTGCATCAGAGTCAAGGATCATGCGATGATCCAGGGTATATTTTATTCACTCCTTCCTAAGAAACGCTGCAGTGACCTCACAACGTGCAATGGTCATCAGGGACATTTGCGGGGTTTAGGAGGGAGTAGTAAACAGGTATGGGGATGAATGTGGGGAATGTTACACCGTACCTGGCATCCCCTTTAGTATATAACAAATAGCACCGTGCTATAACTTATAAAGCACCGCTTTCCCAAACAAGTTTGTATCAAGATTCAGAGCATTTCCTTCAATGAAAGTGATCATGGGAAACTCGCTATTTTGCGTGGCCAGCGTGTTGTCCCTCTTCTTTCCTCAAATCCATGCACAATGTCCCGACTATGCTCAATATTCACAACAATCTCACCCACCGCTGAGTACTGGGAAATACAAATTATCCTATCAACGCCCAGATCCAGCGTGTCGGACCTTCAACTCATCAGTTGTGGAAGACACGATAACGAGCATGCAATCGGTCATCAAAGACCCTGATCTTTTCCGGCTCTTCCAAAACAGTTTTCCAAATTCCCTCGATACCGCCGTTAAATGGAAGGGATTTGCTGCCGATAACGCAGAAGAGGAGCTGACGTTTTTGATTACTGGGGATATCAATGCTATGTGGTTAAGAGACAGCGCGAATCAGATGCAAAGCTATCTTCCCTTGGTCAAAGCAGATTCAAGCCATGCGTCCCTAGCCTCATTATACAGAGGGGTTATTAACCTACAGGCAAGATATGTAATTGAAGCACCACATTGTAACTCTTTCCAGCCGCCGAAAGAGTCCGGTCTAGGACCTTCAAAGAACCAAGATCAACCCGATAACTTCACTCCGGCGATCTCGACGGACATCGCCTTCGAGTGCAAGTATGAACTTGATTCATTGGCTGCGTTTCTAGAAATCTCAGTCAACTACTACGATGCCACGGGGGATATCGAATTCTTCAAAAAGTTCCATTGGGTGGAGGCTATCAATAAGATCCTAGACACGACTGAAGCTTTACTTGTTGGCACCTATGCATCGAACGGGTCAGTCAACACTGTTCCATATACTTGGAGGCGGATGACAGATAGTGCCACCGAGACCCTCGATAACTCTGGTCGTGGAAACGTGAGTAGTCACCCTTTGATAACATTGACGAATCATTTCAGTATTGAGACATAAGACTAACATTATTGCTAGCCTGTCCAGGATGGAACTGGCCTGATCAGATCTGCGTTCCGCCCTTCTGATGACTCCACAATCTATCAACTATTTATCCCAGCAAACATGATGTTCTCCCGTTACCTCGATTCTGCTTCGGAGATTATGGCAAAGATTGGCTCGCAGAGAAACCTGGCTAATCATATGCACAATTTTTCACAAAGTATTCGAACTGCAATCAGCACCCACGGTATTGTGCAAGATTCTGTCTATGGAAAAGTGTATGCTTTTGAGGTTGATGGTTTTGGCTCTAGTTTGTTTTGCCTACACTCTATGATAAGTCAGATTACTAAAGTGAAAATAGCAAATCGAATGGATGATGCCAACATCCCCAGTCTTCTAAGTGCTCCATTCATGGGATATCTGGACGTCTCGGATCCCGTGTATCAAAATACTCGAAAATTCATTCTGAGCAAAGATAATCCTTACTTTATGCGTGGTCCCGTAATCTCTGCGTACTCATTCTACCACCCTAAATCTTCTTTGCTTTGCTAATCATGAATAGTGTTGGTGGTCCTCATGCTGGACTGGGTAAAGCCTGGCCAATGGCAAGCATAATTCGAATATTCACAACGTCTGACACCAATGAAATCAAAGATCAGTTGAGAGAGATCCTCAGCAGTACCGCCGGTCTTGGCTTGATTCATGAGAGTATTGACTCTTTTGATGAGAATAAATGGTCTAGACAGTGGTTCAGCTGGGCGAATGGCTTGTTTGGCCAGTGTCTTCTAGACTTGAAGGACAGGCTTCCGGCAGTACTGGGAGAGAGTTTTCAGTAAGAATCGAAGCTAATGGGTTAAATCCGGATATAAAATCGGTAGAGATCTTGTTGCGGTAATATTGCAACCAGCAACCAAAATCCTAATCGGAATGTAATATCGTGGCCTGTTCATAAAATGTATATTCCCTAACCATCAATTATAATCCAACTTCAACGATCGAAGAAGTTTTTTAGTCCCTAAGAATAAATACTCAGACATCAAACACCCAGGTCAGTAATATTAAGGTTTATCTAAATCCTCAAAATAGCATGTTGACAGAAATGAAGACAGTGGGATGTTGTAGGTAGCTGGAAATCTTGATCCGATGGCAAAGTTTGTTGCACTACTCGGAAGACTTTGCTATGCCAGATCAGCCATCCAGCGAATACCCAACTTCGCCGCTCTCTGCTCCCATCTGAACCAACCTCTCCCTCATAGCTTCCGCCAGTTTTCTCTCCGCTTCACCCAACCTACTAAGGTCAATTTGCTCGACCCACTTCCCTATCCCATGCTGCAAGACATTTCTCGCCCTTAGCCTACTGCCTCCAACATGGCCCATGCTTCCATGCAGCGTCATCCTTTCGACATCCGCCTTATACGCTCCCCGATGGAAGATATTATTGTTATAAAACACCACATCACCTGCTTTCTGCTGCACGCGAATCTCCCCATCAACCTTCCCATACTTGTCTACATTCCGCTCCTGCTCCGTCCTCGCCCTCACGTGAGACCCGGGAACCACAATCAGACTCTGGTCATCGTAAAGGGCGAGATTCCACTGCGCGCTCCACGCTGGCTGCTGCAGTCTCGCCAGCTCCTCTTCGGCTGTAGCCGTGGCAGGAATATCGTCTCGATGCCAACTCAGCTCGAAATCGCGGTCTGGTCGAACCAGTAGATTGTACAGCTCAAGCACTAGATCATCGTCCGAACATTGCAGTAGCTCTTTGATAATTTCAACAATCGCTGAGGAAAAGTATGATTTGATAAACGTTTGCGAGTGGGGTAGGGAGGGGTGCATCAAGAATTGCACGCCCCAGATCCCATCTGCCGCTGGGTTTGCGCCAGGTGATATGTTCCAGGGTGGGAATTGTTTGGGGAGAGTCCGTACTGAGGGCCATTTGCCGGCGCGGGCTAGGTCGATGGTTTCAGATGATGCTTTGCGCAGAGTACTGAGTTGGTCGGGACTTAGAAGTGATGGTATGAGGACGAAGCCATCTGTGTTGAGCCTATCGAGAAAAGAATGTTTGGTCATTTTATTAGAAAGTTTGTTAGTCCAGATACTTGTCTGGATACTAATTTACTATTTAAAACCACACATGTATCTAACAATTTTCTGTGGCCTTATGAGTTTATATTATAGTTCGAACACTTACAAGTTGTTGTTGAGACTATTTATGATCATGAGCGGCTTGATAAACAGAAGTGGAGAAGTGGATTGTTACATGCAACGTAGCCAAGGATATTCCGTATGGGGCAACTGAATATTATTGTCTAACAAATTAGTGTCTCTGTCGGAATGCGACTATTAGAAGAGGTACAACTGTATTCCTTAATCGCCAGTCAGGCCAGTCACCTCCTCGTTCTAGCTTCGGGTAACTAGTGAACATAAATCTTCTCTCTTAGAAAGGAAAGCACGTGATTAGTCTTCCTTCACAAACAGTTGCCAAGAGAATTCCTGTTAGAAGCCGGGTATACAGACTAAAACGTGGTGCAATAGTCTTCTGATATATAAAATAAGCCCACCCTTACAATACCACCGGCAAACCGGAGGGTGAACAGTAGAGCAGTTCAGGCTATGGACTATAACCACCCCTCCCTCCGTGATTTCTGTGAATAGGCATTAGGCGAGCTCTTCAGGGGTATTCTCGCTAAATATCGTTTAGCTTATTCGCCAATTGACTTTGATATGTTGCTGTACAGTAGAGTAACATCGGACTTTTGGAAAAAGCGGGAAAACGGGCGCCGATCCCCTTGTTCTTACATCGACACACTCATTCGCTTCGGATATCTAAGATGCCAATAATGTCAATGACAGTGGTGCATTGTAAGCTCAAGTAAAACAACCTGATGACTGATTTGAAATATCTAGATATTCTGCTCCTCTGGAGTTATTGGTATTTTGGGGGATCATGACGTGCTGTTGTTTGTAATACAGTTACCACGTGGTGCCACGTGTGCATATGTGTTATAGATTAATACATTGTTACAGTTAAACTACATAATAAGAAGCTTTCTCTTCGGTGTGATAGCTTTTATGGGTTTAAGTCTGACTCACGTTTCGGCTATAATTGGAAGGGAAATGGCCCGGTGAGAACAGGCTATTGCAGTGTTCCACACTTTTAGTAAAGCTTTACATTAATATTTAAATAAAAAAAACCCCTTGGATAAACAAAGTTTGAAAACAACCTGAAGTTGCCATGTTTGAAATGTTACCTTTAAGCGAGCTGTAATAAGTTTGTTTAACCTTTAACCTTGGAATAAATTCTTTTATTCATAGCCAACTAATTTCGATCGAAAATCTCTCGGCAGTTTTATAGATACCCCTTCAAGCTTCAATGATCTTTACTCCACTGGGCAAGCCAAAAACCTGACTATTTGCTTCATACAGGCACTTTGAAGTCGTGACAGCCCCCCTGTCAGTCTCTGTGAGGCAGCCTTTAGAACTTCTGCTCTTGAGGTTTCCAGAGAGATAATAGTCCCATTTCTGACACGTTTTCCCTGAACACTGCTTCACCTCGACTTTCTTTTCCCCGTTGGTGAGACATTTTGACAGATTGGACAGACTTCGCACTGTGCCATCGCCTTTTGTTTGCCAGACTTGACCATCTTCACCGGTCGAGTTTCCCCATTGTAGACCTCGATTTGTGACAGTGAGTGTATTGAGTGAGAATGTATTAAATATCTTGCCTGTTGGCATCACAGCTCTGGATCCCCCGAAGCCAGACAATCTATAGATAGCAGTAGCATGCGACTCCAGGTGTTTCGCAACTACATTACCCTCAGCCCGACTGGTCTTTCCCGTCCAGAGATCTTTCACACTGATTCGTGAATCTGTGGGGATTCCAATTCTGTCAAAAGAGACGCTGTGACTAGCAGTAACATTTCCCCGGTTTAAAATAGTGAGAAGCCTATCTCCATCTGCAAGAGTTTTTGTGAGCACGTCCCAGGTCCCATCTTGACTAACGAGGGTTGCTTGGAGAGCCAGTGGGTCTTGATCCACTGCTATGATATTCTTATTCGTAAGGTATTTAAGCTCTTCCACGCTGAGAGATGGAACAGAAGTACTAAGTATCAGAGGAGCGGAAAAAGATGACCAAAGAGCGAAGTGGGACCTTCGTTCATTTATGTTGTAGTCGAAGTGATCCACATTGAGAAAATCAGGATCGTTGAAGTATCCCGGCTTTTGATACCTAGCTAGTCTTACTTCTTGGCCATAGTTGAACATTACACTATCCCAGCCAGTGATGTCTGGCCAATACAAAGTGGAATTGAAAACCAAACTGTCGCGCGAGTGACGGGCGAGCTTTATTGAAGAGTTAGAACCAAATCTCATTGACCGATTATAGCTTGTAATCTGAAATTGCTAGACATGTTACAATCATCTGGATGAAGCACTAACCTGGCCATACTCCCGTACCCATCTCATGACAGAGTACCAATCAGTTAGATTTGCAGCTTCGGCAAAGTACGCAGGCGCTGATTGGGAAAAAACGAGAGGAGGATTCTGTTTGGTGAGAACATCATGCCAATGACTGTATACTGCTTTGTACTCCTGCTCGGTGCCAGTTGGCATGTTGCAGCCATCAACTTTGAGATACTCAAATCCCCACGAGGAAAAGGTCTTAGCATCAAGAAGCTCATAGCCAAATGCTCCCGGATAACCCCCACAACCTGGAAAACGAGAAATCAGTAAAAGTTCTCATTAGAAAAGGCCTAGGGCTCTAGAAGTCGAGACAATTGCTTACAAGCTGCACATTTGGCTCTAGAATTAACGTGGAGAATCTGCTCGATAGTGATCCTTCCATCTAATGTCTAAGAATCAAACGGCACTCGCGCGATAAGGGACGCAGGAAGCTGAGATTCCTCGTTAATCATACTCTTGAGACCCGCATCTGTGTAGATGCCAGCAATGAAACCCAAACTCTTGAGATGTTTAGTTAACCAAGGTAGGCCTCGAGGAAATAGCTTGAAATTATAGTGTCAGCTTTAACCAATTCCGTGGTGTTTTCCTCCAGGTTGCTGCAAGTACCTTTGGATCCCAAACCATTGACCCACTCGAAGAGCGTTCCATTAGACTCCAACAATCATCAAGGTTGATGCGATTGTAACCAGCTGCCAAAAGTCCGTTCTTTACCATCGCTTCTGCAGTTTCAATGAACAGAGACTCATTGAGCCCGCACATGGTATGCGCCCAATTGTTGTAGCCTGCGAGAAATTAACATTTTTCAGACCCATCTTATGGATTATACTTGCCCATAGGTGGTGTTAGCTGGAGTGTGGAAGGTAAACTCGATGAGCATCCAGTTAAAGTATACATAGCTGCCAACGACGGCAATACCAAGTTGCGAATTGCCATGTTTAGGATACTAGTGGTTTGGTAACTGAGCAGTGGGATGGAATAGCCAGTGAATATATGAATACCCTCCTGCTTTAGTAAAGAGGTACTGATTGAATTCGTCGAACGGGTGGCTCTTTGGAGATGGCATGCTGCTGATACTTATCCTTCCTCCCACTTCCGATTGAGCAGCTCATACATGGCCATCGGATTGGACTTATCCCACCTTCGACACGACGTGCTGCAGTGATGCTGCAACATCCAACCTCTACAATGGTAGTTTGATTTAGTACAACTCTTGATGGGCTAAAACATTCATCCTCAGATTTTATTTTCTTGAGGGGAGAAATACGTGGCTGAAACGTTACACTACACCTTAATGGATAATCTATCCCAAAACGTATCCTGAGCTGCATATAAGTAGAAGGGTAAACCCGAGGATGTATTGGCTGTTGTGTCACACACCTGAGAGTATTTTATAATTAGAAAATATTTTGCCAAGCTCCAAATGCCCAGCGACCCCCCGCAACACCAGAAAGTACATTTTTTGGATTCACCAACGCCGGTGGATTAGTAAAAGCGCGTTATACACTGGATATATCTGTCAAAATCAATGGCCCCTCTCTTTAATTTAGTGTCCCAAATGTAACCCCAATCTCTAAAACGATTAGAACCCGTTGGGGTTCTATCAACAACCGCTGAAAAAGGGACAGTAAACACTATCTGGTACCATTCACTGTCGTCATTTGCATATTAAGCCAAGATATTAAAGTACTGGACTATTCTATTCAGCCGGTGAAGATTTCTCATAGGCAATAAATATTCCTCGGTTAGAATCTTATATATTCCTTTGCTCTTTTGTCACATTAATTTGACCCAAGGTCCTGTCGAGATGGTACGCCCTGCATTTGCCTTTTTGCCTTTGTATATATACCCCTTCAATCAATCTTGGGATGCAGTAACCACTGCGATATCAGCAAATCCAACTCTTCAGTTCCAAATTGTGGTCTCTCCACATCTTGCAAACATCTTCCCTGACGCGAACTATGTATTGGGTCTCACTAGCTTGAATGTGTTTCCAAATGTCCAGACCTTAGGATATATATATACGTCGTGGGCCACTCGCAACATATCGGAAATAGAAGCTGAGATTGATGCTTACGCAGCATGGCCGACGTTCATAGGAGGCGATATCGCAGTAGACGGAATATTCTTCGATGAGACACCAACAGCATACACAAATGACACTTCCAGCTATTTGAGGTCGGTTACATCATATGCAAGAGCTGCACTTGGACCTAGCGACGTACATATAGCATTCAACCCGGGACTTCCAGTCAACAAGTCGTTTTACGAAATAGCAGATACCATCAATATCTTTGAGAACACTTTCGCAGCATTCAATCTGACGACTTTGGATATATTAGACTGGGACCTGCTAGGACGTTCGACATATGCAATACATAGCTTCAACGGGGATGAAGATGAACATGTAGATCTCATTAGAAACCTCTCGGACTCTAATGTGGGAGGGTTTCTGGTTACGACAGATGAAGGCTATACTAAATTATCAGCCTTCTGGCCTCAGTTTTGTTCAGAGCTGGCCGACCATGACAGAAGTGACGACGACGACGACGACGACGATGCTGATGACGGAAATGATGACGAAGAGAGGAGTCGGAGGATGAAGCAGACAGGTAACATATTATAGCCACAGTTGTTAAGTTCGTTTAGAGAAAAACCAAAACCTAGTCATGAAATATGCAAGTATAGGAGTCTGGAACTTCGAAAACATACGTCAAGAGTTTTGTGAGAACTTTCTACTCTTTGCTCCTTGGTCGATTCATCCCCCAAAACCATGCGATCAATGTTAGCCTCATGCCAACAACTTTGTTTACGAAAACAATACAATTTTATGGGTTTTGGGTATGGAGCATTTATTTTTGGTTACCCGCAGGTTACCCGAGAATGAATGTAAACAACTATATGTCAACAAAATATGTGTAAACAAACCTACTGACTCTGACTTGCGTTAGTACTTCTCATGTTGACTTTCTGTCTTCATATAGGCTTAGATTATGTTTAGTATAAACCTTGTAAGAAACTCAAAATAATAATTCTTCCTCTCAAATGCCCGGTAACTTGCTAGTAACTTCTTAAGCCCTTGGTATTGTTTTAATTTAAGAAAAGTAAATTTCTTTACATTACTATGATTTCGGCTTCGGTGCAACTGAAATTCATATCTGGTATCTCTCGTTAAATCTATATCCGTATTTTACTAGGTATATATGTCTCAGGGTAGATTGCACTTTGCTTAATTAGGTAGCCGGGACACCTTATTTATGCTCATTTTGGCGAGCCCTTAGTTCTGATCTCAACATTGTGATGAACGCAGTACTAGGTCTTTAGCACATTATTGACATATGCAGGGCGGTGCAAATTGGTGGCATTCTTATGAACTCTTATGGAGGAAGTTAAAACGCGGTCGCGAGAAATCACGGTTTCATGCCCCTCCAGCTAATATACCAAGTACAACTTGCGGGGTCACCTTTAGTGGATTGATTGGCCAAATCTAAGGATCTGAACATGGGACCTGGGAGAAATTACCTTTTGAAATACGGAGTCTTTGTAGAGTTTGGAATTTGGCTTCTCTAGGTTTTCGGCGTGTATACGACGATGTGTGGCCTGCCTTCCATTTCCTTCCTACCAACCCCTCCCTTCCATCGTAGTAGGTTTCTAAATGTTCCCTCTCTCTAGCTTACAATTTCGCCATCATCGCCCTTCGTCCCCTATGCCTCTATGCCAGAAACCAGAGCATGAGAAATGGAGGGAGAAACATATATAACCAACCTATTTCCATGAATTGGCGAAATTACTATGGATTGGTTCGTACTATTGAACGCTTGGTAAATCAGCAGGACGACTAGCATGGTTTATTGTGACAAGTCAGGGGCCGCCAGGGGAAAATTCAGGGGCAGCGGCTCCCGTATCCATCAGGTTGCTAACTTGAAAAGGCGCAGCATTTGGTGATTCCACAGTTTAATTCGATAACTCCTTCAATAGGACCCTTACCACTTGACGAAGAGTCCGAATGCGAGAGTCCAATCCCCCATCCCAAAGACTAGACGTTCCACATGATTTCCTCGAAGTCGATCCGCACGATACGAGTTACGACGTTTGAAGCTGGGTAAAGCATCCATCATCGCACACAGGCCAATCTCAACACGAAACCGAGCAGGGGGGGAGGCGCAGGTCAGTCAGCGTAAGTCTGCGTTAATAATAGTTAGCAGAGAGCAGGAGAGGGTAGGGTGGTAGTGTAGGGGAGAGAACAGGAGAGCAACGGCGATATTGTGGTATCATTTTAGCTTTGGGTAG
>Ga0247814_10002048_pt1 | contig 11213 bp, 8 predicted proteins | sample UWRJL179409R1_FD_179947 | JGI IMG/M metagenome (GOLD analysis project Ga0247814, IMG submission 179947) | Plant litter microbial communities from Arlington Agricultural Research Station in Wisconsin, United States - UWRJ-L179-409R-1 | ecosystem: Environmental > Terrestrial > Plant litter >...
TGTGCAGCTTAGCTGGGTACTGGTGCTGCTTGGGCCATCGAGGTCAATCAGGAGGTCCTCCATAACGAACAGACTGAAATTCTTTCTGGGTTCGCTGTTTCGCCCAAAAGACTGCCTTATTGATTAGTTGAAATTCTGCTTCTCGCCACCTTGTCTTGGGCTTTCTTTTCTTCAAACTATCCAGATCAAAAGTGCTATTATAGCCAACATCCCGGAGGAGGTTGAGGTAGGGTTGAGATTGATAATCAATGACATTTGAGCGGTCGGTGGAGTTTCAGTTTTTGGGGTTTTGGTGTAGGATAGCGTGCATGTAGGTCGTCGCATTCAACAGTAAAATTTATTAGTGACCAATGCATGTCAGACAAATGCAAACTAATTAGCAAATAGCCACTTGAAGCTATCCACATCTTTCTAGTCATGGCCGAAATGCACCGTGGATAGGCTATTGATCTACTTGTACCCCACATTTATGCTCCGAGAGCCAGATCCTTGTGCATGATTTTACCTCCATACGACAGTGACGGAACTAACTCCGTCTTGAAATGTATTCCAGCAGGATAGTGCGGCAGCAGGAGAAAAAAATTGGAAACTTCATGATAATAGAACAGACGCAACCATAATCGACCACAAAGGTCAGGTGATGCAATGTCAGCTGGGATTTATCGATGCTGACTTGCCTTTTCTGTATGAACGTACCTCGCGTACATACCTTAATCATCAATGTTCGGACCATGGCACGAAATCACATGATCTACCTTGGCATACGGAACTGTTCCGCCGTTCGATAAATTTACATTTGGGCTTCTGGTTCAGCCTCGTAGATAGAAGGTGTATATCTGCAACACCATCATGTCAACATCGACGCCAGCCCCACCATCGTCGTTGCTACCGTTCGATGTCCTTTTTGACAACCCCGTCTTTGCAGGTGGCGCTGGACTTGCTGGACTTGGAGCGGTAGCTGCTCTCACCCGCAAATTTGTCGGGGCAGGCGCATCGTCGTTAAAAAGAAGGCTACTCATTAATGTTGAAATATCGAAGCGGGATGAATCCTACCAGTAGGTGTCAGATATTGCTATTGCTCTGAATGGGCAAACCATGACCCAAATGATTCTTACTCATAGTAATATAGGTGGATATTGAAATGGATCGCGCTTCCTCGTCCCCAGAACGGCTTTCTGACATCGAAATTGACACGGATTAACCAAATGTCTATGCAAACTGCCAGGCACGCTTTCCCTAAAAGCTAGTCAGCGAGAATCATAACGCGGTGCTAAATTTTGCACAGGACAAAACAAGACAATGGGAAAGACCAGTTCAAATTCTTTCTTCAGTCGGGCTATGGGAAACACATTCTAAGATACAAGAATGCATTTATCTCTATCCACCGGGAGAAACAAACCTCTACGTTCAACATGGCAACAGGTGAACCGCACGAAACCATAACACTTACGACGCTGTATGCGCACCGACACATTTTCGAAGACATATTTTCGGAAGCACATTCCCTGGCACAGGTAGCTCAAGAAGGGAAAACAGTTATGCACACAACAAATGGAATGGATTGGCAGACTATTGGAGAGCCTCGGCGAAAGAGGCCCCTAGAATCTGTTATCCTTGATAGAGGTGTTAAAGAGCAAATTGTGGATGACGCAAAAGACTTTTTGGCCATGCAGCAATGGTATGTTGACCGTGGGATACCATACCGTAGGGGGTATCTTCTTTACGGGCCACCCGGCAGTGGTAAAAGCTCTTTTATACAGGCGTTAGCGGGAGAGCTAGACTATGGGGTTTCAATCATAAATTTGAGCGAGCGTGGGATAACGGATGATAAATTGGCACAATTGCTTCAGAAACTTCCCCCTCGGTCGATTCTTTTGCTCGAAGATGCTGATGCTGCGTTTGGGAATCGACGACAACGTGAGTCGGATGGATATAATGGCGCCACTGTCACTTTCTCGGGGCTATTAAATGCTCTAGATGGTGTAGCGGCTGGAGAGGAGCGAATTTCCTTTCTGACTACCAACCATATTGATCGTCTCGACGAAGCACTTATACGACCTGGAAGAGTTGATATGACGGTGCGGATAGGACATGCGACAAGACACCAAGCTGCCGAAATGTGGGATCGGTTCTATGGAGATATAGACGAGGATGGGAAAGGTAGAGCACGATTCCTGAACAGGCTGCAGACTTTAGGGCTGTTTGACAAAGACTTGCCAATCAGTACTGCTGCTATTCAGGGGCTATTTCTATTCAATAAAGGGGATATCGATGGTGCTATTGAAATGGCCGAAGGACTTATCCCCAGGATATACGAGGCTGAGCCTGCAGTTGGGATCAAATCACCAGCATGAGCGGCGTGTATAAAATGTGAGAAAATTAACACAAACCATGTAAGATAAAATTTGCATAGGCTTGATCTGTACGACTACAACTACATAATAAACTCCTTAGATACCGTCCAGTAGCTAAAACACGGTGTTAAGCTTCCAATCGAGATACCAATGGCCACTCTTCCTTGCAGGTAAAGCAGATTACGTGACCACTTGCATGATCTTTAGGCGATACATAGAAATTCACCGTTTCATTCCTTCCTCCCAGTCTCAAATCATGATAGACTTCACACGTCATCTACGCCAAATTTTGCTGCTCATATGTAAAACAATATCATGTACACATCTCAAGCTCACGGGTGACTCTTACATACTACGTATATTCCTCGCGAAACCTTGTTGTCTCTGCGCATTTCTTCCTCTAAGCCCCAATGTGCGGACTTTAGCACACCTTGGAACCCAGAGTGCGACAGTTTATTGCATCATGCGTTAGGTGTGCTATTTATCATTTCAGGGCGATAATAGCGAGATCTTAAGTCTTTTTGAAAGATACAAAAGGAGAGCTGATTGAGATGGGCGGGGGAGTGTGGGGGTAAGGGATGGGAGGATGACGGTATAGAGGGACGGAGGAATGGAGATCGTAAAACGGGGGCTTAGTCAATGGCTGGCGGTTGTTTGGAGAAGGCATCTACTTGGAAATTCTGAAACGACTGCAGAATGATCCAACGTTTAGCTTATTGAGACGGTGCAGCTTTTCTAGGATATCAGCTGTGGTGAGGTTCTCGCTTGGGGGTAGATGCTTGAGATGATATAGGTTGTCGGGTCGTATCTACTATCAACAGAGAGAACTTAGAAGTTGACGTATATATCTCTAATGTTTGCACCTGGGAGTTTCTTGGGTAAAGGAACTGTTCTCACCAGGACAACGAGCACATTCATCTCTGGACAACTTTTTGGGAACCAGATCGTCGAATGACGACAGCATATCCATTCCGTAGCCAGGGAAGGTGAAGTATCTGAAAACTTTCGTCATTGCATTCCGAATCTTTGAGATAGAACATTCTTTGGACGTTACCGAGGCAGAACCCTTATACATATATAACTACAGGATCATGTCTCAAGCATCGGCACTGTATAAGCTTCGGCAACTTCAATTTTGATCACACAGAATTCATCAACCTGCAAACATGCGTATCTCCCACTTCATCATACTATCGCTAGCACCACTGGCCTTCACAAATTCTCTTCCCAAAGCCGGCCGCGAGGTGATCGTAGAGCATGTATGTTCTTTCCCATCTAATCTTGCTTCAGCGTTCCCTTCTAACAGTGACCTCACCAGCACGCAATCCATGAGATTCGCCAAGCCATTCCTCCAGTTGGAGGCCTCCCAGAACCGATCGATAGCATTATTAAAAGTGTACTCGCGCTCCTCTCCAGTCTTCTCCAGACGCTCACCACGGGCCTTGACGCTGGGTCCGTGCCTTCTGGACTTTTGGGAAATTTTACAGATGCAATCGCTGCCTTGAAAGGCCCGCTACCTGATGTGCCAGCTTTACCAGTCTCCGTTTCTGATACGCCATTGTCAGAAGACTTATCGGAATTACCAACTGGCGACTTGCCTATACCTCCAATTGAAGATATACCGTTGCCCGATTTACAGAGCCCAGATTTGCCGGCAACAAGCAACTTACCTATAACAGACCTACCCATTCAAGATACACAGGTGCCGGAGCTTCCTACACCTGAACTCCCCGTTCCAAAGCCAGATCTCCCATTGCCAGCTTTGTCGGCTTTGCCAAAACTTCCAATCAAATCTGAAGGAACGCAAGTTCAGGACGCCATTCCAGCAAAAGAATCTACCCAAGAGCAGGATCCTTCCCCAACTCAAGTCGCAGCGGTCGACACTCCGGTACCTACTGACAACTCAGAGGTCGTAGAAGGCCCAAACTCTATTGCAACGGAAGCTTCTGATGTTCTTGGCCCCACGGCTCCAGCTGTCAGCGATCCAAGTCAACCAGCAGAGATCCAGCAAGTAACTACATCTGGTGATACCCGTCAGCCAGCCGCTACCGAGAGTGTTGAGCAAATTCCCGTCATGACAGGACTTGAGACAAGTTTTTTTGAGCCTACAGAGACCCTCCAAACGATTGATTTCCAAGCAGAGGCGACAATTATGTCACATGCCACCGTCGTCCCTGCTTCAAATGTAAACTTGCCGGCTACAGCTGCCATGAATATTGAGGTGCTGCCTACCGCGTCAAATTTCACGGCTCCTGCAACACGAAAACCTAGACGGAGACGAAACCTATGAAAGGTGGTGGACGATTCAAATGAAGACTGATTGACTGAATGTGGAATGGTTTGGTCATCATTACTAAAAAAAGGAAAAGGTAGGGCTAGGAGGGAACAAGGCAGACACCGTGTGGCTCGTCTGGTGACGAATGGATACGTTATTTGTTTAATCATGCAACATATCTCTAGAACTGAAGCAAAGCTGTATGCGTAAATTCCAAGATTTGCTCAGGTTTGACGTATTTTTAGCGAGCTTGCATGTCAGCGTCTACTCGTCTCGTCTACGGGACTTGATAGACGCTTGTCGTTCGGCGGTGCCGAAATAGGGGTCGGTCAAACATGTGACACGCCATAAACTGGCTCCTGATCCAGCTGAAACGCACAACAGAATTGACAACATGTCAATTAATATTAGTTTTATTCTCATAGTCCTCATCGTTGTTGTTCCGCTGAGCTTGAGAATGTTTGTTCGTTTAAACGGTAGCCGGGGTGCCTTAGGTAAGCTAACAGGAAAGCTTGTATGTGGTCAACTCGTGTGGCAGTTAAAAGCTGCTGAGTCATGGCTGGAATGGCATCAATGATTGGCCATTACGCCTTCAATGACCAATGCTATGCCGCTAGACTCGTTTAGGAAATTTCGGCGAAGCACTCGGCTCCGAGTTGCTTAATATGTAGCCTCTTGTAAAATAAGTGAGAATGAGGTTCCGTTGTTGGCTTCGTCGTAAGATCGTCTTCAAGTTCGTTCCAGCTTTCTCGGCGAGCTATAATTCAGCCCTACGTGTGATTTCGCCCTATCGAATAGATGGCGAAGACAACTTGTGGGGAGTGATTTGCTCCTCGCATTATATTCATCATCCATCTTCGTGATGTATAAAGGTTTGGCTCTTCCCTTCTCTGTTTATACATTTTATCATCAATATCGCATTCTTGCCTCTTCATCTGAAGCGTCAATCACAACTTGTCCACAGTTTCCAGCTTAGGATTCGACAAATGCTATGTCTACCCTTCCCTTAGCTCGTCTTGTAGTCACCACTCATACTGAAGACGGCGTTTCAGTATTCCACTCCGATACCGAAGTCCAACCATTTTATCCATTCGGATCCAAAGGGAGCGGCTTCTCAAACTTTTACACAAACCCTCAAGTGCCTGTCTCCAATACCTCCATCCCGCCCAACCGCAGTAGCGAAGTACCGAGATGTCCACCGGCTGGAGTCTCCTTCTGCGTCTCAGACTACCCACCTGGAGCGAAGGTACCTATGCATCGCACGATTAGCCAAGACTATGCTGTAGTCATATCTGGCGAGATTGTTCTATCATTGGACGGTGGGGAAGAGAAGACAATAAGAGCTGGGGAATTTATTGTCCAGCGAGGCGTAAACCACGCTTGGTATAACAGAACTGAGGCGCCTTGTCGAGTTATGTTCGTAATGGCAGCCGCGGAACAGATAGTCTTGGGAAACGGGGTAGGGCTCGAGGAGACGATTTTTGGCAAGAAGTGATGGGTATCTCCTTTGGGCCCGGTTTATGTTTGTTTTCGGAGGATCAGATAGATAGACTGAGCAACAAATAAATCAAATTAAACTTTTATCACCTAAGATTGACTTCATACCAGTGCATTCGCGGATTCTTTCGAATACTGATTTTGCAGCTACCGCTTGTTCAGTTGTTGCAAAAGTGTTCCCTTTGATTACCTTGATAGGCCACAAAAGGAAATAGCCCCCAATTCCAAAACACATCTTGATTCTCGTAGAACTCTCTGTAATCTTGCCTTCGTGATCAATATCACCTAAAGACTGCGGAACCGTTGACAGTATATCATCGACTAGGTTTCGTATGATAGATATAGAGAGTTCTTTCAAAGACGAAATTCGTCTCATTTGCCATGTATCTTCATCCATCATCACAGACTGGTGTCTCGCTATAGTTTCCAGAAGGTGAGTGTGAAGGATGATCCGTGCAGTACGATGATAGTTCCATTCGTATGCTAGCCAGATGTCGCCATGTAGTTGCACGAAAGCCGGGAATCTAACGGATTGCTGTCGTATTGGTAGATCCGGAGTCCATTCAACGGTTTTGTAATTCCACTCAGGTCTCTCCCGCCAGGTGGTTGATAGATGATCAAGCTCATGCATCTCAAAAATCATTGTAAGAACTTGGTCAATAGAAGCACTAGAATTATCGAGACTTTTCTGGAGCATCCGAGCTCGATGACAAGTTTGACTGATCTGAAGACTGTATTGTTCATTGACCATGCACGGCGAATTGTCACTTAACGAAGTAAGCCAGACCTCGGATTCTGGAAATGGCGCTTGCTTGTATGCTAGCTGTTGTTTTTGCTATGGGTATTTGGTAAGCTGGGAATTCAGATGTGTGAACAATACTAACAATCCGATGATATGACAGGCGAAAGATACTCCAGCCGCGTGCTCCATGAATATTATTTACACCTCGAAGTCGGAGCATTTGGGCCATACCAATAGCATGGGTTTCCGAATCAACAGAGTCCGGCAAATATATTGACTATTTAACAAGCTTGTGTAAGTATTATGGACCGAAGGAAATTAGATGAATCACGTACCTCGAATAAGTCAAGCACTACTATTGTCATCAAGGTATAATCATCGGGCGCTCGTTTGGGGTCTGACAACGCAACTCCAAGAGCCGAAAGAGCAAGACCATAGCAATGCAACGCTCGTTGGCGGTGCCCATCCTTTTGTTCTGTGGCCGACATTGAAGCATAGGCGGCAGCTCGGACGGCCCACCTCAAAGCATATCTCCCTTCGACCTCGACCTCTTTAAATAGGCTCGGGAGATGCTCGAGGAACCCAGGAGACGACCGATCACTGCATGGGTACACGACATACTTTTCAAAGAAATCAGTAATTATATGATCTTCCACAGTCGGAATCGATTGGCGCATGGCCGCTTTTGCGTTTGACAGTTCATGGTTGATTTGATGAGATAACTTTATGTCGTTGGGAAGCAACGTGCTGTCAAATGACGCTCTGCGGCGTACTTTCTTTGCGACATTCTCGTTTTCAGACTTGAACAGCAGTGTGGCATCATCTCGATAGCCAACACAGTCCTCGCCACGCTTGATGCAACGCTGGCACGACGGTCTAGTTTGATCGCACTAAGCATGGCGGTTTAATACGGTAGTTTAAAAATGTAGGACATCTGGGGTGCTACCTTGACGCGTCTCGTTCGACACCGTAAACAACCCCTACTTACTCGAGCAGTCATCTTAGTTTGGCACTATTGAATAGGTGTTGAGAACCTCAACAACACGGTAGAATAACAGATCACGACGATGCAAGGTGAGGTTAACAAAAAGGTAAGCCCTAGGCACGTGATCTCCACATTAGTATCATTCTCAGAGACTAAGGGATTAAACATTAATATCAGGATATATAGATATTAGCAGCTACGCTAGAAGTTCCGTCTGATCATATTCACGGGATCGAATATTCATAAAGTTCTTGTCCAACATTTATTAAAAATACTGACAGAAAACTGCTTCGTCATGGGTTTAGAGCTTCATTAAAGTATGGAATGCGAGGTACTTATTCTACAGCTACACGAAAAGAGAATATGCGTTTACTAATGGTTATTGGATCCCCCTTTCGAGTTTGGAACTTAATGTTTTCCAGGGACCAACTTTCCACGTAGTGCTAAATTGATCCAAGTTAAGATGTCGTGGATTCAAAATCATATGGGACAGTAAATAAGAGTTATAAATTATATAGATATTATATATCGACTATCGAAGTGCGCTTCAAGGTAATCATTTATCAACGGGAAATCGATCAACAAACTTAAACGTCTTTAGCCCGCCCTCAAATAGCTTTACAAAGTCAGGAACTTCACTCCCTTCAAAGCTGAAAACGCCAGGTTCGGTGTTCGCACCGGCAAGCTTCATAGTACTCGTCGCGTTACCCATACTGCCGACAGGTTTTCCCCAGCGATAACCATCTACGAGTATTTGCAGTGGTCGGTTAGCTGGGAAGAAAGTACTGCTTGCACCATCCGTAAACAAAGTCTCAGTATCCGTTGTGACGATGATACCATCGAATCCCGAAGCATCTGCTGATGAGTAAGTGCTATTGACTCCAGGTGCAAGAACTTCGCCGATGATGTTGGCTACAACGCCCGACTTTTTGAGTTCGGAGGCAAGCGATGCGGCTTGTGACATGCTGGTGGTCGATTTGACACTGGCTAGTATAGCAACGCTGAGAGTGGCAATCGTGGGAAGGGTGCTGTTGAATATCGAGACGAAAGCTGTGCTATTGTTGTGGTAGAAGGTGGTATCCGGCGCTGGGGCTGGGAGTCCAATGACTTCGGCCACTCGCTTGGCAATATCGTTGCTCACACGGTTGAGTTGAATCAGTACGTTTGATTTCACAACAGAGGATTGTAGGTGAGAGACCTCAAATCGGATGGCGTTGATGAGGAATTGTTGCTCGACAGGAAGTAGAGAGTTGTAAAACATCCGGGGCTGTGTCCATGCATCTGCAAAGGTGGAGGAGACCTTGCGAATTAGATTTCCACCACTGCTACGCGAGGGCGCAGTGAAAAACCCCTTTCCTGTGTTTTGAGTTGCTTGTTTTGGTGATCCACTGTTTAATGTGTTAGGTGAGTACGCTGCCGTGTTGAGATGGATAAAGTTTTGACCTGCGCCGTCTCGGTTGTTGTTATGGACGGGCACATGAGGTCGATTTATGGGCAGTTGTTCGAAGTTTGGCCCTCCATGACGATTCAATTGAGTGTCCAGGTATGAGTAAATTCGACCTTGGAGCAATGGATCGTCTGAGAAGTCAATTCCGCGAACGATATGACCTGGTTGGAACTAATATGAATTAGTATGGGGAAGTTGTACGAAAAAGTTGATCAATGTTTCACAAAAAGGACTTACCATGACTTGTTCCGTTTCAGCAAAATAGTTCGTTGGATTTCGGTCGAGCTTCATAACTCCAAGCAGTGTGACTGGGACCAACTCCTCGGGAAGTATCTTTGTCGGATCCAGCAAGTCAAAACCATAAGCCAACACATCCTTTTCATCCACGATCTGCACCCCAAGTTCCCACTCGGGACCATTTCCAGAAGCAATCGCATCCCAAAGGTCGCCTCTGTGGAAATCAGCGTTCTTGCCGGCCAATACCTGTGCTTCCTCCCAGACCAAACTGGCTTTTCCTTGCTTAGTTTTCCAGTGCCATTTGACGAGCTTTGACTCTCCGGACTCAGTCACAAGTCTGAAAGTGTGAATGCCGAAACCATCCATGTGGCGGTAGGAGCGTGGAATACCATTTCCGGCCATTGCCCAGAAGAGGGTGTGGAGCGTACTAGGTTGCTGGCTGAAGAAATCCCATGCAGAGTCATGGGCAGTAGCTCCTTGAGGGATCTCTTTGTCTGGACTTGGCTTGACAGCATGGATAAGATCTGGGAACAAGATGGCGTCTTGGATGAAGAAAACTGGAACGTTATTTCCAACGATATCTGGAATCGTTAGAATAATATGCTAAACTCCAGGAAAATACCTACCAAAGTTCCCTTCATCTGTGTAGAATCTGGTTGCAAAACCATGTACATCTCTGGCTGTGTCTGCACTTCCACGGGACCCCGCAACTGTCGAGAATCTCACAAAGACTGGAGTCTCCTTGCCTGCATCGCCAAGAAACGAGGCGGCGGTAATGTTGCTATAATCTCCATAGCTGGTAAAAGTTCCATGGGCTCCTAATCATAATATGAGCAAGCTGAGTGAATTAAGCGGAAAGATAATTCTTACCAGCACCACGAGCATGCACAGCTCTTTCAGGAACCTTTATAATTAGCAAAGGGGCGCTGTTAAGCTCTGGTCATGAGTAACTCACCCTCTCGTGATCAAAATGTTGGATCTTTTGACGAAAGACAAAGTCTTCCAAAAGCGTAGGTCCACGTTCTCCTGCTTTTAGACTGATGTCGTCTTGTATTGGGCCTCCAACATCGGAAGTGAGGAATGAATCGGTGTCATCAACGGTAAATGGTTTGAGGATATCCGAACCAGTCCTACTCAACAAATGCACTTAGTGGGTGTGGTCAAAAACATTATGGGTCGGCACCATGTTCTATTTGTGACTATGAAGTACTGATATCCATACGCATTTACTAAAATGCAGACTTATGAAAGAGAGTTTTCATAGAACCAGGCACTAGACTTCAACTTACTGCTGATTAAGGTCTTCGTCTGATCTTGACTTGAGGCTCGAGCCACCATCCATGTAAGGGCACGCAGAATTTGCAAGACTGAACAGGAAGACGAGAAGACATGATGGATGCATCTTCATGATGGGGTATTATTGGTCGGTAGAGCACGACAATTCTGATCAAAAACTGTGCGTGTCGTTCTACAGGATGGAAAGCGTGGACAGTTTATATATTCCGCAGCATCATAAAAAGCAACTCGGTTGGCTCCATCTTACGTAGGAAGCTCAGATGATTTGGCCCAAGTCTCCTTTGGGCGAGACTTGATTTGGAATTGTAAAAGATGTGGAGTTGCAATCCACAAGATCAGACCGCTACAAACTGATGAACGAAAGGACTCCGGTGTTGGTG
>Ga0247814_10002050_pt1 | contig 11209 bp, 10 predicted proteins | sample UWRJL179409R1_FD_179947 | JGI IMG/M metagenome (GOLD analysis project Ga0247814, IMG submission 179947) | Plant litter microbial communities from Arlington Agricultural Research Station in Wisconsin, United States - UWRJ-L179-409R-1 | ecosystem: Environmental > Terrestrial > Plant litter >...
ATTCCTGCGCACTGCCCAGATATCGCCCAGCACTTCATACAGCATGCGCGCCGAGCGCCCGGTCTGGCGGGCGCCACGTAACGTGTCGAGCAATTTCCACGCATCTTCGCCGAGCAGGCGGATGACAATTTCGCGGTCCGAAAACGAGGTGTAGTTATACGGAATTTCGCGCAGGCGATCAGGGGCGGCGCCGTCGGGGGCGTCGGCAAGCAGGGCATGGAGATTTGCGGGGGCGTTCATGGATGAGCTAAGCTGGAGGACTGTCCCTGGGAGAGTCATTCTAGCGTATTGCGCTGCACCACGTGGGGGCACGGTTCAGTTTGATCAATGTCAAGAAGGAAGTTTATGCCGCCAAATAGACGAAATTGCAAATTTCATTTGCATATTTAATTTAAATGGCAAATAAAATTTGACCAGCAGCCCCGGAGGGTTGACGTCGTACTTCAGGCCACCGGCACTTTCGACTGCCAGATATCCGCCACCCACGCAAAAAAATCATCGGCCAATCGGCCATCCTGCCCATACCCCGGCTGCGCCAGCTTCTTCCATTTTGCAAACGTGTAGCGATGCTCGAACACGATTTTGCCTTGCGCGCTGACCGAAAACACGGTCGCACCGGCAGGCCCGTCCACCAGGCTGCAGACGCTGTCGCCATCCATAGGCACGGTCCACGCCCCCGCCCGGAACGTCAGCACGCCGTCCTGTTCGTACATTGCGAACCATGTCTCTCCCGACTTGTCCGCCCACCCCGCCTTCATCGGCAAATTGGTGCTGAGCAAAAACTTGCGCGTAAACGCGAGCGGCGACGCCGTCATCTGGACTTTGTAGAAATTGCTCGGGAAATACTTCAGTTCGATCATGTTCGGTTCAATCCAAGGTCAGCCGCCCAGCAATTCACCGACGCGGTGCCAGAAGCCGTCCGGCACGTACAGCAGCAGGACAGTCATGGTGACGTAGCGGGCGAATTTGCCGATGGCCATGTAAAACACGCTGGGCCAGAAGGACAGGTGCAGCCAGCCCGCCAGTGTACACAAGGGGTCGCCGATGCCGGGCACCCAGGACAGCAACATGGTTTTCGGGCCGTAATGCGCGAGCCAGGCAAACCAGCGCGTCTTGCGCTCTTTGGCGAACGCGACCTTGGCGCGGTAGCCGAGGAAGTAGTCAAAAGCGCCGCCAAGCGTGTTGCCCAGCGTGGCGACCAGGATCGCCGGCCAGAACAATGCGGGGTTGGCTTTGACGACGGCAAACACGGCGGGCTCGGAGCCAAGCGGCAAAAGGGTAGCGGATACGAAAGCAATCAGGAACACCGACGTCAGGCCGACAGCAGGTGCAGCAACAGTTTTCAGCAGCCAGAGGACGGCGGTTTCAATCATCGGAACGCTTCGGTGACGGTGGACAAGCGCTCAATTATAATGACCTCACCCTATCGCACCGACACGGTACGCCGAGCCTGCCATCCAGCGCCGCGTATCGACCTGCCCAGCCGGCCATCCGCCGGTCGCGGTACTCAGGTCAACTGGCCCACAGATGCACTCACCTGACTACCCTATGACGATCGACTACCTCAAAAAAATCCTCACTGCGCGCGTCTATGACGTCGCCACCGAAACGCCGCTCGACCTGGCGCCGATCCTGTCGCAGCGTTTTAATAACAAGATTTATTTCAAGCGCGAAGACATGCAGAGCGTGTTCAGCTTCAAGCTGCGCGGCGCCTACAACAAGATGGCGCACCTGTCCGAATCGCAACTGGCGCGCGGCGTGATTTGCGCGTCGGCCGGCAACCATGCGCAAGGCGTGGCCCTGTCCGCCGCCCGGCTCGGCTGCCGCGCGCTGATCGTGATGCCGACCACGACGCCCCCGTTGAAAATTGCCGCGGTGCGCGCCCATGGCGGCAATGCCGTGGAGATCGTGCTGCATGGCGAGTCGTACACCGACGCCTACAACCACGCGATCACGCTGGAAAAAGAACAGAAGCTGACGTTTGTCCACCCATTCGACGATCCGGACGTGATCGCCGGCCAGGGCACCATCGGCATGGAAATCCTGCGCCAGCACGGCGGCCCGATCCACGCAATTTTCGTGGCCATCGGCGGCGGCGGCCTGATTTCCGGCATCGGCGCGTACGTCAAAGCCATTCGCCCGGACATCCGGATCATCGGCGTGCAGACGGTCGATTCGGACGCCATGGCGCGCAGCTTGAAGGCGGGCCAGCGCATCACGCTCACCGACGTGGGCCTGTTTTCCGACGGCACCGCCGTGCGCCTGGTCGGTGAAGAAACCTTCCGGATTGCCAAGGAGGTGGTCGACGAGATCGTGATTGTCGACACCGACGCCATTTGCGCCGCCATCCAGGATGTCTTCCAGGATACGCGCTCGATCCTGGAGCCCGCCGGCGCGCTGGCCGTGGCGGGCGCCAAAGCCTATATCGAGCGCTCGGCCATGTCGAAGAACCCCGTCAAGGGCGAAACGCTGGTGGCCATTGCCTGCGGCGCCAATATGAACTTCGACCGCCTGCGCTTTGTGGCAGAGCGGGCCGAAGTGGGCGAATCGCGCGAAGCCGTGTTCGGCGTGACGATCCCCGAGCAGCGCGGCAGTTTCAAGCGCTTTTGCGCGCTGGTGGCCAACCGCAACGTCACCGAATTCAATTACCGCATCAGCGATGCCAACAAGGCCCATGTGTTTGTCGGCGTGCAGATCAGCAACCGCAACGAGTCGGGCCAGCTGGCGCGCACCTTCGAAGAACACGATTTCCGCACGCTCGACCTGACCCACGACGAGCTGGCCAAGCTGCACATCCGCCACCTGGTGGGCGGGCGCAGCGCGTTGGCCGAGGGCGAATTGCTGTATCGTTTCGAGTTCCCCGAGCGCCCGGGCGTGCTGATGCGCTTTTTGGGCAGCATGTCGCCGAACTGGAATATCTCGCTGTTTCACTATCGCAACCAGGGCGGCGACGTCGGCCGCATCCTGGTGGGCCTGCAAGTGCCGCCCGCCGAAATGGACGCGTTCCGCACCTTTTTGACCACGCTCGGCTACCGCTGCTGGGACGAGAGCGCCAACCCGGTCTATCAACTTTTTCTTGGATAACAACCACGCATGACCAACACCGTCGACCTTTCGCCGCTGGGCAAATCTTCCGCCTACCAGACGCAGTACGCGCCCGAACTGCTGTTCCCGATTCCGCGCCAGCAAAAGCGCGACGAACTGCACCTGACCGGCACGATGCCGTTTTTTGGCGTCGATATCTGGAACGCCTACGAGCTGTCGTGGCTGAACACGCGCGGCAAACCGCAAGTGGCGATCGCGTCGATCACGGCCCCTGCCGAGTCGCCGAATATCGTCGAATCGAAATCGTTCAAGCTCTACCTCAATTCCTTCAACCAGACGCGCCTGGACAGTGCCGACGCGCTGCTGGCCCTGCTGCGCCAGGATTTGAGCGCCGCCTTTGGCGCGCCGGTGCACATCGTGCTGACGTCACCGGACGCTTTCCAGGGCGTCAAAATGGGCGAGCTGGACGGCTTGCTGCTGGACCGCCTGGACGTGGAAATCGACCAGTACACGCCGAGCCCGGCGCTGCTGACCGCGGCACGCAACGAAGCGCCGGTCGAGGAAACGCTGGTGTCGCACCTGCTCAAGTCGAACTGCCTGGTGACGGGCCAGCCCGACTGGGCCAGCGTGCAGATCCAGTATGTGGGCCCGCAAATCGACCAGGCCGGCTTGCTGAAATACCTGATCGGCTTTCGCGAACACAACGAATTTCATGAGCAATGTGTCGAGCGCATTTTTGTCGATATCCTGCGCCAGTGCCAGCCGAATAAACTGGCCGTGTACGCGCGCTACACCCGCCGCGGCGGGTTGGACATCAACCCATGGCGCAGTAACTTCAGCACTGCCCCACCACGCAACCTGCGCACCGCGCGTCAATAACCGTCCGTCCGCGTCGAGAGCCTGTGCTTTTGGCGCGACAATCACGGTGCACACTTTTACGCCACCTCAAGCTTGTTTAACCATCCTGGGTAATGCTGCAATCTTCAGCAACGCAGTGTGATTCATCGGTCAACAGTGCCCGGAGGTGATTGTTATGCGGCCTATACGCGATTTCATTCAAGAAATTGCGCGGGCCACCTCACCGGACCGTTTCCGCTGGCGCGGGCTGTCGGCAGATTTGCCTCGGCGCCGAATATATGGCGGCCCGTGTCGCCAGGCGCCGCGCAGAATTCGAATTACTTCCGTCAAAAACAGGCCTATAATTCGGGCTCGCAAGCGCTGTTGTGCGCTGCAACAATTTCAGTATGTTATGACCAACTTAAGTAAAATTCTGTCGATCGAGAGTGTTCTCCTCGACCTGGAAGTGTCTAGCAAGAAGCGCGCTTTCGAGCAAGCCGGGCTGATTTTTGAGAACAACCACGGCATCGCCCGCTCGACCGTATCGGAAAACCTGTTCGCGCGCGAACGCCTCGGCTCGACCGGCCTGGGCCATGGCGTGGCCGTGCCGCACGGACGCGTCAAGGGAAGCAAGAGCCTGAAGGCGCCGCTGGCCGCCTTCGTGCGCCTGGTCGAGCCGATTCCGTTCGAATCGCCCGACGGCCAGCCGGTCAGCCTGCTGTTCTTCCTGCTCATTCCCGACCACGTGACCCAGCAGCACCTGGAAATCCTGTCGGAAATTGCCGAATTTTTCTCGGACGAGGCGATCCGCACGGCGCTGCTGACCGACCCGGACCCGCAGACGGTGTACCAGCGCATCATCAATTGGCAACCGAGCCTGCAGGCCATGGGTTAAACTTTTAGTACCGGGCGTCATTGCCCACACGAAAGCGCCCCTTACATGCTGCAGACCCCGCTGACCATTCAACGCCTGTACGACGACAACCGCGAAACGCTGCAACTGGGCTGGTTCGCCGGCTTCCCGGGCGGGGAAAGGCTCATTTCCGGCGACGTGGCCTCGGCCGCCGACCAGGTCGGCCACCTGAACCTGATCCACCCGGGCCGCATCCAGGTGTTCGGCCACCAGGAACTCAATTACTACCAGCGCCTCAAATCGAGCTCCCGCAGCCACGTCATCGGCGAACTGATCGGCGGCGGCCCGCCGGCGTTGATCATCGCGCAGGGCCTGGAAACGCCGCCCGACATCCTCGCCATCTGCGACGAGCAAAACATCCCCCTGTTTTCCACGCCCCTGCCGGCCGCGCAGGTGATCGACTTCCTGCGCGTGTACCTGTCCAAAAAACTGGCGCAACGCATCATCATGCATGGCGTGTTCATGGACGTGCTGGGCGTGGGGGTGTTGATTACCGGCGACTCTGGCCTGGGCAAGAGCGAACTGGGACTGGAACTGATTTCACGCAGCCACGGGCTGGTGGCCGACGATGCCGTCGAGTTTTCGCGCATCGCGCCGAACATGATCGAAGGCCGCTGCCCGCCCCTGCTGCAAAACCTGCTGGAAGTGCGCGGGCTGGGCCTCCTCGATATCAAGGCGATCTTCGGCGAGACGGCCGTGCGCCGCAAGATGCGCCTGAAACTGATCGTGCACCTGGTCCGACGCGGCGCGCTGGAAGAAGAAGTCGAGCGGCTGCCGTTCCTGTTTCCGACCGAGGATGTACTGGGACTGCCGATTCGCAAAGTCGTCATTCCCGTGGCGGCCGGCCGCAACATCGCGGTGCTGCTGGAAGCGGCAGTGAGGAATACCATCCTGCAGCTGCGCGGCATCGATACGCTGCAGGAGTTCATGGAGCGGCAGCGGCAGGCGATGACGGGGGATTGACCCTCCCCGCGCAGGCGGGGAGTACGGTATCATTCACCCATGCGCATCGTCCTCATTACAGGTATCTCCGGCTCCGGAAAATCCGTGGCCCTCAACGTGCTTGAAGACGCGGGTTACTACTGCGTCGACAACCTGCCCCCCGATCTGCTGCCTGAACTGGTCAGGAAAATGGACAGTGAAGGCACGACACAACTGGCGGTTGCCGTCGATGCCCGCAGTTCGGAGTCGCTCGCGGAACTGCCGGTCTGTATCAAGTCCCTGAAAGCCGAGGGCCACGATCTGAACGTGATGTTCCTGACGGCGAATACCCATTCGCTGGTCGCGCGGTTTTCGGAAACGCGGCGCAGCCACCCGCTGTCGCATGCCCTGCGCCCCGGTGAAAACCCGGCGTCGCGCCGTACGCTGATCGAATGCATCATGGAAGAGCGCGAGCGCCTCTCCACCATCGAGCAGCTTGGCCACGTGATCGATACATCCGACCTCTCGGCCAACAAACTGCGCGCCTGGATCAAGGAACTGGCCGAGATCGAACACGCGCCACTGACGTTGTTCTTCGAATCGTTCGCCTTCAAATTAGGCGTGCCGCTCGACGCCGATTTCGTGTTCGACGTGCGCGCGTTACCCAATCCGTATTACGACGTCACGCTGCGCCCGTTGACCGGCAAGGATGCGCCCGTCATCGCGTTCCTGGACGCGCAGCCGAGCGCGAACGAACTGCTGGCCGACATCCGCAACTTCATCGAGAAATGGCTGCCGTCCTTTAAAACCGATAACCGCAGCTACCTGACGGTGGCACTGGGCTGCACCGGCGGGCAGCACCGCTCGGTGTACATGGCCGAACGCCTGGCCGCGTATTTCGGCCCCAGCGAGCGGGTGGTCCTGCGCCACCGCGAGCAGTCGTAAGCGTCAGTTCAACAAGCGCAGCGGATGCGCATGCGCCGGCCACACCGGCGCAAAAAAAGCCTCGACCATCTCCACGCTGACGTCGCTTAGTGCCGCCGGATTCCACACCGGCGCATTGTCCTTGTCGATCACCAGCGCGCGAATTCCTTCGATGACTTCGCCGTGCTCGAAATTGCGGCGCACCAGGCTGCGCTCCATGCGCAGGCAACCCGCCACGTCCATTCCCACCGCGCGCACCAGCATTGCGCGCGTCACGCACATCATCAATGGCGAGCGCAGCTTCATTGCGGCCAATGCCGCCTGGGCGAAATCACCGCCATCGCGCCCGAGCGAGTCCATCACCGCGCCGACAGATGCGGCGCCGAAATGGGCGTCGATGGTGCCGCGCTGCGCCTGCAAGACGCTGGCGCCGGCCTGGTCGGCAAAGGGCGCGGCGAAATCGCGCACGGCAGCGGCCAGTGCGGCGCCTTCGGTGGCGTCGATCAGCGCATGCAGCGCCGGCAATTGCGCGGACGGCACGAATGCATCGGCCAGCCCCACATACAGCGCATCGGACGCGTTGATCGTCAACCCGGTCAAGCCGAGGTAGTGGCCCAGCTGCCCTGGTGCGCGCGACAGGAAATGGCTGCCGCCGACATCCGGGAACAAGCCGATATTTACTTCCGGCATCGCCATCTTCGTCCGCTCGGTAACAATGCGCAGGCCCGTCTCCGGCCCGCCCTGTGCGATGCCCATGCCACCGCCCATCACCACGCCGTCCATCAGCGCGATGTACGGCTTCGGATAGAAATGGATCAGGTGGTTCAGCGCGTATTCTTCCGTAAAAAAATCTTCCAGCAGCGCGCTGCCGCCCATCGGGGTGGCGCGGCCGACATCGTAAAAGAAGCGGATATCGCCGCCGGCGCACAGGGCTTTTTCGCTGCTGCTGGTCAAGACCACGGCATGGACGCGGTCGTCATTGCGCCAGGCCAGCAAGACGTCCGCCAGGGCGCGCACCATGTCGAGCGACAGCGAATTGAGCGCCCGCGGGCGGTCCAGGGTGATGATGCCGGTGCCCTGCGTGACGCGGGTCTTGACGAAGTCGGTCATATTCGATCAACAGTGAAATAAAGGCATGATTTTAACGCTTACTTCACATTTCAAGTATCCCATTAGAAATCTGCAGTGAGGTTCACATATCCGGCCCGGCTACTAGCGAGCGCCGGGCACGAGAGGCCGCACCGGTCAATATTCACATTCCATTCAAGGCGAGATCCTTCTGCGTCGTTTGTGAGACAGCCACGCTAATTAATCGCCTTTGGCAAGGTTGTCTTGCGCCTGCGCACGATACGCGCGACATCGAGCCGCGACACTAAGCGGAATTCAAGATTTTCCTACGGAAATATTACGCCGGACTTTCCAATGCCAGGAGTACCGCCATGAAGTTATACCGTACCGATATGACGCTAACCGATGCCAACCGCCCGATCCGACTGCGCTTGGGATTCGGAAAAAAGCTGCTGGAGAACGTTTTGCTCATCCAGCACGTCAGCGGCGTCGAAACGATCTGCGGCGGCATTGAATATTGCCTGGAGTGCGTGTCGATGCAGGCCGGATTGGCGCTCAAGCAGTTTATCGCCATGCCTGCCGAGATCCAGTTTGTCACCGACAGCGGCAATCTGCGCCTGGTCTGCGGCATCATCGTCACGGCGATGGAAGGCCGCAGCGATGGCGGTCTTGCCACTTACCGGCTGGTTGTACGCGACGCTTTTTCCCTGCTTGACCAGAACTGCAATACCCGGGTGTTCAAGAACAAAAGCGAGGTTGAAATCACGTACATCCTGCTCAGCGAATGGCGGCAGGCGAATCCCGTTTCCGCACGCGCATTCCAGTACGACCTGAACGGTTTGAAAGACTACCCTCAGCGCCCTTTCACCATGCAGTACAGCGAATCGACCGGCGCTTTCCTGCGCAGGCTATGGGGACGCCGCGGCCTCGCCTGGTTCGTCCGGTCCGGCAGCGCTTCGCCCGGCACAGGCGGTGACGGGGTAACGCCGGTACACACGCTCGTGTTGTTCGACGACGCGTCAAGGCTCGTGAAGAACGCTGCTGGCGAGGTGCGCTTCCACCGTGACAATGCGACCGAATCGCGGGACACCATCACGGCATGGCACGGCATACGGACCCTGACGCCCGGCCTCGTTCACAGGTCCAGCTGGGATGACATTCCGGCACGCGCCTTCGATAGCGAAGCGTCGGGCATCAATGATCAGGGCGAGTTCGGGAAACTCGTTGCCGCCAGTCTTGACGACTACCTGGTCGACGCAGCGCGTACAGGCAACGATGGCATTGATTTACGGCGCACTCGCCGCGGCGCGCATGCTGCGCCACCAATACGATGCCAAATGCTTCCAGGGCGAAGGCAGCGATCGCAATATGCGTGTCGGCGAGTGGAACACCATCATTGGCCATCCTGAACTCGATCAACACGAGGCCGACCAGCGCAACTTCGTCATCACCGAGTTGCAGGTGGAAGCCGACAACAACTTGCCCAAGGACGTGGAGGAGAAGGCGCACAGGCTGTTCCGCCAGAACCACTGGCGCACCGCCGATACGAGTCTGGAGCAAGCCAGTGCCGAGCGGGGCGTGCGCTATACCAATCGGTTTACGTGTGTGCGACGCGGCATCCAGATCGTACCGAAATACGACCCGCGCACCGACCTGCCACGCACGGACATGCAGTACGTGACGGTGGTCGGTCCGGCCAACCAGGAAATCCATTGTGACGAGCGCGGTCGCGTCAACATCCGCTTTCCGGGATGCCGCCCACGCGACCACGCGCATGACAACGGCGCGGGCGCCTCGCATACCGAGCGCGATTCGGCGTGGGTGCAAGTGGCAAGCCACTGGGCAGGGATGCAATATGGATCGCTCTCGCTACCGCGCGTCGGCGACCAGGTGCTATGCGTGTTTGTGGGAGGCGATCCGGACGAATCCCTGATTATCGGCCGGGCCCATAGCGGCAACCGGCCGCCACCCGTTTTCAGCCGCGTCAGCCAATTGCCGGGCGATCGCTATCTTTCTGGAATCGTCAGCAAAGAGGGCGGCAAACCGGCAGCCGCCGACGACTACCGGCAGCGCTACAACCAGCTGCGCATGGACGACACACCAGGAGAAATCAGTGCCCAGCTCGCAAGTGCCCATGGCCAGAGCCAGCTCAACCTTGGCTACCTGACGCACCCGCGTTCGAATGGGCACGCGACCCCGCGTGGCGCAGGCTTTGAATTGGCTACCAACGACAGCGGCGCGATCCGCACCGCCAAGTCACTGTTGCTGTCGGCATGGAAGCGCCTGGATGCCTGCGGCACGCAACTCGATCGTGCGGAACACCTGGCGCTGATGCAGGATTGCCTGGACCTGTTCAAAACGCTGGGCCAATACGCGGTCGCGCACCAGGGCACGGCGGTGGATGAAGGGCCGCAAACCGCGCTGAAGGCAGCCCTCAGCGACCAGGATGCGCAACCCACGCTGAGCATGACCGCGCCGGCCGGCCTGGCCTTGACGACGCCAGCAGCCATCGTCAGCTATGCCGGCAAAAACATCGACAGCGTCGCGCTGCAGCACTTGCAACTGGCCAGCGGAGAGCGCCTGCAACTGCATTCCGGCAAAGCACTGAGCCTGTTTGCGCACAGTGACGGCATCCGGCAAATCGCACACAAGGGCAATTGACCGCGCGCTTCTTCAAATTGCCGCAATAGCGGCAAACCAGAACTTTTACCGGAGACCCAGCATGACACCACCCGTCACTTCGGCCGTCCCCAACGACCAGGCCTGCGAGTCGATCGACGATTCGCGCGTGCACATCCTGGGGGAAAGTACTGGCTGCCTGTTCATGTCGCACAAATATCTCGACGTATTAATGCAATTGCCGCTCCCGGGGATCGTCATTTTTGTCCATGGCGTCAATTCGGACGGCGAGTGGTACCAGCAGGCTGAAGATGGCTTGTGCAAAGGGCTCAATCAACGGCTGAAACGGTGCAATGAACACTTGGTGCACCCGACGCCGGCAGGTGGGCAGTTGCGGCCCGTAGAGTATCTGCCCGAATTGACGCCCGATGGATTTATCGATCCTGATGTGAGCGCCAAAAGTTTTACGGGACCCACCGAGAATTTTTCTCCCGTGATCCAGTTCCGCTGGGGCTACAAAGCCAACGCTGAAGAACTCCAACAATATGGCAACGCCATCTACCTGAACGAACATAACTACTGGGGCGGCGGCACCTTTGCCAACGGCTGCACCGCCCTGCCCGACCTGTGGGGCGCGGGACTGGCCGACGAGTTGTTCCTGTGGCTGCACGTGCAGCACCTCAACCCCACCAACGATCGCCGGGTGTACGCCTGCCCACCACGGCCCTATTACGTGCTGGCGGCATTGCGCCTGGTGAAGCTGGTCGGGGCGATACGCAGCAAGCAGGCCGACGCGCCGATCACGATCGTCTGCCACAGCCAGGGCAATATGATCGGCATGGCCGCCGCCTTTCTCGGCGACCGCCTGCCACCTGCGATCGA
>Ga0247814_10002051_pt1 | contig 11208 bp, 10 predicted proteins | sample UWRJL179409R1_FD_179947 | JGI IMG/M metagenome (GOLD analysis project Ga0247814, IMG submission 179947) | Plant litter microbial communities from Arlington Agricultural Research Station in Wisconsin, United States - UWRJ-L179-409R-1 | ecosystem: Environmental > Terrestrial > Plant litter >...
CTACGGTACACGACCTTATCCTCCATCTCCCTTCCTCGAGCCTCGAACACGGAATACTGAACACTGACTCTTTCTTTCTTTCTTTCTTATACTTTCTTACTTATACTTACTTACTTACTTACTTACCTGAGCCTCAATTACTCATTCACATCTTACACCCTCATCTCATCTCATCTCATTTCATCTTACCTTGTCTGCCCTGCCCTGCCTGCACCCAAACCACCCAAACCACCACCCAAACCAACCAACCATCAACCCTCAACCCTCAACCTTCCCCCTCACTCCCTCTACATCCATCCATCCTCCTTCACCTCCTCTCCTCTCACTTCTCCTCCTCGCCTCACCTCTTAGACCAACCGGCCAACCAGCCAACCAACCTCCAAGCCCTCCCTTCTGCTATCTTGGTATCTACCTTGCTTGCATCACCATAAAAGCACAACCATCATACATAACCGAAGTCGGCCGCCTCTTGCGCGCCAACCTGTCTCTCTCTCTCTCTGTGTGTGTGTGTATCTCTGTGTATATCTCTCTCTGTCCTCCTTTGTACAGGGCTAGGATAGGACAGGACAGTACCGTACCGTGCCGTACCTATAATAAATTCGATTATCACGTGTGTGCACCTTCACACATTTCTCTGTTGCGCTCGCTCATTCTCTCACGCACCCGCTCACCCACTTACTCAACTCACTCTCACTACTCATCCACTCGCCATTCACTCATTATTCACCTCGCTCGCCCAATCTCTCTCCCGCGCGCCCGCACCCATTGCCTACTCACTCGATATTCCAGCCTGCGGGGTTCCTCCGATTGCTTGTCCGCGAAAGAGTCACTATCATCAAAGACGACGGCGTTTGCGGTCCTCACGCTCTCGGCGCTGGGCGCTTCGCTCAACCACTCACCTCCAGAAATTCAAACCACCACCACCCGGAAAGCGTCCCGCCATCTGAGCGCGAGTCGCTTTTGCTCCTTGACTACGGCGCTTTGCCCAGCGCGACTGTGCTAGCCTGCTACCGTACTTACTCTTCCATCCACGACGTCCCCCGACAGCTTGATTCTCCCAGGCCATTGGACACGGTGAGGTGGGGTCTAAACCATCACATTCTTCACAGGTGCTGTTCTTGCCTTAGACCTGATCGTTCAGCCTCCCCATCTGTTCTTTGCTGCGAGAAAGCCCTGGTTGAAAGACTCACCATCCAAGAACCTCGAGTCTGGCCTGCGACTTGACTTCCAACCGCCCATTGGCCTCCGTCCCAACAGTATCCCTTCGTTCCTCATCTACTCCTATCAGCACACGCTCTATCACTCTCCCCTTGCTTCAGCGATAACTGAAAGCGGACATCACATATAATACAAGAAAGGAAGCCCATTGCGCCAGTGTGCCTGTTGCGCGAACACAAGCTTGCAGGGCAAGAAGTGGTCAATTTTAGCAGAACACTTATCAGTGTTTTATATATGCCTACGGATTCTAATCGACCACTACGTTCAACATGACAGCCGTTATGAGCCCGACGTTAGATACCACTTCATCTCCAGCAGCATCCCCTTCACCGGTGGCCTCGCCCTCCTCTAATCCGAATCATCCTGCACTCCCTCCATTGATCACATCGCCACCTAGTTCCCGATCAAATCTAGCCCGTCCAATGTCATACGCCTCCAAAAACAGACTATCCCAATATTCGAACCATTCCGCGCCATCGAGGTCCCGTCCACCCTCTCATGTATTCCCGGTGTTTCATTCAAGTTTACCTTATACATTAGTCCGAGATTTTGCATATTCTGCATTGCAACCTATGCACTATGGGCCTCCTCCAGAGTCTTCCCAGCCTCACTCTGGTCTCTCCACACCTGCTAGTGAATCGTACAAGCGACTATCAGATCCACCGACATCCTGGGATAGCAGAGGAGGTCAGAGTTGGGGGCCTTGGGGCGGTGAGGCATTCATAAGAGGAGATCAGCTACCACAAGCACAATTCGCAGATGGGCCACCTTGGAGTGAAGACGAGGACCTCCAGAGCCCAATCGTCCAGTCCTCCCGGCATAAGAAGCACAAGTCGGCGATAGAAGGGCGGGGTCGTGCAAGGAATGGTAGAGGGGGAGGGGAACGCACGACGAGCATGCTTAGCCAGGAGAACTACGAATATGGGAGGGGCTATTTTGTGGGTACCGGAGGTGATGGAAGTGAGAGATACTATGTTAATGAGGGCGGGGATGAAGCAGACGGACCTGGAGGGGAGTTTATCACCTATCCCCCAGAACAAGCTCGGCATTCTATGTCCTTGGCACCACATACCGTTCCCGGGCGACGAGATTCTCACTTTGCGACAACCTTGCCTAGCAGATCGTACACAGACGATAACGGGCAAGATTATAGATCGGAATCAGATGCCTCTAGTCCAGCTTCGTCGCCAGCATTTACCCGGCATGATGAGTCGAGATACTCGCGAGATTACCAGTTCACTATTGCATCTCCTGACGAGGAAATGCACGGGAAAGCTGTTGCTCTTTTCGACTTCCAGTCAGAAAATGAGAACGAGCTGCCATTAGTCGAGGGCCAAATTATATGGGTTTCATATCGCCATGGCCAGGTGGAAGGTTGGTTGGTAGCCGAAGATCCCAGAACACAGGAAAGTGGTTTAGTTCCCGAGGCATATGTGCGGTTACTGCGTGATATACAGGGAGGCCTGAATAGCCTTACCAGTCAGACGAACGACCAGCTTCTGAGTCCAGTCGGTGATGCTGGTACACCCACACAGGCGGAACATAGCCAATCTTTCGGACATTCTCAAACTCCCAGTAACGGCAGCAATGGGTATCAGCAACCAGTAGTATCGACGTTTTCAACATCTTCGAAAGATCTGCACCCATATCCTCAACACCTTCTAGGAACTCATCAACCACCACCTCAAGTCATTCACTACCACGGTCAAAGAGGAGGCAGCCAAGCTAATACACCAACCATTTCCAGTTCCCAAGATCAGGAGAAACACGATAAACATGATGATAGCTCGAATAATACCCCAACTGGTGTTACGCTTCCAGATGCTAAAATGGAATCATCGAACCCAGTCCAGCATCCCGAAAGCCCCACAAGCCCAGAAAGTGATTCTACGGAAGGCTCAGCTGGATCTCCTGCCAAAGAAGCTCAACAGAAAGAGAAGCCATGAGGACATCCTTGGAGCTAAGATACTGACCTCTACTATAACTCAGCGAATTGGCTTAGCATTGCGCCTTACCTATTTTTTGATGCGATTTTTATACAATACCCCGTTCGCTAATAATCTACTTCTCGTCACCTTGTATTATCGGAACAAACTTTTGGGGAGGCATGGATTGTTGGGACAGCATATAAGTTATGACACTTTATGAACTTGGATGTATGTAAGAATTTGGAGGGAGCGTTTTGGGATGACTGCATGGTACTTCATGAATGATGGGATGAGAGAAATAACTATCGGTTTAGAATGAGGTGTTGATAACCAAAAGAAAGGAAAATATCACACAAGCTCGAGTCTTCAAAGTATTACTTGGATGACCATGAGCTCACACAGCACAAGTTTTGTGATACCACTCTAATTCGCCAATGTGGAGTTCACCAATGTGGAGAGACGGTTCTTGAAATTTACACCATCTGAGCCATTTCTTGCTGATGCTAGGTAATGTTCATCTCGCAGTGAACAGAACAGTTCTGCTATCATCGTGCTCTTTTCAATTATAAATTATCTGCGACGAAAAAAAAAACACCTTTATATGTCTTCAGATCCAATTTTAAGGGTCAGTTTGAAATAAGAAACGAGGTGCTTTACTATGTATCGGTATCTGCTGGCCAGTGATGTATCAAGCAAGGCGCCGCTCCATTCCTGTTTGCAACCCACAGTTTATAAGAAGGTCTCGCCGGAGCCCGCTGTCTCTCTTCGAACTCAACGAGGGAATATATCCAAAAGTTTGTACCCTCAATCTCAGCGGTGATCGGAATGATAGTCTTCCCCTTGGCCCAATATGGCTGGTTCATGATATCGGAACTCCATACCGACTTAATTTTCGCTCCCCACAGATCAGATGCGCCAAGAAAAACATCGACGCTCTCCAAGCAAGAGAGCGCGCCAGGATTGACCAGATATACAGCCGCTATGCTGTTGTCGAGGAGTCCATTCGCGCTCATCCACGCCTCGGATTGTTGCCTGGCACTCCCAGCTGCAGACCGCCGCCATACTGCTACATCATCCTGCGTTGCAAATGTAACCTCCAAGTGACGTATCTGCCCGTCATGACGGGGCTCCAGCCAGTACCACTTACACCGATCATTCTCCCTGCGATGAATCCGATTATGCTCGAATTCACATCTTCTCCTAAGCTGCACAGGCTGCTCCTTTCTCCGCGCCCTGACAACCGCTCGAACGGCACGGTCGCATATATTAACGCAAGCAGCAAACATGTGGCCGAGACGCGCCCGTCTCGAATCAAACTCCCGAGCCGACAATTGTCGAAACTCCTTGTCGATGACCAGCGTGAACGTGGTTTGAGGTGGATCAATTAGCCCCCACTGGTCCGACTTTTCATATCTGTATTGCGATGGCAATGTTAACCACTCTTTGACCTCCTTGTGAAGCCGCCTGGAGGTTCGTAATAGCGGCCCTAACCAGCTTTTCTCGGGCTCGGCGGTGAGATCGATCCTCCGATGATCTGGTGGTAGAAAGCATGCATAGATCAGGTGCCGAATTTCCACTGGTATCGATTCGAATGTTGAGAGATGTGAAGTGGTAATAGTAGTAGTAGTAGTAGTAGATGATGCCTTCTCGATTATGGAAGTCGAACCTTTATGTATGGGCCTAACAAAGTGCTTTAACAGCGCCTCGATTGATGTTTCGGCCATTATCAGAAGTTACTGAAGGACTATTAGCAAGGAGAGAGAGGGAGAAAGAGTATGGCAAAGGGAGATCGTGATGCAGGATGCGTGAAAGCGAGCAAGCATCGCGTTAGACATCAATCGCTGGAATGATCCAGCCGATCCGATAAATAGGAGCAATAATAACCTTAGATTCAATGATGGCCAGACATCCTAGTACACTTATCGAGTGGGAAAGAATAGAAGTACTAATATAATGTTGCTCACCTAAATCAAGGCCCGTCGATAGACGGTTTCTCTCCCTGCTTCAATAATTCTCAAATTCCCTCCTGCTATCCTAGTTTGCCATAGCAGTGCGAATTGAAGATTGAACAACGACAAATCAAGCACGAGTATACTGAAAAATAGTGCGTATGAAATCTTGAATATTCTAAACCACTTAGGCCAACTAAAAAGCTTTCATTTCTTAGGCAACATTCCCCCTCCCCTTTCCAAAAAAGACGCTTCTGCTCACGAATATGGAGATAAACGCGCACACCGCCGTCAATGAATTATGGGGGTCGAGATAAAAACATCTACAACAGCTTCGTATGTAATGTTGTGCTGATACCATACAACTCACCGCCACACTTCTGACGTGGTTACTGTACAGGTCGCTTGACCTTGGTAGGCTGAAATAAATTGCAGTCCTTGACGTGAATTATGTAAATCAAAGGAAAGTAATTGCCTAAGAAATTGCAAACCTCACCCTTCCACTAGGGGTGGCGAGTTGGTTAATTAAACAATAGCCATAAAAGGAGACTCAAAGGCTTGCAAAACGAGGGGCAAATTATCTAGTTTATCACCCTCGGGAAGAAAAGAAGCTGATACTAGATACTGATGCTGCTAACTTCATTTGGGGTGAAATGTCATATCAGACCGTCTCTCCAGCACCAACTGACTCGGAGAAATTACAAAATCTCAACTTACCTAATTGTCACTAAGCCATTCATTATTTGCTCCGTTTTACGAGGGATCGTATATACCTGTAAAGGAATCAGCTGACCAAGATGAAGAGAAGTGTGGCATTATCAAAGCAGGGCCAGAGCCAGGACTATTCTCGGGCTCACAAAGAAGATGAAGAACAATATTTAAAGTTTCGTGGTTGCCATGGAGCTATGTTTTCATGAGTTCTCCACCAGCTCAGTGCCCCTTTATCTCGCAGTGCGCTAAAAGGAAATAAGCGGTACGCTAGACAGGCACAGCGTTGTAATATCGCAATGTGGGTGGCTTTATTAACTTGGAATTGATGCGATCCGCTCGTCGCTCTTTCCCATTACGGAGATTCTACCAGGTACAGCACCCAATATGCTACATCCACCCCCATACCTGCTAATATCTCTGGCTACGCGTTATTTCATAAAGCGATGAACCCACTTTCTCTAGCAGATTTGATCTCGCCTTCCAACAAATTGTCACTATTCACAACCACTCCCCTCTCCCTCAATTGTTCGACGCAGGCAGACCACAGCCCGCTATTCTTCAACTCGTTCTGTGTATCCGGATTCAACACCAGAGCACCATTGCCGTACATCGTTATCTTCAAGCGGAACACGATAACCGGACGCTTCACCGCAGATTAGTACGTCTTACCCTCCTTATGACGAACCGAAGCCACCCCACGATCTCCCTTACTTGCTGCAACACAAAGCTGTGCTTGCAGGATGGCAGTACTCGATTAGCATGATTGTCATACATTTATCTTCCCGATACCGCACAAAATGCGGGATACACATCCTCGACGTTGTACCTACATAAAGCATTGCTAGCTAGCTAGTTGCTCGGTACAAATATAAATGCGTGTGGCCATTACAAAACTCAGTGAGGCTAACTATATTCCCATAGACATTTTAGTAGACTTGCATGCAGATGGCTTTTTTGTAGTCTGCCAATATCCATATACCTCCAGCTACAATGATAAACTCCCTCTTACCTTCCCGCTTTCGCGGCGCCTCTAAGATCGAAGCCCCAACTGCACCCAGTTGGTTGAACAAAAATGTCACTCCGCTTATCCAGGCCCTATCTCGACCGGCATTCCTCCATCCCATACATACCGTTGCCTTCATCGCGCTCCTAGCAAGCACATCCTATATCAGTCTTATCGACAGCAGTTTTCTCGACTCGGTAACATCTAATGCAGCTGGAAAGGCACATTGGAGCTCGTTAGTGGAAGGAAGCAGACAACTGAGAGTAGGCTCAGAGACTGGGTGGAAATGGCAGCCTTCAGACTCCGACACCTCAGTCGTAGACGATGCGGAGCACTTGGCTCTGTTGACCTTCGTTTTCCCCGATTCTTTGGCAACGAACTCGCCACAAAATGCTCCTCTCGCAGAAACTGTGCCGCTGCCGCAAAACCTCTCCATCACCGCCCTTCCAACCACGTCCAATCCTCTTTCCCTCATTTCTCAAGACAGTGCTCTGGCTTTCTCTGTTCCATATAGCCAGGCTTCCCAATTTCTCATCAAATCCCAAGAACTTCCAAATGTAGCTGCCGGCCCCGCAGGGGAGAAGGCTAAACATGGCTATTCCGCAGAGGCAGTTCCAGAGGAAAAGATGTGGATCATGAAAGCTGCCCGGACAGCTAGGACGTCAAACAGTGTGAAAAATTGGGCCACAAACGTCTGGACAGAATTCGTTGATCTGCTGAAAAATGCCGAAACTCTGGACATTATTATCATGGTGCTTGGTTATATCTCTATGCACCTGACCTTTGTTTCGCTCTACGTTTCCATGCGACGAATGGGGTCGAATTTCTGGCTCTTCGCTACCACGATTTTCTCTTCAGTGCTCGCTTTCCTCTTTGGTCTCATCGTCACTACGAAGCTAGGGGTCCCAATGAACATGGTCCTCTTGTCAGAAGGTTTGCCATTTTTAGTTGTTACGATTGGTTTTGAAAAAGCCATCGTATTGACCAAGGCCGTCCTCTCTGCAGCTCTCGATACTCGAAGAGTTGCTTCTGAAGGAACTCCAAACGGCAAGAAAAGCGGAGATGTGCCCACTACCATACAACATGCAGTTGAAGCTGCTATTAGAGATAAGGGATTCTCAATTGTCCGGGATTATGCAATCGAAATTTGCATTTTGATTGCTGGAGCACTATCTGGTGTACAAGGTGGCCTTCAGCAGTTCTGCTTCCTCGCGGCTTGGATATTGTTCTTCGACTGTGTCCTTCTATTCACCTTCTATACTGCTATTCTCAGCATCAAGCTCGAAATAAATAGAATCAAGAGACACGTCGCTCTCCGTCAAGCCCTCGAAGATGATGGAATCAGTCATGGTGTTGCTGAAAATGTCGCTAAAAGCAACGACTGGCCAAACGCTGGCCAGAATGGCACCGAATCAAGCATCTTCGGTCGCAAAGCCAAGGAGAGCAGTGTTCCCAGATTTAAGGTTCTTATGGTTATGGGATTTGTTATTATCAATGTCCTCAACTTCTGTAGCATACCATTCCGAGGTAGCAAAAGCAATGCCGAAGCTACAGGTCTCACTGGCGGGTTCTCGAGTGTCATAACTCCACCACCTATGGATCCCTTCAAAGTTGCGTCTAACGGTCTCGATTTCATATACGAAAGCGCGAAGTCGAAGAACCAATCTGTTGTTGTTACTATTCTCACTCCTATCAAGTATGAACTCGAATACCCTTCAATTCACTACGCGCACCCCACGAAGAGCCGAAAAGACAGAGCTGGATCTATTCCAAGGGAATCAGAGTATGGAGAATATGTCGATACTCTCTTGAAGAGTTTGGAGGACCCAATTCTCTCAAAGTGGATAATTCTTGCACTCATTTTGAGTTTGGTCTTGAACGGTTATCTTTTCAACGCAGCACGATGGAGCATTAAAGAGCCGCTACAAATGCCTCCGCATCACCCGGTTGATCCCGATGAGCTTGATCGTGCAGAAAGATTTAACAACGAGCAAAGGGCCCCCATCTTGAACCTCCCAGCCATTGGCCAAGAGCCGGAGCAAATTCCTCCACCCGCTCCCGCTTTTGAAGACGATGAAGATGAAGGTCTCGTTATGGCTGCTAATCCGGACAGCCAGGTGACTATTCGTCGTACCCAAGCCCAGATGGAGCAGTTGCTGAAGGAAAAGAAAGCATCCCAGCTTAACGACAAAGAGTTGGTTGAACTCTCTCTGCAAGGCAAGATTCCAGGTTATGCCCTCGAAAAGACTCTTGGCGACACTACCAGAGCAGTCAAGATCAGGAGAGCTATCATTGCTCGTACAGCCGCCACTAAAGAAACAACAAGTCTCCTAGAGAGCTCTAAGTTACCTTATAAACACTACAATTTTGACCAAGTATTGGGAGCTTGTTGCGAAAACGTTATCGGATATATGCCCTTGCCCGTTGGAGTTGCTGGTCCAATTGTGATCGATGGCCAAAGCTTTTTCTTGCCTATGGCTACTACTGAAGGTGTGCTTGTTGCTAGCACGAGTCGTGGATGTAAAGCTATCAATGCCGGTGGTGGTGCTGTTACAGTTTTGCATAGCGATGGTATGACTCGTGGTCCTTGCATTGCCTTCGAAACTCTTGAGCGTGCTGGTGCTGCTAAGATCTGGCTCGACTCAGAGAGTGGCCAAAAAATTATGACCAAGGCATTCGACTCTACAAGTAGATTCGCCCGCCTTCAATCCATCAAGACTGCTATCGCAGGTACAAACCTGTATCCTCGGTTCAAGACAACTACTGGTGACGCTATGGGAATGAATATGATATCTAAAGGTGTAGAGCACGCTCTAAGTGTCATGGCCGATAGTGGATTTGACGATATGGATATTGTTTCTGTGTCAGGTAATTACTGCACAGACAAGAAGCCCGCTGCAATCAACTGGATCGACGGACGTGGCAAGAGTGTAGTTGCTGAAGCTATTATTCCGGGCAATGTCGTCAGGAATGTCCTGAAAACCGATGTTGATACCTTGGTCAACCTGAACATATCGAAGAATCTTGTTGGTAGTGCCATGGCTGGAAGCATCGGTGGATTCAATGCTCACGCATCCAATATCGTCACAGCTATCTTCTTGGCAACTGGTCAAGATCCTGCCCAGAATGTTGAGAGTAGTAACTGCATTACTATGATGAAAAAGTAAAATAATTCCCAGATTCAACAAAGCATTTGCTAACCTCCTATCTAGTCTTCGGGGAAGTCTTCACATTACAGTTTCAATGCCTTCTATCGAGGTTGGTACGTTGGGAGGTGGCACCATCCTGGAACCACAGGCAGCTATGCTGGATATGCTTGGTGTCAGAGGTTCTCATCCTACCAGCCCTGGTAAAAATGCACAACAATTGGCGAAGATTGTTGCTGCTGGTGTGCTTGCTGGAGAGCTTTCATTGATGAGTGCCTTGGCTGCTGGGCATCTTGTTAGAAGTCACATGGCCCATAATAGAAGCGCACCTGCGTCTCGAGCAACCACTCCCGCTCCAACGGGTGCTGTAACACCTGTTACATCCGCGATGAGAGCCATGCAAGATAGGACCGGCTTAGCGATGACTCCATCTGCCGCATCTATCCAGAGAGCTCCCGGAGGAATGAGGTAGAATAATGTATATCATCGTCTGCCCAAAAACGAAAAAACAAAGAGAGATTAGGAGAATCTATCGGAAGGAGAGCCCGCAAAATATGTTGAATTATCGTCGAGTAGCAGATCTGGTTCAATTCACATAGATCTGATTCAACACGGGTAGTTCAACACGGATATACAGAGCCCTAGAGGCCATTTCTTTGAGTTGGTCACTACCGTCTATAGACACATTTCTCGGCGCCAATTGATAGTAATATAGAAGCCGTAGATTAATAAATCATGTGTCAATAGAGATGGCATTGGCGTCGTTAAATTTAATATTTTTCTGCAAATAACTCAATATCTCTGGTGCTAAAGAAAAATTAACTGAAATCTATGTATTTTTAAAGTAAAAATATATGATTTAGCCGTCATTTGCACATAAGAAGATTCCGAAAGGAGATAGATAGTAGTGCTCATCGGAACCATAGCGATATATATATATATACATATACTGTATTCACATCAGTTCCTTATATTTCAGCAGCAACGCATGCACTCACTCACAACCCAAACTTTAAATATAACTACCTTGTAACCACGACATCTAACCGCTTGAAGAAAAAAAAACTCACGGAGAGAGAGAGAGAGAGCAAACACACACACACAAGCAAGCACGCAACAGCCCCATTTTCCACAAAAAAAGACAAATTAATAGGAAATAGGGCCGGCGGCCAATGAAACCAACATATTTAAACGTTGAAAGTTTCGGGTTTGAGGACCTATGTGTATGGACAGGCTAGCACTTTCTTTCTCTT
>Ga0247814_10002053_pt1 | contig 11195 bp, 12 predicted proteins | sample UWRJL179409R1_FD_179947 | JGI IMG/M metagenome (GOLD analysis project Ga0247814, IMG submission 179947) | Plant litter microbial communities from Arlington Agricultural Research Station in Wisconsin, United States - UWRJ-L179-409R-1 | ecosystem: Environmental > Terrestrial > Plant litter >...
CGTATACACGCGCCTGCGGGACGCGATCGTCGACGGCACCTTCGAGCCGGGAGAGCAGCTCAAAGACGGTGAGCTGGCCGACTGGCTCGGCGTCAGCCGCACGCCCATTCGCGAGGCCCTCCTGCGTCTCGGCACCAGCGGGCTGGTCGTCGCGATACCGGGCCGTTCCACGACGGTCACCGCGATCGACGCGGACGCGGTGAGGGATGCCCGCGACGTCATCGCCTCGATGCACGGGCTGGCAGCGCGCCAGATGGCGGGAAGGCTCAGCCCCGACGACCTGGCTCGGATGCGCGCCGCGAATCACCGCTTCGCCCAGGCCGTGGCCGCAGCCGACGTGGCCGCAGCCCTCGATGCCGACGAAGAACTCCACGGCATCCCCGTCGCCGCGTTGGGAAACCACGCGCTCGAGTCGGTGATCGACCACTTCGATCCCTTGGTGCGCCGCGCGGAACGGCTGCGGTTCAGCCGAGACGGACACACGTCCATCGAGCTGCACGTGCAATTGATCGAATCGCTGGCAGCCGGGGACGCGGATCGAGCGGCAGCGGTCGCCTTCGAAATCTGGCACAGCCTCCCGACGGAAGGGCGTTGAGCCGGATTCCGAGGAGTCGGAGAATGGGCGCATGGCCGACGCACACGTGATCAAGCCCCTCAGCCCCGACACCTATCCCGCGTGGCTGGCGCTCGCGGAGAAACACAACGGGGTCTGGGGAGGCTGCTACTGCTCGTACTTCCACGACGACACCGCCGAGACGGTGAAGAGCGACTACGACCGACCGACGTTCAAGGAGCGGCTCGTTCACGAGGGAGTCGCGCACGCAGCGCTCGTGTTCGAGGGCGACGCCGCCATCGCGTGGTGCCAGTACGGCAGCCCCGAGGAGCTGCCCAACATCTATCACCGCAAGCAGTACGACGCGGGCGAGTCCAGCCCCGCCCCGTGGCGGATCACCTGCTTCTTCGTCGATCGCGACCATCGCCGTTCGGGCGTGGCCTATGAGGCTCTCGCGGGCGCGTTGACGCTGATCGCGGAGGCGGGAGGAGGCGAGGTGGTGTCCTTCCCCAACGAGCTGGTGCCCGGCAAGAGAACCTCGTCGTCGTTTCTGCACAACGGAACCCGCGCCATGTTCGAGCAGGCCGGCTTCACCTTCGAGCGCCACATCGGCAAGAGCAAGACCGTGATGCGCAAGACACTGGCCGCGGCCGGCGAGCCCGCATAGCGGCACGGACCCGGCACGAGCCCGGGGCTCAGCCCTTGATCGCGCCGCCGAGCCCCGCACTGCGCAAGAACAGGCGCTGGAAGACCACGAAGAGCGCGATGGGGATGACCGTCGAGATGGCGAGCGCCGCGAGGTACACGTCGAGTTCGATGGTCTGTTGCAGGGCCGGCAGCCGCACCGAGAGCGGCTGGATGGCCGGGAGGGTGAGCACGAGCATGGGCCAGAGGTAGTCCTTCCACGCGGCGATGATCGCGAAGACCGATACAACACCGAGGATGGGCCGCGACATCGGCAGCACGATCGACCAGAACAGCCGGAACGAGCCCGCCCCGTCCATGCGGGCGGCCTCGAAGATCTCGCCCGGCAGGTTGTCGAAGAACCGTTTGACGAGAACGACGTTGAAGGCGGATGCCCCGGCCGGCAGCCAGACCGCCCAGTAGGTGTTGAGCAGCGACGTGCCGATCAGCGGCGGGTTGAGAATCGTCAGGTACAGCGGCACGAGCAGCACCACCGCCGGAACGAAGAGCGTCGCGAGCACCAGCCCGTAGACGATCCTGCCGTAGCGGGGACGGAGCACACTCAGCGCGAATCCCCCCGTGGTCGCGACGACGAGTTGCACGGCCCAGGCCCCCGCCGCCACGATGACGGTGTTCATAAACTGCACGTCGATGTGGATCGTGGTCCATGCCGTAACGAGGTTCTGCCAGTCGACCCCGTTGGGGAAGAGCGCCATCGGCGTGCGCAGCGTGTCCTGCGTGGGGGTGATCGAGGCCTTGAGCAGCCACAGGAGCGGGCCGAGCCCGGCCACGACCAAGAGCAGCAGGAGTGTCGCGTGGATGGCGCGGGTGGTGCGACGGATCGACGGTCGCCTCCAGTCGGCGAGCGAGACGATGCCGCGGTCGGTGGCCGCGCCCGCGCTCCTGCCGCGGCGGGGACCCCGGCCATCACGACCGGACCCTGGGGCACCGCCCGGCGCGTCACCCGCTGTCGCCTCGCCGAGGGGCGCGACGGGAGCGCCGGGGGTGTCGATCGTGGTGGTCATTCGGAACTCCATGATCTGGTGAGACGGAAGTAGAGAAGCGAGAACCCCGCGAGGAACACGGCGAGCAGCACGCTCAACGCCGTGGCGGCGCCGTAGTTGCCGCCGAGCGAGTTCTGGAAGGCGTAACGGTAGATGAGAAGCAGGATCGTCGTCGTGGAGTTCGCCGGACCGCCGTTGGTGAACAGGAACGGTTCGAGGAAGACCTGCGCCGTGCCGATGATCTGCAGGATGAAGGTGATGAGCAGCACCGGTCGCAACTGGGGCAGAGTGACGTGGCGCACCTTCTTCCAGATGCCGGCGCCGTCGATCTCGGCCGCGTCGTAGAGGTCGGGGTTCACGGCGGTGAGCGCGGCGAGGTAGATGATGATGGTGCCGCCCGCCCCGGCCCAGGTCGCCTCGAGCACGAGAGAGGGCATCGCGCTCGCGGCGCTCTGCAGCCACGGTTGCGGCGGGATGCCCACCCACGAGAGAACGGTGTTGAACGGACCCGTGGGGTCTGCGTTGTAGAACACCTTCCACAGCAGCACCGCGACGACGGGCGGCACAACGACGGGCAGATACGCGAGCGCGCTGTACATGCCCCGCATCCGCTTCACCTCGCTCATCAGCACGGCCACGACCAGCGGCACCGGGTACCCGAAGAGCAGCGCGAGCAGCGCGAAGTACACGGTGTTGAGCACGGCCTGACCGAGCTGCGGATCCGACAGCACACGCGCGTAGTTGTCGAGCCCGATGAAGGCGGCCGGGCTCACGAGATTGGTCTTCTGCAGGCTCATCACGACCGCTTCGACGATGGGCTTCCACGAGAAGACACCGAAGATGACGAGCAGCGGCAGCATAAACAGCAGGGTGGAGAGGCCGCCCCGCCGCACCCACGAGACGGGCGAGCGTCTCGTGGGTGCGGCGGGGCGTTGGAGGGTCGACATCAGCCGGCGTCGACCAATGCCTGCACGTCGGCGTCGGCGCGGGCGAGGAGCTCGTCGATGTCGGCGTTCTCGTCGGTGAGCACCGCCTGCACCACGCTGTCGAGCGCCGCGTAGAGCTCCTGCGTCTTCGCCGCCGGCTCTCCGACGATGGTGCGGCCCTCGTTGCCCTCGGCGAAGAACGACACCTGGTCCTGAGGCACGTTGACGTAGTCGGCGATCCACTCCCGCGAGAGGTCGAACGTCTCCTGGTCGAGGATCGGGAGCGCGGGCGTTCCCACGGCCTGGTCTTGCTCGGCGAGGATCTTCGCGTCTGCGACCGCGGCCTCCTCGTCGACGAGCTTCGCCACGTCGTAGAAGTCGATCCACTTCACTGCGGCGTCTTTCTGCTCGTCGGTCGCCTTGGCGCTCACCACGTTCAGCGTGCCGCCGCCGAGGATGGCCGCGTCGGGCGAGTCGCTGATCGGGATGGCGGTGAGGCCGTAGATCGCCGGGTCGAGGTTGTTCTCACGGGTGAGCGACGTGAAGATGTCGGAGCCCGACGTGTACATGCCGATCTGACCCGCGGCGAACGCCTGGTTGAGCGTTCCCCAGTCGTACAGGAAGTTCGAGCCCATCGAGTTGTCGGTCCAGCGCAGCTCCTTGAGGAACTCGAGCGACTCCCGGGTGCCCTCGTTGTCGAGGGTCACCGTGACATCGTCGCCCTGGCCCTCCTGCATACGGCCTCCGCGCGACACCGTCGCGGCGGTGGTCTGCCAGCCGCCGGTGTTGCTCTGGGTCATCTGCATGTATCCGGCCTGGCCGGTCTTCTCGGCGATGGCCTGGGCGGCCGCGCGCACCTCGTCCCACGTCGTGGGCGGAGCGTCGGGGTCCAGCCCGGCCTCCTCGAACAGCTGGCGGTTGTAGTGCAGGCCGATCGCGTACGCCTCCCGCGGGATGCCGAAGACGTTGCCCTCGTCATCCTGCGCCGTCTCGAGCACGCTCGGATTGAACTGGTCGAAGTACGGCAGCGCCTCGACCTGGCTCGTGATGTCGGCGAGCTGGCCGTTGGCGATGAGGGTGCGGCCGTCGGTCAGCGGGATGCGGAAGACGTCGGGCAACGTGCCTCCGGCGAGCTGCGCCGTGAACGTCGTCGCCTTCCATTCGTACTCCACCGGCTCGACGTCGATGCCGGGGTTCGCCTCCTCGAACTCGGCCACGCGGGCGTCGAACGCGTCGAACGCCGCCTGCTCCGTTCCCGGGATGAGCGAGGCGACCGAGATCTTCACGGTGCCGTCGTCGCTCGCGGTGTCTGCTGTGCAGGCGCTGAGCAGCCCTGCGGACATAACGCCGACCGCGACGATCGCGACGGCCTTGCTGGGTGACTTCATTGTCGTTGCCTTTCTCTGGTGTGAGGGATGATGCGGGGTCAGACCGGGCGCAGCCACGCGGTGGTGTCTCCCGGCAGGAGACCGTCGACGAGGGCCGAGCTGGAGAGGACGACCGCGCTGTGCGCGGGAAGCGGCACCGGGTCGGCCCCGAGATTGGTGGCGCAGAGGATGCCGCCGCGGGAGAACACGAGAACTCCCGGCGCGCTGTCGAGCCATCGCAGCTCGCCCTCGCCGAGGTCGGGATCGCTCCGCCTGATGCGCAACGCCGAGCGGTACAGCGACAGCATCGATCTCGGATCGCCCTCCTGCGCCTCGACCGTGTATTCGTTCCAGTCGAGCGGTTGCGGCAACCACGAGCCACCCGTGCCGAAGCCGAACGGCGGCCGGTCGCCCGACCATGGGAGCGGAACGCGGCAGCCCTCGCGGCCCGGGTCGACGCCGGCGGAACGGAAGTGCATGGGGTCGGTGCGCAGCTGCGGAGGCAGGTCGTCGACCTCGGGCAGGCCGAGCTCGTCGCCCTGGTAGATGTAGAGCGAGCCGGGGAGCGCCGCGCTGAGCAGGGCGGCGGCACGCGCCCGGCGGGTGCCGAGAGCGACATCCGTCGGGATGTCGAAGCGCTTGGCGGCGAACGAGAACGCGCTGTCTGCCCGCCCGTAGCGGCTGACGGGTCGCGTGACATCGTGGTTCGAGAGCACCCATGTAGAGGGCGCTCCCACGGGAGTATGCGCCGCGAGCATCGTGGTGATCGACGACCGCAGCTCTGCGGCATCCCACGCCCGGCTCATGAAGTCGAAGTTGAATGCCGTGTGCATCTCGTCGGGCCGCAGGTACATCGCGAAGCGCTCGGTGTCGGGCAGCCAGATCTCGCCCACGAGCACCCGTGTGCCGGCGTACCCGTCGGCGATGGCGCGCCAGCTGCGGTAGATGTCGTGCAGCTCGTCGCGGTCGGTGTTCGGATGACCGCCCGGCCCCGGGTTCTCGGGCACCTCCGGCAGTGCCGGGTCTTTGACGAGCAGGGCGGCGGAGTCGATGCGAACGCCGGCGACGCCCCGGTCGAACCAGAAGCGGAGGATGTCCTCGTGCTCGCGGCGGATCTGCGGGTTGCCCCAGTTGAGGTCGGGCTGCTCGGGCGAGAACAGGTGCAGGTACCACTCGCCGGGAGTGCCGTCGGGATTCGTCGTGCGCGTCCACGTGGTGCCGCCGAAGTTGGACACCCAGTCGGTCGGGGGCAGCTCGCCGTGGGCGCCGCGCCCGGGCCGGAACCAGAAGCGGTCGCGCTCGGGCGAACCCGGCGCGCTCTCGATGGCGGCACGAAACCAGGGGTGCTCGTTCGAGACGTGGTTGGGGACGATGTCGACGATGGTGCGGATGCCGCGGGACAGCGCAGCCTCGATGAGGGACTCGGCCTCGGCGAGGTCACCGAACGCGGGGTTGATGGCGCGGTAGTCGCTCACGTCGTACCCGCCGTCGGCGAGCGGTGACGGGTACCACGGGGTGAACCAGAGTGCGTCGACTCCGAGGTCGCGCAGGTAGTCCAGTCGGGAGCGCACGCCGGCCAGGTCTCCGGTGCCGTCGCCGTTGCCGTCGGCGAAGCTGCGCACGTACACCTCGTAGATGACGGCGCCGCGCCACCAGTCGGTGTCGTCCGGCGCGGAACCGCCGAGCGCGTTCGGGCCCGTCGGTTCTCCGTGCGGCGCGATCGCCGTCTTCGTTTTCACTCGTCCTCGCTCACATGCCGTCATCGACGGCAGCGCAGCGACGATGCCGTGAGAGGAATGTAGCTTTAACGACTCTAACTACGCAAGAACCCGACAGAGAGTAAGAAAATTACTCGATCTTGCGTGACGTTGCGGTCACTTGCGCCGGGCGGTCGAGCCGCGCACAACGAGTTCGGGCTCGAAGAAGTACTCGTCGGGCTCCGAGTCGACGCCCTCGATCTGTGCGAGCAGCAGGTCGACGACCATGCGCCCCATGAGCTCGATCGGCTGGCGCACCGTGGTCAGCGGCGGGTCCGTGCTCGTCATAAGCGACGAGTCGTCGAAGCCGATGATCGAGACGTCGGTCGGCACCGAGAGTCCGGCCCGCTTGACCGCCCGGATGGCGCCCAGCGCGAGGGGGTCGGAGGCGCAGACGATCGCCGTCACGCCGGCCCCCAACAGCCGGGTGGCCCCGGCCTGGCCCGCCTCGAGCGAGTACTGGGAGTGCGCGACGAGCTCGGGCGGCAGGTCGCCGCCGGCGAGCCTGCGCGCCGATTCGAGCTTGCGACGCGACGGCATGTGGTCGCGCGGCCCGAGCAGGAGCCCGATGCGCTCGTGTCCGAGCTGGGTGAGATGCCCCCAGGCCTGCTCCACCGCGACGGCGTCGTCGGTGGAGACCGTCGGCACGCCGATGCCAGGGATGGGCGCGTTCGTGACGACGGTGGGCAGGCCGAGCTCGACGAGCCGCCGATAGTGCTCGTGCGGAGCGTCTTGCTGGGTGTACTGCCCGCCCGCGAACACCACGCCCGACACCTGCTGCTGCAGGAGCAGATCGACGTACTCGGCCTCGGAGATGCCTCCCGCGGTGACGGTGCACAGCACCGGCGTGTAACCGTGCTGGGCGAGGGCGCCGCCCACGACCTCGCCGAAGGCCGGGAAGATCGGGTTCTGCAGCTCGGGGAGGAAGAGCCCCACGAGCCGCGCCCGCTCGCCCCTCAGCTTGCTCGGTCGCTCGTAACCCAGCACGTCGAGTGCCGTGAGCACGGCCTGCCGCGTCGCCGCGCCGACGCCGGGTTTGTCGTTGAGCACACGGCTCACGGTCGCCTCGCTCACCCCGACCTTGCGGGCCACTTCCGCCAGACGCCTCGACATGCGGCAAGCTTACGCAAATCACGCAACTTCTTGCAGAGCCTCCGGCGAATGCGGGCGCAGGATCGCGCGACGAAGTCGCTCAACGACGAAAGCCCCGCACGAATGCGGGGCTTTCAGTGGTGCGCCCGGAGGGATTTGAACCCCCGGCCTATTGATCCGTAGTCAATTGCTCTATCCGCTGAGCTACGGGCGCATGTTCCGCATTTTCGCACTGGGCGCAAATGCCAACTGGAAAACTATACCAGCCGTTCGGGGCCGTTCTGTCCACCGGCCGAATCCAGTGCTGTGATCTGCCGCACGAGAGCCACTTGGCGGTACGACGTGTCGATGATCTCGGCCACCAGCGACCAGTCGGTGTCAGGCGCGTCGATCCCCAGCGCGAGCCATCCGCCCGGCCCCCAGTACGGCGGAGAGTAGAACTTCGGGTCTTCGAGATAGGCGAGCCGCTCGCCCGGGGCGGGCTTGAAGACGAAGGTGAACGGGTGGTCCATGCTCGCCGAGACCGTGACGAAGATCTTCTTGCCGGCGCGAAAGGTCGGCCGCCCCCAGGCCTCGACCTCGACGGCCTCCGGGTAGGCGAGGCAGATCGCGCGGATGCGTTCGACGAGCGGATGCCCTGGGTCGATCACCTGAGGATGCTCCATGCCCGAAAGACTAGCGAGGGCGGGACCGCAGAAGGAAGCGCAGTCCGTCGTCGATCGTCTCGAAGACTCCGAGCGCCGTCGCGCGCCAGTCGCGCAGCTCGAAGCCGGCGTCTGTGCGCCAGACCTGGCCCGCGATGGTCGAGCTGCCGCGGTGCTGCACCGTCCAGCGACCCTGCCCGGCGTCGACGAGATCGAAGGCTTCGGCGTGTGTCATCCGCCCACGGTAGAAGCCGACCGTGAACGCCGGTCGACGCGCGGGTGACTACAGCGTTGCCGCTGCCAGCTGCCCCACGAGTCGGTCGATCGTCTGGTTCCAGCCCGCGTTCATTCCGGTGGCGAGCTGCTCGCGCACCTGCTCCTCAGACAGCCGCGCGGGCAGGGATACCGTCACGGTCATCTCCGTCGTGCCGTCGATCTCGGCGAGCGCGACCATGACCTCGGGGGCGTCGTCGCCGATCTCGGGCCAGCCGCCCTCGGCACCCCAGGCGAAGACGAGCCGCTCCCCCGCGACGATCTCGCGATAGACGCCGCCGGTGACGTATTCGTCGTCGTCGCTGATGATCATCGTCTGACGCCAGGCGCCGCCGACGCGCAGGTCGACCCGGGGTGCCTCGGGCTCGCCGTGTCCACTGAAGAACCAGCCGAGATGGTCGGGATCGGTCCACGCCTCGAAGACGAGGGCGGGCGGCGCGTCGAGCAGGCGGGTGATCGTGAAGCTTCTGTCGGTCATAGGAAGATCCCTCCGTGTCGCTCACATGATGGCATCGCGCGCCGATTGCCGACACGCGCTTGACCTGTAGCGCGCTACAGGTTGCAGGATGGGCGTATGACCTACCTGCTGCTGCCCGAGATACCCGTCGAGGTTCCGCCCGAGGGCCTGTCGATCGGGCAGGCGTCCGCGGCCACCGGGGTGAGTGTCGAGGCGTTGCGCTACTACGAACGCGCCGGACTGCTGCTGGATGCCACGCCGCGCGACCCCGGCGGACGTCGCCGCTATCGCATGGCCGACCTGGCCTGGATCGCCGGGCTCGTGATGCTGCGGGAGACCGGCATGTCGATCGCCGACATGACCGTGATCGCCGACCTCAGCCGGCGCGAGGGCACGGAGGCGCAGCGCCTCGATTTCTTCGAGAAGCACCGGCAGCACGTCGTCGAGCAGATGGAGCGCACGAAGCGCCACCTGCTCGCCATCGACAAGAAGATCGCCTCCTACACGGCGGCGACGAATGGAGAGAACAATGAAGACGACTGACATCGGCGACGGCCTGCGGGTCTCCGCCGTGGGACTCGGCGCGATGGGCATGAGCGCCTACTACGGGTCGAGCGACGAGCGGGAGTCGATCGCCACCCTGCGGCACGCCGTCGACGTCGGGGTGACGTTCATCGACACCGCCGAGGCCTACGGCCCGTTCGAGAACGAGAAGCTCATCGCACGGGCGCTCGGCTCCCGGCGCGACGAGGTGACGATCGCGACGAAGGCCTCCTCCGAGACCGACGACGACGGAACCGTCCACGGCCGCAACGGCAGCCCCGAGTACATCCGCCGCGCGGCCGAGAGGTCGCTGCGCCACCTCGGCACCGACGTGATCGACCTCTACTACCTGCACCGCGTCGACCCCGACGTGCCGATCGAGGAGTCGGTGGGCGCGATGGCCGAGCTCGTCGCCGAGGGCAAGGTGCGACACATCGGCCTCTCCGAGGCATCCGAATCGACGATCCGCCGCGCGCACGCGGTGCATCCCCTCGCGGCGGTACAGTCCGAGTTCTCGCTCTTCTCTCGCGACGTGGTGCACAACGGCGAGAAGGCGGCGATCGACGAGCTGGGAATCGGCTTCGTCGCCTTCTCACCACTCGGCCGCGGGGTGCTGACGAGTTCGGTGCGCAGCCTCGACGACCTCGATGCCGACGACGCCCGGCGCACCCTGCCACGGTTTCAACCCGAGGCCTTCGCTGCGAACCGGGAGCTCGTGCGCCAGGTCGAGTCCATCGCCCAGGAGAAGGGCGTCACGATGGCGCAGATCGCCCTGGCCTGGCTCGTCGCGCAGGGGGTCGTGCCGATCCCGGGCACCCGACGGCGTTCGCGGCTGGACGAGAACGCGGCAGCGGCCGACGTGCTTCTCGACCCCTCCGACCTCGAGCGCCTCGCCGCGGCGCTGCCCGCGGAGGCGATCATCGGCGGCCGGGACTACGGGCCCACACCGGTCGGGATCGACCGCTGAGCAATATGTTGACACTGTGAACAACCGCGGATAGCCTGTGGTCTGGGAGGACAGCCGATGACGACACTCGATCTACCCGACGGACGCCTGTACTACGAGGTGCGCGGAAGCGGACCGCACCTGCTGATCTCGGGATCCCCGATGACCGCGGCCGCATTCGCGCCGCTCGCCGAGGCCCTCGCGGGCGATTTCACCGTGATCACCCACGACCCGCGCGGGATCGGCGGCAGCCGCCTCGATGATGCGCAGGCCCCGTCCGGTCCCGAGTTGCGCGCCCGCGATCTCGTGGCGCTGCTCGACGAGCTCGGCGCCGACTCCGTCGACGTATTCGGCAGCAGCGGCGGCGCAGTGACGGGGCTCGCGCTCGTCGCGGGGCATCCCGGCCGCGTGCGCACCCTCATCGCGCACGAGCCGCCACTGCTCGAGCTGCTTCCCGATGCGGCCGACTGGCGCGCCACCACCGACGACATCGTGGCGACCTTCCACGAACACGGGGCCGGGGCCGCCTGGGGCAAGTTCATGGCGAGCGCGGGATTTGTGCAGGGAGACGACGCACCGCCCCCTCCCCCCGCCGACCACACGCCGTCGGAGCAGGAGATCGCCGACAACGCGCGTTTCTTCGACCACGACCTGCGCGCCACGACGAGATACCTGCCCGAGCTGGCCGGACTCACGAACACCTCGACGAGGATCATCGTCGGGCTCGGCGAGGAGTCGGGCCAGCTGAACACCTACCAGACCTCTGTCGCGTTGGCGACGCTGCTCGCCGAACCGCCCGTGCAGTTTCCGGGCGACCACGCCGGGTTTCTCGGGCAGCCGGTGGAGTTCGCCGCTGTCGTGCGTTCGGTGCTGCAGACCGACCCCGCCGTCAACTAGACGCCAGACGCGAGGCGTCCCCCGTTCGAGGGCGTGACTCTCAGGAATCTAT
>Ga0247814_10002056_pt1 | contig 11190 bp, 14 predicted proteins | sample UWRJL179409R1_FD_179947 | JGI IMG/M metagenome (GOLD analysis project Ga0247814, IMG submission 179947) | Plant litter microbial communities from Arlington Agricultural Research Station in Wisconsin, United States - UWRJ-L179-409R-1 | ecosystem: Environmental > Terrestrial > Plant litter >...
GAGTTGGATTTCATTTATTATTACAGAAAATCTGCCGATTATCACAGGAATTAAGTATCCCTATTGTGATTTATGCCGAGTATAAAACACATCAAACGATCCAGCAAATTGCGGCTAATTTAAAATTAAATGCCAAGTTAGGTTTTAAAAGCATTATGGATTGGGAAGATTTTGAATCGATTTCTGATGAAATAAAACCAACTGATTTAATTGTTTTTAACCTCTCTCGAAAAGGTTCTGTTTCGTACCAGTCGATTTTTGATAAATTACCTCAGAAGTTCGAAAAATCATTCGATGACAACAATCTTATTTTAGTGTATTCGCAAGACGATCGAAAAGGAACTTCGATGGATGCCTATGAAGATTTTACTGCGACGCCATTAACAAAAGGACTTGAAGCTATTGAGCAAATTGGCCGTGGTTTGGGAAGTATTTTTAATAAAGGATAAAGATGAAAAATGAATAAGTTAATTATTATATGGATAAAAGAAATTACCCTTTAAATCAAGCTAAAGAAATTCAATTAATGTTGAAAGAATTTCGAATGTTAGCATCCTTATTTTCGTATAGAATAAAATTAATTGAAAGTGAGAATTTAGTTTATTTGGTTGATATAGAGTATGATGGATTTTTCTTTAGGGTTTTTAAACCAAATTTAAACTCTAATGATGTTCCTTTTTTTCATTTTGAGTCTATGCCTCAAAATAGTGTGAATTTTGATAAACAAATTTTAAATAGTACATCCGAAATTGTTTTGCAGCATTTTGATAATTGGATCAATATTTTAAATGAATATCATGAAGTTAATTTTTTAGCTGAGGATTATTTTACAAAAAAATATGAAGATGAATTTTATGCAGAATTTGAAATAATGGACGACGATTCATCAATTAATCCATTTGAAAATAATCAACAAATTTATCTTTATAATTTTTTAGAATATGTTTCTAAGGAATTGAGAAATTTAAATAGTGATGATCAAATTTTATTAGAAATAATTTCTGATACAGACGAACTAAAAGATAATATTCAAAATCTAACTAAAATGAATGTTATTAGAAAAATGTCTTTAATCTTTGCTAGAATTAAAAAGTTTAGTTTAAAATTATCAATGGATATTTTTGATGTAGCAAAAAAAGAAATTATAAAAAAATGCTTATACGGTGGATTTGATGAATTACATCATCTGATAGATAAATTCTAGTAAAGTAAAATTATGGAATATAAGTTATATTAATCTGAAGCGTCATTTAATTTTAAATTTTTTTCTTGATCTGGTGCCTTATCTTAAGGAATATTTTTAATAAAGGATAAAAAATGTTTTTCGAGTAAGATTTTTATTATTTTTGATTTTGTCTTAAAAATTAAAAATGAACGAAATAGTACATTATTATAATGATCTGGCCAGTACTTACGATCAGGATAGATTTGATAATTCGTATGGAAATTTTATCGACTCACAAGAACGAAAAATTCTCGATAAATTATTAACTGATAAAAAAGAACAAATTCTGGACCTGGCTTGCGGGACGGGAAGATTGTTGAATTATGCTTCGATTGGTGTCGATGCAAGTGCTGAAATGATTGCAGTTGCTAAACGGAAGTTTCCTAAAAAAACGTTTCTGCAAAATGAAGCTGACGCGATTCTTTTAGCTGATAATTCTATTGATACCATTATCAGTTTTCATTTTTTGATGCATCTGGATCCAAATAAAATTGATCAGGTTTTGAAAAAATCCAATCGGGTTTTAAAAAAGAACGGTCGAATTATCTTTGATATTCCGTCGCGAAAAAGACGAAATTTATTGGGTTATAAAAAAACAAACTGGCACGGAGCAAGTAGTTTAAGCATTGCTGATGTAAGAGCAAATCCAGATTTTATCATTAAAAGATCTTACGGGTTATTGTTTTTTCCAATTCATAGATTTCCTGATTTTTGCCGTAAATTTCTATTGCCGTTAGATTCGTTTTTGGCCAATTCATTCCTGAAAGAATACAGTTCTTATTTAATCATCGAATTAGAGAAGAAATGAATATGTTAAAACCACTCAAAGTTAGCGTTAAGTTATTGCTTAGATTTAAAAAGGATCTGTTGACCAAGGATTTGTTCCGGTTTTCTAAAAAATGCCAAAACGATTTTGCCTTTCGTTATGCGATAACATTAACACAGGAAATAAAACCCAGTCAGACTTTTGATAATAAGTTGCATAATATTCTGCTGGCTTCAAAAAGGATTAACAAATATGTTCTTGAACCAAACCAAATTTTTTCTTTTTTTAAAGTGGTAGGAAATCCAAATCAGGATTTTAAGAAAAGCAGAACTTTGGTAAACGGTCAATTAGTAGAAGAGAATGGAGGCGGCATGTGTCAGATATCGGGAATTATATACCAGATTAGTTTAATTGCCGGTTTAGAAATTTTAGAAAGACACAATCATTCTGTTGATATTTATACCAATGAAACAAGATTTGCGCCCTTAGGTTGTGATGCAACGATTGTATATGGTTATAAAGATTTACGAATAAAAAATAATTTGCCATTTCCGGTTCAGTTTAAAATTGAAATAAAAGAAAGTTTTATTCATATCAATTTATTGAGCGAAAAAGCCATAAAAGAGAAAGAGCTGCTTTTTGAATCTCAATTAGACAAAGAATTTATTACTGTAAATGTTCTGAATAATGACCGACAATTACTCAATCAATCGAAATACAAAAGAATGAAAGCAGAATTGTAGTATTTTGATTTACGCCAATCCCATAAACTTATCCTATGCAATATTTAAAAGAAATATTTGAAAAATATGAGTTTCCAAAAAGAAATGTAAAATCTTCTGTGGAAGTTACTGATGTTGAATCATATTCTAATTTAAGACTTCCGATAGATTATGTTTTTTATCTTGAGAATTATTTTGGAATCGATCAGTTTATTGGTGTTGAGTTTATAAAACTTTGGAGTCTGGAAGAAATAATTGAAGCGAATAAAACTTATAATATTGTTGAAGAATTATACAGGACTATAGGAATTGGTACAAATGGAAGTGGAGAATTTATAGGAATTGAAATTGATCCATATGATAATGTAAAAGTAATTCTTTCGCCTTTTATCGATTTAAATAGCAAATATAATACTGAAATTGGTACATCATTTACTGATTTTCTTATTCGTTTGGACAATAAAATTGAATGGTTTTCTTAAATTTATATAATTTTAAAACCCAATACCATGAACCACAAAGCCCAATCAATTCGTCCGTTTATAGGAGCCAAAGATTTTGAAGTTTCGAGAAATTTTTATAAAGATTTAGGTTTTGAAGAAGGAGTTTTAGATCCTAAATTTTCTGTTTTTAAAACCGGAGATTTAGCCTTTTATCTTCAGGATTATTATGATAGAAACTGGATCGAAAACACCATGATTTTCCTTGAAGTAGAAGATGTCGATGATTATTACAATCAGTTATTGGCCTTAAACTTAACCGAAAAGTATGGTGTAAAACTAACGCCAACCCGACATTTAGATTGGGGAAGCGAATGTTTTTTACACGATCCTTCCGGTGTTTTATGGCACTTTGGAAAGTTTAATAAATAAGTTTTTTGCCACGAAGGCACTAAGGCACAAAGTTTTTTTTGAATTCCTAAAAAAATTAGTGGCGAGTAAATCAAATAATAAAATTGGCTAAGCGAATGGTGTTTTTTTCTCGCTGATACCAATCATTATAAACTAATTCCAGGTTTTCGACATCGAATTCTCCAAAATTATAATCACGAAATTTTTCTACAGTTTGTATTAATTGTTCCGGATTTTCGAGTTTTTCCTGAAATCGCATTACAGTTGAATGTGCTGTTGAAATGGTGTAACGACTATCGATACTTTGTTCTAAAGTAGATTTTTTAAAGTTTTTCCGAAGTTTATCCCTGAAATTATTCAACGATTCATCCGTTGGAAAACCCTGAATCATTATGGCAGACGGAGAAGCTGTAACGCCACGAAACCCGATTTTTATGGTATCTAAATGCACAAGACTTTGCTGAATGAGGTCGATATATTCGTGAACGTTTATTTTATCTAAAGTAAACCCTTCGTAACAGGAAATAATAGACATCACAGTAATATGAATATCAGCATCACGATAATAATATTGATGAGGTTCAACGGCCTTTAATTCATCTAAAAATAACTGAATATTAGCTTTAATGATTTCGCTTGGGCGAATGAGAAACGTGATTCCGAACCGCGAATCAGATTCGTTATTAAGTTGTGAATCTAATTTGTAATTACCTGCCAAAATAGATTCGGAAGATTTTTTGTAAAGTTGATTGTAATGTTGGTTTAAATCCATTTAAAATTATTTCTTTTTTGCTTTTTCAAGGTTTTCTTTTACCCTGAATTTTACAATTTTGGTAATCAGATCGTAAGGCATTGGTTGATCGAGAGGAAATTGTACAGATCCTTTACCTGATTTATATTTTGAAAATTCTTCTTTAAAAGCCTCATGACCGCTTGGCAAAGCATATAAACCAATATGATTTTTAAAAGCAGCAAAGTACACCACGATTCCGTTTTGATCAAAAGCCGGCATAGAATAACTTATTTTCTCTTTGGCATCCGGCGCCGCCTTCTGAATCGTTACCCTGACTTTCTCCAGAATTTCCTGAACGTTATTGGGGAACGTGCCAATATATTCGTCGATATTTGCTGGTTTCTTTGTGTCCATTTTTTAATGCAATTTATTTTAAAGTTTGTTCTTTTTTGATCTCGCAATCCCGATAGCTATCGGTATAAAGGATTAAAAGGATTGAAAGTATTTTTTCACGCAGATTTCCGCAGATTTTTTTAAAATATTATCTGTTTATATCAGCCTAAATCTTTTTAAATCTGCGTGAAATAAAAAAACTTTGCGACCTTGCGGCTTTCCGAGATTATTTTCAGCCCAATAAAAAAATCCTTGCGAACTTTGCGGTTAAATAAGTTTTATGCTAGTCCTTTAGGAAATCGATCCAAAACCAAATTCAACTGAATATTATGCTCCAAATAAGCTTTGGCTCCAGCCAAAACCAGTGTAAAACCTTCAGTAGAATTGCGAACCTGATCGATTATTTTATCCGAATCTCCTTTTAATCCTGAATTGATGATGCTTACAAAAGTTTCATTTTCGTTTAATGGATTAAAAATCCATTCTACCAAAGTCGATTCGTCGGGATTTCCCCATTCGATCACAATTTTATGATTTTCCTGCAAAACATGAGTTGTCACGGTCAATGAAAAACCATACATTTCCCAGGTCCATTCGGTTGTAGTGTCTTGTTCTAGTTTTCCGGAACCTTTTGTAAACCAAAATTTACTTGTAATTTCCGGATCTGTAAAAGCCTGAAAAACTTCTGAAACAGGTTTTCTAATCAGCATTTCGGCTTTTGCGAAGTGGTTGTTTTCTGCTTTCATTTTTTATTGATGAGATGTTGTCTGTAAAATGTTATTTGTAAAATTTGAAACAAAAAATCGTTCAGTTTGTCATTCCGAGGAACGAGGAATCTCCACTTGTTGAGCACGCACTGTTGTCGAGTTTCTTGCGGAGATTCCTCGTTCCTCGGAATGACAAAACTGGCGTATAACGTGAAACAAATTTTTACGACCTCTAATTTAAGAAAGAAATCCCAAATAACTTCAAAAAAATCCATACAAGTCTTAACCTGTATGGATTCTAAAATCTATAATCTATGATTTAAAGTTGGTTTAAACCTGATCTTTGTCAATCCATTTTCCGGTGGTCGGCGCCACGTAATTTTTCATTTGCTCTAATAAATCGTCAATATTATCGCTTACCAAAAGCATTTTCTGATTAACCTCTTTCAATAAACCTTTTTCTACCATTACTTTTGTTAATTCGATCAAAGCATCGTAAAAGCCATTGATGTTTAAAATCGCAATTGGTTTTTTATGAAGTCCTAATTGACCCCAGGTCAGCATTTCAAAAAGTTCTTCCAGCGTTCCAAAACCACCAGGAAGCGCAATTACGCCGTCGCATAAATCGTTCATTTTGGTTTTTCTTTCGTGCATACTTTCTACCAAAATCAATTCGGTCAGGCCTAAATGTGCAATTTCTTTAGATCTTAAAAAATTTGGTAAAACTCCAATTGCTTTTCCACCTTCTTTTAAAATTCCGTCGGCTACAGCCCCCATTAAACCTACGTTTGCTCCGCCGTAAACCAATTCAATATTTTGTTTTGCTAAGGTTTGTCCCAGCAATGTTGCCTGTTCTTTGTAAATTTCTTCGGTTCCAAAACTGGATCCGCAGAAAACTGTAATTCTTTTCATTTGTTTGTGTTATGGGTTGTGTGTTTTGTGTTATTGGTTGTGAGTTAAATAGTAGAAGTTAAATGTTGTAATTTAAAGGATATTGGTTAAATTTTGGAAATTATAATGCAAATTAAAGATTGAAAGTCTGTATTTTGTGCCGTTAGGCACTAAATATTGGTAGAAAAAATATAAATTAGATAGACTTAGCGTGCCGTAGATACGCAACAAAAATATTACATTGCGTACCTACGGCACGCTAACCAACCTCATAATCTAATATGCTACCAATATTTAGTGCCTAAAGGCACATTTGAAAGTTAATTTGTCAAAAAAAGAAGAGTAGATAATTACCAACTAATAATTCACAACTTATAATTTCAGCCTTTAACTTATAATTCATAACTCCCAACTTATAATTTATAATTTTCAACTTTCAATTCATATTCAAAATGAGGCATATTGAGTGCCACATTACTGATAACATTTACTTCACCCACTTTTATTGCGCCCAGTTTCCCGACTGCTTTTTGTGAGCGAATATTATCTGTTCCAATATGAAATAGTACCGAATCTACATGTTGAAAAGCATAATCAATCAGTAGCTTTTTATTCGATTTATTGTACAAACCTCCCCAAAATTTTCGACCAATAAAGGTAAAACCAATTGCAATACTGGATTTCTCCTCATTGTAATCGTAATAACGTGTATTGCCTACAATTTCATTGGTTTGTTTATCCAAAATCAAAAAAGCACTTTTTGAATTGATCGCAGCATCAAAAAAAGGTCTGAAGACTTCTATTTTATATCGTTCTTTTATGGGATGCTGTTCCCAAATTAAAGGGTCTGAAGCTACTTGATAAAGCGCATCAAAATCACTTTCCTGTAACGGAATTAATTTAGTAATGTCGTCTTCTAAAATTTCAGGTTGTAAATGGAATGCTGATTTTGTCATTTTATAAAGGTTAAAATTTTCGTTTGTCACTAATTTTGACGGAGGAACACGAATTTAAAATAAAAATTTGACTTTAGTTTTCCACAACGAAGTTTTTTGCCACAGATTATAGGAATTATAAATGACTTATAAATTGTGTATAATTTCTGCTTTTGCATAAATGCCAAATGATAGGAAATCCGCGATAATCTGTGTCCTCGCTTGCGAATCCGTGTCATCTGTGTTCGAAATCAAAATACTATAAACTTTTGCAGATGCAGCACTTGAGCTTGCTTTGTTCTTCGCAATGACGTAAAATGTGATTATATTTTCTTAATCTGAACACAGGAAACATTCTCCATTTTAACTTCATTTCCCACTTTTTTAAGCAATCCGGTTTTTTGATTTCGTTTAAACACTACTACGTTCCCGGAATTGACATTGGTGGCAATTAAAAACTTTCCGCTTTCATCAAGGGCAAAAACTCTTGGATGATTTCCTAAAGTCGATTGATAACCAATGTTTTTCAAAATCCCTTTTTCATTAATAGAAAAAATGGCAATGTTGTTTTCTTTTCCTCGATTTGTTGCGTAAAGAAATTTTCCGTCGGGCGAAATATGAATGTCTGAACTTTCAAACCCCGCAGTTATGGTGTCCGGATGTGTATTAATACGTTGGATTTGTTTTAAAGTTCCATCCTGATATTCGTAAACACTTATTGCGCCTGCCATTTCTTCAATACAATAACCCAATCTTTCATTCGGGTGAAATGTAAAATGCCTTGGGCCTGCTTCTAAATCTGTTTTGGTAAAAGGAATTTTGGTTTCTATTAATGGTTGTTTTTGGGTTTCATTAAAACGGTAGCAACGAATTTTATCGGCACCTAAATCAGGCATAAACAAATAATCATTTTGAGGCGAAAATACAGTCGAATGTACATGGGATTTTGTTTGTCTTTCTTTATTGACGCTTCCATCTGAATATTGAAAATTTTGTGCAATCGTATCTATTTTTCCATTTTCTAATATCGGATGTACGGAAACACTTCCTTCGTTGTAATTACCATTTACCAGCCATTTTCCGCTTTTATGAACCGAGAGGTAAACCGGATTTTCGCCGCCACTGGATTGTTTGTTCAAAAAAGTCAGGGATTTGCTCTCAGGATTAAATTCAAAACTGCTTACACTTCCTGCATTTGGAGTTTTTGTATCGGTACAAGCATAAAGAAATTTTCCGTTTGGCGATAAAGTCAAATAGGAGGGATTGATGATATTTTTTGCTGAGGTTATTTTGTTCAGTTTTCCTTTTACAGTATCTAATTGATACACCTGAATAGATTCTGCGGTGAGATCCCGGTTGTAACTTCCCAGAAAGACATAAGTATTTTGGCAGAAGCTATTTATGGTAATGAGAAAAGCAATTGCTAAAAGGTATATTTTTTGGTTCATGGTTTTTTGTTTCAAGTTTCTGGTTCTGAATTGCATTCCAATTTTTTGTTAATCTTGTCATCCTGACAAAGGAAGGATCACACAAGAAACTCTGCAAAGATTGTCGACATTCTTTGGCGATAAACTAGTGTGATCCTTCGTCAGGATGAAAAACTATGGTGTTTTGGTTCAGTTTAAGTCGCAGTTTTCAATCTACAATCAAAAATCATCTAACTCCTTTCCACCATTGTTGGAATTCCTGTTTTTCGTTTCTGAGTTCTACTAATTCCCCGATTTTTGGAGTAATTAACGGAATAGGATTTTCTGAAGCGGCATTCAATTCGGTTACTTTTATCAAAGGCTCATCCCAGGAATGGAGAGACAAAGGAAATTTTGAATTATGAACCGGAAAAACTCTTTTTGCCTTTATCTCTTTCATGGCTTTTATGACATCTTCCGGTAGATTGTGAATGTATTTCCAGGCTGGATTATATTGTCCGTTATCGAGAAGGGCGATATCAAAAGGACCAAATTTGTTGCCAATTTCTGCATAATGGGTATCGTAACCGCTGTCGCCGCCCAGATACATTTTAAAATTGTTGGCTTCTAATACAAACGATGTCCAAAGTGTATTACAGCGATCGATGCTCCTGCCCGAAAAATGTCTTGACGGAGTGGTGTAAAGCGTGAGATTCTGATCTAATTCTATTTTTTCATTCCAGTCCTTTTCGATGATAATTTCTTTGGGAAATTTCCAAAATTCTAAATGCGATCCAACGCCAAGAGCGCAAACTACTTTTTTTATTTTGGATTGTAACTTTTTGATGGTTGCATAATCGAGATGATCATAATGATCGTGCGTAATCAATAAATAATCAATTTCCGGAATATCGTTAGCGCTATAAATATCAGTTCCTTTAAAAGCTTTTGTGGTTCCGTAAATAGGTGAAGCGTTACCGCTAAAAACGGGATCAATCAGGAATCGTTTTCCTTGAAGCTGAATGTAATAGGAAGAATGTCCAAACCAAACCAAAACATCCTGATCGATAGAAAGTTCATGCAGATTTGTTTTTACAGACGGAATACTATCTGTTGGAGTTTTGCGATCTACTTTCTTAAATAAAAAATCAAAGAAAACTTTAGAGAAACTATAACCTTCGGCAAGTTCAGGAGTAAAGCTTTGATTTTCGAATTTTCCGTTTTTATAGTTGGGTGATTTTTGTATTAAAGCCAATCTTTCTCCTGATGGCTTTTTACCATATCTGGGATGTTGTGAAACAAAAATAAGAACGGCGAACAAAAGAATTATTACGGTCAGAATCATGGTGGTATTTAATTTGAGGGATATAATTTTTTTAAATTTTCTAAAGAATGCAAAACCAAATCTTTTAAAACTTCAACATCGATGTCGGCTAATTTTTTAATATAAATACAACCTTTTGAAGCTTTATGTTTTCCTAGTTTAGAAAGCAATTCGTCTCTATCGTCTGGTGAAGTATAAACATAAAGTGAAATGGCTGCTTTTCTGGGAGAAAAACCCACAAGAGGTGCATCGCCTTCGTGACCGCTGGCATATTTATAATGATAACTCCCGAAACCAATAATACTTGGTCCCCACATTTTTGGCTCAAAATGGGTTACTTCCTGCATTATTTTGATGAGTTCAAAAGTATCATTTCTTTTGACTTCATCTTCCACAAAAGTATTTATAAAATCAGTAATGCTCTCATTGGTTTCGGTAGTTTTATTCTTTGCCATTGTGTTTTATTTTTTGTTTAGCAAATTGCTTTTCAGCAGAATATTTTTAATTTTCACTTCGTTAGCGTAAAACAAATCACGATTTTGATTCATTTGGTTTTCTAAAATAATTAAACTTACATCACTTTCAGGAAAATATAAATTTACAGAAGAAAAACCATCACCCAAGCCTGTGTGACCAACATATTTGATAGGCTCTTTATCAACAATTCTAAAACCATATCCGTAACCTACTTTTTCTGGTCCGAAGAAACTATTTTGAGCTGTTATATTGTACTTAAACAGTAATTGATACGTTTCTGGTTGCAGCAGTTTTACTTTATGCAGATTTTCATTCCAGATGGCTAAATCGCCTGCAGTTGAAACAATTCCGTTAGAAGAAGTACTTTCAATAGTAATCATAGATCTTGAAACTAACTTAAAAGCATTATTGTTGTTGATGTAACCGGAAACTAATTTTTTAATTGGAGCTGCAGAAAAACAGAGTGTATTTTTCATTTTTAGCTCTTTAAAAAATGTATTGGCTACTTCGTAATAGCTTTTTTTAGTAACAGATTCAAGTATTTTTCCCAGTAAACTATATCCCAAATCTCCGTATTTAAAGTCACTTCCCGGTTTAAACAAAAGCGGTTTTGTCAAATCGATAATTCCATGTGTATGATTTAAAAGTTGGTGAACCGTTACAGATTCTGCCCAGCTTTGGTTCAATTGAGGTAAATATTTTTTTATAGGCGCCTGTAAATCAATTCGGCCTTGTTCTGCTTCTTTTAAGATTAAAACAG
>Ga0247814_10002057_pt1 | contig 11190 bp, 6 predicted proteins | sample UWRJL179409R1_FD_179947 | JGI IMG/M metagenome (GOLD analysis project Ga0247814, IMG submission 179947) | Plant litter microbial communities from Arlington Agricultural Research Station in Wisconsin, United States - UWRJ-L179-409R-1 | ecosystem: Environmental > Terrestrial > Plant litter >...
ATTCAAGACCGGTTCGATTTATCCGGAGCGCATCTACTGCGTGCAATACGATGAATCGGACCTGCATTTCATCCAGCGCCTGTGCGAGGAAGAAGGTATTCACTACCACTTCGAACACACGGCGACGGCGCACAAACTGCTGTTCGGCGATGACCAGACGGTGTTCCCGAAACTCAAGCCTGTGGCCTATCAGCAAGACTCCGGCATGGTCGCCAGCAACCCGGTGATCAAGCGTTTCGACCTGCGCCTGGAAACCCGCACCAGCCGCACCACCCGCCGCGATTACGACTTCGAAAAACCTCGCATCACCCTCGAAAGCGAAAACCGCGGCGACGCCCTGCCCGACCTCGAAGATTACGATTACCCGGGTCGCTTCATCGACCGTGAACGCGGCAAGCACCTGGCCAAACGCGCCCTCGAACGCCACCGCAGCGACTTCCAGCTCGCCGAAGGCAAAAGCGATCAGCCACTGCTGGTCAGCGGCCACTTCCTCGCCCTGACCGCGCACCCGAAAGCCAAATGGAACGACCTCTGGTTACTGACCGAAGTCCACCACGAAGGCAAGCAGCCGCAGGTCCTCGAAGAGTCGGTGACCAGCGACACCACCGCGTTCAAAGACGATTTCCACCAAGGCTATCGCAACCGCTTCCAGGCCACCCCATGGGACGTGCCGAACCGCCCGCCCCTGCGCCACCCGAAACCGCGCATCCTCGGCAGCCAAAGCGCCGTGGTCACCGGCCCGAAAGGCGAAGAAATCCATTGCGACGAATACGGCCGCGTCAAAGTCCAGTTCCACTGGGACCGCGAAGGCCAGGCCGATGACAAAACCAGCTGCTGGCTGCGCGTCTCCAGCGCCTGGGCCGGCGCCCAATACGGCGGCATCGCCATCCCACGCATCGGTATGGAAGTGCTGGTCACCTTCCTTGAAGGCGACCCCGATCAACCGCTGATCAGCGGCTGCCTGTACCACAAGGAAAACACCGTCCCCTATCCACTGCCGGCGAACAAGACCCGCAGCACCTTCAAGACCCTCAGCTCGATGGGCGGTGGCGGCTACAACGAACTGCGCATCGAAGACAAAAAAGGTCAGGAACAGATCTACCTGCACGCCCAGCGCGACTGGGACGAAAACATCGAGCACGACCAGAAAATCCGCATCGGCAACGAACGCCACGACACCGTCGAGCAAAACAGCTACAGCGAGTTCAAGGCCGAAGAACACCACACCGTCTACGCCGATCGCAAAGTCGAAGCCCGCGCCAACGACCACCTGACTGTCGGCGTGAACCAGCACATCAAGATCGGCACCGGCCAGTTCATCGACGCAGGACAAGAAATCCACCTGAGCAGCGGCATGAAAGTGGTGATGGAAGCCGGCGCCGAGCTGACTCTGATCGGCGGCGGCAGCTTCATCAAGATCGATGCTGGCGGCGTGACGATGAGTGGGCCGGTGATCAATATGAACTCCGGCGGCAGCCCCGGCAGCGGCACCGGCGCCGCCCCGCTGATGCCCGGCGTGCTGAAACAGGCCGATGCCGACAAGGCCGGCCAGGTCCTGACCCCGGCCCAGATCAACACCCTCAAACGTAACGCGCCGTTCTGCGAAGAATGCGAAAAATGCAAGGCAGGTGCCTGTGCCATCTGATCGAATTACGCCCAAGGATTGGCTGGCGCAACAGCCGTTGCAGACTGGCGAGCGTTTGTATCTGGTTATTAGTGCGGCGAGTGATTCCGAGCCGCTCAAGCCTTTCTATCAGCAAGATACCGCACCACAACTTCACCCAATTTGGGGTGGAACGCCTTACGCCGATTGGCTTCCTGTCATGCCGTATCTCGCAGAGATCAGCCCCAATGCCAGTTTTCTGCAATGGATTACTGAAACCGATGCATTGGATTGGGGTTGGCTCGCGGTATCCACCAGCGCGCCGGAAACGGTGCTGGAGCATTTGCGCAGCCTGACTCAGGTAAAAATGCCGGACGCCACTGAGGTGTTTTTCAGGTTCTGGGATGGTCGACATTTTCATCCGATCATCGAAGGGTTAGGTGCTACAGCAGGTGAATTGCTGCCGGTGTTCCAACGCTACCTGATTAACGGACAGACGCTCGATGTCGGCAGAAGAGCGGTACCTCCCGCAAAAGAGTGGCCCTGGTGGGAGATCCCCCAAACGCTTTTGGATGCTCTCGCAAAAAAGGACCACACCACCGTCGTTGAAAACCTGATGCAGTGGCTATCAGAAGATTGCTCAGAGCTGTACTTCGAATTCCCCGAAGCCAACTTGCGCAGAAAGGTTGAGCGCTTCGTGCGCCAGAACCCAAACACAGAAGATATGGCAGAGCGTCTCGCCGCACAGCTGACAAAGGAAGTCACGTCATGAATACCCCGATTGGTACCCTGGTCCTGCGTGTGCTGGACGCCAAAACACCTGACGTGAACTTGATCCTCAAAGACTTCAAAAACTGCCTGAGTGATTACAAGGAATGGGCAGACGGTTTCTGGACTGGCTGGGCGCTGGACGTCGACCAGACCTTCAAGGTCGGCAACGAAGTCAGCATCACCGAACGGAAAACCGAAACAGGTGCGGTAAAGACCTACGCCACGTGCCCGTTGGTAGGTGATTTCACGCTGATTCATATGTTCGAGTCGGCGCGCTTTGTGCCGATTGGCAACACGCCAGTCAAACTGGAACCGGTTACCAAAGGTACCTTTTACGACGACGTTACCGGTCCGGTCATCGAAACCACGATCGGACCCAGCGGCATCAAAGTGATCGAGGGGGCCAAGAGAGGTCAGACTTACCGCATCACTTTTTTCCCCAACGTATCCCAGAGCGACGTCAAGGCGCTCTATGACTCCTATCAAGGCGTTATCGGTAAGCTTGATGGCTGGTTGCAGAGCGAATGGTCGAGCAAGTTTAAGCCGCAATGGGCCAGTTACTCAGCAGCGGATCGTGCCGGGCGTTCCGTAATTTTGCTCAAACGAGCCTTGGACGGTTTCGAAGAAGCTCTGCTGCGGCTGTGGGACGACATCAAAAGCCTTTTCGACCTGCTCGCCAATCCGAAGAAAAACTACGAAAAACTCAAAAAGTATTTGTCGGATATTGAGATCGACAAACTTTATGCTGCTTCCAAGGAGTCGATTGCTTCAGGGCTGTTGATCCTCAGCGACGAACCGCTGCTGTTCATCTACGTTTCCGCCATTGTCGCTTGGGTCGGAATGCTGCCGCCGCAGGTAGTGGTCGACGTGATGACTGCCATCGCCTCGGAATTCCTGATCAACGTACTGGTGGGTATCTGCCTGACAGGTGGCGCCGGGCTGGCCGTGAGAGCGGGCACCAAAGTCCTCTCCACCGTCAAATCCGGAGAAGCCATCAAGTATCTTGATGACCTCGCGTCGACCTTGATGACACTCAGCAACAAACACGCCCTGCCCGCCCACGCGGAAGTGTCGAAACCAATCATCGCCAGCGCCAAGAATGTGCCGATGAAGCCTGCCAAAACCGCAGCGCTGAAAATCGATGAAGCTACCACTGAAGCGCCCAAGGCTGGCTCGCGCAAGGCTGAACCCAAGAGCCAACTAGAGGGACTGTCTCCCGCAAAACAACTGCCTAAAACTGCAGATACTCCGAAACAGGAAGTCAAAGACGCCTCTTCGTTCCCAAGGGACAAGAAAAAGAACCAGTCCACTCTGCAACCCAAAGAAAAAGTGGACGACGTTCCCGATCAGTCCAAGACACCCGATGACAAAAGCGCCACCTGCGCGAAAAAGACCTGCACCAACGGCTGCCCGGTCTCGATGGTCACCGGTGAAGAGCTGCTGACCATTACCGACGGTGAACTCGGTGGCCTGCTGCCATTCAGTTGGACTCGACTCTACCGAACCAGCGCGGCTGAAATCGACTGCGGTCTAGGCTATGGCTGGAGCCACGCCCTCGCTCAGCGGGTGGACATCAATGGCGACGAGGTCGTGTGGACCGATCACGAAAACCGGGTCACCACTTTTCCGCTGCCCAGCGTACAGCGCCCGGCAATCACCAATAGCCTTTCGGAAGCAGCCATATTCATTGGCGACGATCCGTCCGAACTCGTACTGACTCAAGCCGGCGAAAAGCCGCAGTTCTATCACTTCCGCTTCAACAGCAAAGGCGCGACGTTGATCGCCATCAGCGACAACTACGACAATCGCCTGCACATCACCCGTGACATCCATGGTCGAATCAAGCGCGTGGATAACGGGGCTGGTCGTGCATTGCTTGTGCGGTACGACCGCAAGCATATTGTCGCCATCGACTATCAGCAGTTTATTCCAGCGGACAATCTCGAAGACGCCTGGAACACCGTTCAGACGCTGACCACCTATGAGTACGATGCTCAACATCGGTTGATCAAAACCACAAACGCTCTGGGAGAGTCCGAGCGTTATGCCTACAACGAACAGAACGTCATTCTTGAGCGGCAGCTCGCCGGAGGCGCAAGCTTCTACTGGGAGTGGGAAAAGGAAGGCAAGTCCGCACGTTGCATCCATCACTGGGCCAGTTTCTCTCAGATGGATGCGCACTATGCGTGGGATGACAAAGGCAGCGTCACCGTTACCAACGCCGATGGCAGCGAAGAGATCTATACCCACGACGACAAGGCGCGACTCGTCGCCAAAGTTGATCCGGATGGTGCCGAGCACTTAAAAGCCTATGACGACAAAGGCCGACTGATCGCCGAAAAAGACCCGATGGGTGCGGTCACTGAATATCAGTACAACGAGGCCGGCCGTTTGATCGCGGTGATCCCGCCAGAAGACGCGCCGACCACCTACGAGTACTACAAGGGCTTTGTCCGTGTGGTGAATCGCGGTACCGCCAAATGGATCTACTGGCGTAACGATCAGGGTGACATCACTGAGCAAGTCGACCCGGACGGCAACTCGACGCATTACACCTATGATCGCCAAGGACGCCTGCTGGAGATCCGCCATCCCGACGGCAGCCGCCACCAACTGGGCTGGAACAATCTCGGCCAATTGCTGGAGGAGCGCCTGCCGGACGGCGGCCAGCGCAAATACCGCTACGATGCGCTCGGTCGCCAGATCACACGTCAGGCTGAAACGGGTGCAATCACCCACTACCAGTGGGATGCGGCTAACCGCTTGGCACAGATCACGCTGCCCGGCGGCGCTTCCCGTGCGTTCACCTACAACCCATACGGCCGCGTCACTGCTGAACGCGACGAACTGGGGCGCATCACTCGCTATGAGTACGCCGACAATCTTCATCTGGTCAGCCGTCGTATCAATCCGGACGGCAGCCAACTGCGCTATCGCTACGACAACGCACGCCTGCTGCTCACCGATATCGAAAACGAACGCGGCGAACATTATCAACTCGATTACTACTCAAATGGGCTGATCCAGCAGGAAACCGGTTTTGACGGGCGTCGTACCGCTTACGAGTACGACCTCAACGGCAAACTGCAGAAGAAAACCGAATACGGTGACGACGGCAGTGAGCTGGTGACCGAGTACCAGCGCGACGCCTCTGGCCGCTTGCTGGTCAAAACCCTCGCTGATGGCGAAGAAATCCATTACAGCTACGATGCTTTGGGTCGCTTGGTAAACGTTGACGACGGCCACTGGCCCCTCGCCTATGAGTACGACGTACAAGATCGCCTGATCACTGAGCACCAAGGTTGGGGCACCACGCGGTACGAGTACGACAGCGTCGGCCAACTCAATCACTGCCGCCTGCCGGATGGCAGCACACTCGATTACCGCCACTTGTCCGGCGGTCGGCTGAGCAGCATCGACCTCAACGGGTCGCGCCTGACTACGCATCAGTTCGACGCTGGCCGCGAACAACAGCGTCAACAAGGCGTGCTGCTTAGCCAATACCAGTACGATGAACAAGGAAGGCTTCAAGCGCACACCGTAGGTCAGCAGGATCGCAACCTGTTCCAGCGCCGCTACGCCTACGATGCAAACGGCAACCTGGCCGGCATCGATGACAGCCGCAAAGGAAACCGCAGCTACCACTATGATCCACTGGATCGTCTGGTCAGCGTTCGCGGCGCCACCCCCGAAACCTTCGCTCATGACCCGGCCGGCAACTTGCTCGGCCAAAGCGATCTGCCCGCCGCGAACCTCGCCAACGTCAAAGGTAATCGCCTGCTTATGCAAGGCGACCGACATTACGACTACGACGCCTACGGCAATCTGGCCCGGGAACGCCGTGGTACCGGACAGCAACTGGTCACCGAATACCGTTACGACTGCCAGCATCGCTTGATTGGCGTCTCGCTGCCCGGTGGTAGCACCGCAAGCTACAAGTACGACGCCTTTGGTCGTCGCATTGAGAAGACCGTCGATGGCCACACCACTGAATTTCTGTGGCAAGGCGAACGCCTGATTGCCGAGAGCGCTGAAAATCGCTACCGCACCTACATCTACGAGCCAGGCAGCTTCCGCCCATTGGCAATGCTTGATGGCGAAGGCCCACTGAAGGCAACGCCGTTCTATTACCAACTCGACCACCTCGGCACACCTCAAGAGCTCACCGATTACAGCGGCGAAATCATGTGGTCGGCGAAATACCGTGCCTATGGCAATCTGGCCACCTTGGACATCGCCGAAATCGACAACCCTCTGCGCTTCCAGGGTCAGTATTTCGATGCCGAGACGGGATTACATTACAACCGGCACCGCTACTACAATCCCAGCACCGGACGGTTTTTGACACCGGATCCGATCAAGCTTGCGGGTGGTTTGAACAACTATCAGTATGTGCCTAACCCTACGGGGTGGGTGGACCCGTTGGGGCTGGATAACTGTCCGGGGGGACCAGGATGCGAAATTCCTCCATCCGTAGAAGATCCCGTTACGAAAGCCAAAGTCGATACAGGAGAACCCGCCGCTCCCACTTCTACGGGCTATGGCCCTAATGATCCAGCAGTAAGGATTGAAGGTGAATGGTCTACAAATGACCTGAAACAAGCACTGCTTGGCCACCCGCCGAGAGGACTTGGAAGTCCTGACCTTCATCACGCGGATCAAATGCCTGGATCAGCAATCCATGAAATATTGCCAGCGGAGCATCGCGGTAACAAAGCACTTCACCCTAATAAGTTCAATCAGGGTGTAACTCTAGAAATGAGGCAGCAGGATCGAAATCTTCACTGGTGGTATCGTGCGAGAGAACAAGGCGCAGATGAAAAGCTGCCAGAATGGATTTATGACAATCAAGGTCGCAAAAAATGAATTTTTCCGAATTTGAAGAACTTGTAAACGAAAAAAAAATGGCCAACCCAGTATGGTTTGGCTTGGAGCCAGACAGCCTAGCAAGCGAAGACAGTGTGATTTTCGCTCAAAATACACTGAACGCAACGCTGCCTATTGAATACGTACAGTTTGCGAAGCGATTTGGCGGCGGATATTTCGCATTCGGAATCGTCTACTCTCTGGATGAAAACAGCAACTTCAATATTTTAGAGATAAATAAATCCGAATCAACAACCAGAGGAACCCATATACTATTTTCCGAAAATGGAACTGGTGATTTTTATGGATTTGAAATTAAAGATAGCCAATGCCTTCCAGAGGTATATTTTTTCGATCACGAAACTGAAAAATGGCAAAAAACAAAGTACGAAAACATGCTCAGCTTCCTTGCTGAAACCGCACTATCCAACTAAAAAATCAACTAAAATCGCAAGCAGCATCAATGCTTTATTTTAAATCATGATTAAAACAATTAAGGAAAAAGGAAAAAGGGGACGGAGTCTGAGAAATCCCCGATTTTTCTTACAGTAAATCAAGAAGTTAGGAATTGAAGTGGCCTGCATGGGTCGGCAGCTTGTATTGCACCACACAAAAACAAGATCCCGATCCCATGCAGGCCATCCGATTCTTACACAGCGCGCTCGCCCAAGCACTTCCCACTGTCCATTTTCGTCGTCTGAAAACAGACGATGTGTTGTGTCAGCGCATTACTCCAAGGACGTCGGCTCACTCTGACGGGGCTTGGTCGATTCATGTCAGGCAAGGCCTACCCCAAACACGCCATCAAACGAGTCGATCGGTTGCTGGGTAGTCGGCATCTGCAAACTGAGCGTTCGCTGTTTTACTGGGTCATGTTGCGAGCCTTGCTGGGGTCGCTGAGACATCCGTTGATCCTAGTCGATTGGTCACTGATCGATGCGGCTGGCAGGACGTTCGTTCCCGATTTACGAGAGCGTTCATGAGCGCGAAGGTGTCCGAAATATCAAAAACGGCTGCTGCAAACGTTGGCCGAAATGCTCCCCAAAGACTGCATTCCGGTCCTTGTAGCTGATGCAGGTTTTCGCCGGCCATGGATCAATGCCGTCGAGGCGCAAGGCTGGTATTACGTGGGTCGAGTGCGTAACCGGGACCTCTACCGCAACGACGCACGAATTTGGCTGCCGGTTAAAAACCTCTACGCCTTGGCGTCGTCCTCACCAAAATCACTGGGTCGGATCGAGATGACCCAAAGCACTCCGCACTTCATCCATTTGTACTGCATCAGGCATTCTGCAAAGGGTCGCAAGCATCAGCGTGTCACCGGTTCAATCGCCAAAAACAAACTCAGCAGGCAATCGGCCAATCGTGAGCGAGAGCCTTGGTTATTGGCCAGCAACTTACCGGAGGATCAATGGAATCCATCGAGAATCGTGGCCATTTAAAAGCAGCGTATGCAGATAAAGGAAGGCTTCAGGGATGTAAAGAGCGAGCACTTTGGCGTTGGCGTGACTCGCCATCGGAGTCACTGTTCACGCCGAATCGAAGTGCTTTTACTGATCTCGGCTTTGGCCAATTACATTTGTTTAACGGGGTTGCAGGCCCGCGAAGCGGGTCATGAACATCGTTTTCAAAGCAATAGTCTTAAACGCCGACGGGTGTTGTCGCTGTGGCGACTGGGCTTGGAATACTGGCGCAGTGGACGCGGCTTAAACTCTCGAAAAACCTTGGAGAGACTTGAGCGCGCCTTGCGAGCCGAGGTACATCAACAGGCGCAGGTGTTGGAGTAGTTTGTGGGGATCCCTCAGGGACAGATTTATTTTCTGAACACTGAAAATAAATCTGTCCCCTTTTCTTTGTTCCAGCGCCGTTATAACTACGACGCCAATGGCAATCTCGCGGGCATCGATGACAGCCGCAAAGGCAACCGCAGCTATCACTACGACCCGCTCGACCGACTGATCAGCGTGCGCGGTGCTACTCCGGAAAGCTTCGCTCACGATCCGGCGGGCAACTTGCTTGGCCAAAGCAATGAAAGCACCGCCAACCTCGCCAACGTCAAAGGCAACCGCCTGCTGATGCAGGGTGATCGTCACTACGAGTACGACGCGTACGGCAACCTGAGTCGCGAACGCCGTGGCACAGGACAGAAACTCGTCACCGAGTATCGTTACGACTGCCAGCACCGCTTGATCGGCGTTAGCCTGCCGGGTGGCAGCACTGCAACCTACAAGTACGATGCCTTCGGTCGACGTATCGAAAAAACCGTCGACGGCCACATCACCGAATTCCTTTGGCAAGGCGAACGCCTGATTGCCGAAAGCGCCGAAAACCGTTACCGCAGCTATATCTACGAACCGGGCACCTTCCGCCCGTTGGCAATGCTCGACGGCGAAGGCCCACGTAAGGCCACACCGTTCTATTACCAACTCGACCACCTCGGCACCCCGCAGGAGCTTACCGACTATAGCGGTGAAATCATGTGGTCGGCGAAGTACCGAGCCTACGGCAACCTCGCAGCGCTGGACGTCAGCGAAATCGATAACCCGTTGCGGTTCCAAGGTCAGTATTTCGACGCCGAGACAGGGTTACATTACAACCGCCACCGCTACTACAATCCGGGAACTGGACGGTTTTTGACGCCGGATCCGATCAAGCTTGCGGGTGGGTTGAATAGCTACCAGTACGTGCCTAACCCTACGGGGTGGGTGGATCCGCTTGGTCTAAACACTTGCCCTGGTGGGGAGAAATGCATTCCTGGCCAAGGTGCCGAGCCTCCAGAGCAAAAAGCCAAGGTTAGCGATGGATCCCCGCCTCCTCCAGACGTTCAGTGGACAAACCATGGAAATAAACATGTGGCCCCTAAGGCTCCTTGGCCTTCTGTCGTAAAATCCACTGCCAATGGAGGTGCAGCGAAATATGTGCCGGGCACAGATATAGAAGCATTAGAACGGCACGCGTTTGCAAACGGACAAGATGTCAATAATGGAAAACCATGGAAAGTCATTGATATGGGAAAAACTATCGGTGCTAACGACGGAAAGGAAACCCGGTACATGAGGGTGGAATTGAGTGCGAACACCATACATGGACATCCGATATCTGAAGAAGCCTTCAAAAAACTAACCAAGAAGAAAAAATAATCGATGAACATTGATAAAATAATAACGCTCGGCGGAACAATTACTTTCGATGATCTCTCCACATTAGTTGGAAGCGACATCAAACTTATTACCGACGATTTAAAAGAAGATCTATTACAGGCATCACTACCACTCGAACAAATAATTGATATTGGATGGTACCCAGAATTCAGCGAAAATGGCTCCTTTAGAATCTCGCTAATTTCAGATCAAAACTGGGAGTCGCCCACGCACAGCGAAAGCGCGAAAAGTTGGACTGAACTTGAAAGAGCGTTAGATCACACTCTGAGTAAAATAAAAAAACCTTAATCTTTACGCAGGCGTAAAATAGATCTTTCGTAAAAAACACCACTCCCGAAAACTTTAGGCCTATTTACCGCTTATCGTTACAATAATAAAAATTATAAAAGCTCAACTGAAAATGAGACAGTTTCATTTGCTGCACTCAAGAGAAACCAGCCCTTTTTTTAGAAAATAAATTTGTCCCCTTTCTTCGGACTGCAACACCACGCTTTACAGCTATGATCGACAACAGCGTCTGTTAGAGACTCACCACTCAGACGGCAGCCGATGTCAACTCGGCTGGAACAACCTGGGTCAGTTGCTGGAAGAGCGCCTGCGAGATGGCGGTCAGCGCAAATACCGCTATGACGCGCTCGGTCGACAAATTACCCGTCAGGACGAATTCGGTGCTATCACCCAATACCAATGGGATGCTGCTGATCGTCTGACCCAAGTAACCCTGCCCGGCGGCGCCACCCGCGCCTTCAGCTACAACCCATATGGCCGCGTCACCGCCGAACGCGACGA
>Ga0247814_10002058_pt1 | contig 11189 bp, 9 predicted proteins | sample UWRJL179409R1_FD_179947 | JGI IMG/M metagenome (GOLD analysis project Ga0247814, IMG submission 179947) | Plant litter microbial communities from Arlington Agricultural Research Station in Wisconsin, United States - UWRJ-L179-409R-1 | ecosystem: Environmental > Terrestrial > Plant litter >...
TCGAAGTTAAAGATTTTGAGCAGGGAACGCCTCTGGAGGCCAACATTGTAGTGAGGCTCTTTGGAGAAGATCCGGCCGTTCTGCGTAAGCTTTCTTCTCAAGTTGAAACGATATTACGCAATCAGAAAGGAACAGTTTATATCAACAATGAACTCAACACGTACAAAACAGATGTCAAAGTAAAAATTAATAAAGAAAAAGCAAGAACACTGGGTGTAATGACAAGCGAGGCAGATAAAGTAGTACGTCTTGCTGTAGCCGGATTAACGGTTGGGGATTACATCGATGACAGAGGTGATGCCAGAAATGTCACACTCACACTGCCCAGAGATAAATTTTCTAATCTGGATGCTTTAAAAAACCTGTATGTAAATAATATTCAGGGAACGCCTATTGCGCTGAACCAAATTGCAGAAATCTCTTTTGAAACTTCGCCAACAACGATTAATCATTTCAATAAATCCCGTTTTGCCAAGGTTACAGCGTTATCAGACAAAGGTTATTATGCTAATGATTTATTAACGGAGATCATTCCTAAACTTGATAAACTTAAAATGCCAAAAGGCTATTCTTATAAATTATCAGGCGAAAAAGAGTCCGAAGGAGATGCGCTTGGAGGGAATTTCCTTTCGGTAATTATTTTAAGCACCTTCCTTTTCATTGCTGTACTGCTATTGCAGTTCAAAACATTCAAAGGGATCATCATTGTACTTTCCATTATTCCATTGGGAATTTTAGGAGGCGTTGTATTACTGCTTATTAATGGAAGTCCAATGTCTCTGGTGGCTATTATCGGTTTTATTGGTCTGTCGGGTATTCAGGTTAAAAATTCACTGCTGCTGGTCGATTTTACCAATCAGCTCAGACAGGAAGGACACTCTATTGATGAAGCAATTGCTATCGCCGGAGAAACACGCTTTCTACCCGTGGTACTGACTTCCATAACGGCAATCTGCGGTCTTATTCCCCTTGCCCTGAATTCGAATCCTTTAATTGCACCGCTGGCTATTGTGCTTATCGGCGGACTGGTAAGTTCGACCATTTTGTCCAGAATTGTAACTCCTGTAATGTACAAGCTAATGCCTCCAAGTATCGAAAAATAGTAAAGATGTTTCATTTTATAAAATGAAACCAAACAGAGGTTAAAAAAACTATTCTTTTACTTCTTGTGAATTCTTTTTTGGTACGGTAGTCGTGTCCGATTTAGTGACCGTGGAGTCAAGACTTTTTCCGTCACTGCCCACTCCCGCACTTAAATTACCTTTACATGAAAATAGTAATTGAGTAAACAACAGGAGTACTATAAATTTTGAATGTAAGTGCGTTTTCATACTTTAAATTATTTAGATAGTTTGAAAATAATCCGTTTAAATGATTAATTGATTTAAAGTTAGTGAAATAATTGGTTTTGGACAACGAATCCTGACTGGTTGACCGTAATATTTCAATAGAAGATCAGGAAATATAATGTTGCTCTAACCCTGCTCTCCGAAGTGTTCTTCTTTACGATGCGCAATTCCGAAAGTATTAGGGACTGACTTTGCGCCATTTTAAACAAATATAATTGAAAACAGAAACTTCATAAAATCTCTGACTTTACAACTAATTTCCTTAGATACTAATTTATAGTTATCCGCACACACAAATAATAAAAAAGCACTGAAAACCAATCATTTTCAGTGCTTTTTTCTATTCTTTATAATTTATTTATGTTATTTCAATTGAGTAGTATCTACTCTTGTTGGCGTATCTTTTCCGCTAATAATCGAAGAAGAACTTAATGCAATTGCTTTTATTATTTGGGTCATGTTATCAATGTCCAACGTTTCAAATTCATCATCGGCGGTGTGATACGTTAGCTCATTATCCATTTTAGAAGTAGAAATAGTATGCGCAGGAACTCCAAGCCTGGCTAACGTAGCGTTGTCTGAACGGTAAAACAATTGTTGTTCCGGATAAGGATCTGCATAAAATTTAAAACTTGCTCCCGTTAAATTACCTTGTAAAATGGGTCCCATATTCGATTTTTCGAAGCCTGTAATGTAAGCAGAGTTTTTACCCCATTTCGATTCTGTTCCTATCATTTCAATATTGAACATCGCAATCACTTTTTCCGGTGCAAGCTGTTTAGAAAAATATTTGGCTCCATAACCCCCTATTTCTTCCGCTACAAATGCGGTAAAAATAATAGTACGCTCGTTGTTATTTTGTTTTTTAAAATATTTCGCCAGCATAATTACTGCTGTTGTTCCGGCGGCATCATCATTAGCGCCATTATAAATAGAATCTGTTGCAGGATGCGGAGCACCTTCTTCGGGAGAGCCTACTCCTAAATGATCATAATGCCCTGAAAAAATCACATACTCATTTGGTTTCGTTTTTCCGGCTAATACTCCAACAACATTATTCAATGTTTTTTTGGAGATTGTATTCGTTAATTCAACAGAAAAAGTAGTCGCTGCTGTGGTACCAAAAACAAACACAATCGTATTGTTTCCAGGAGTCGCATTTATTCGTTCAATGTGTTGAATATTCGGTAAAACTTTATCGAATGAAGGATCAACTAGTACCAAAAGATTTTTCGGACTTTTATAATATTCATTAAATTTCTCGCCAATATTATCCCCTTTATTGATTTTTACAATAGCAATATCGCTTTTATCCGTTAAAGAAACCTGAGGAAGGTAGGAGAATGTTGCAACTTGATTATTATTGATTTCTTTGCCATCAATAGTAATTTTTGAAGAAAGGGGTTTAGAGGAAGTCATCGAAAATTCTTGTCTGTAATTCGTTGCGGCATTGAAAGTTTGCAAACCAATTGCTTTAAACTCTGATTCTATAAAGGCTGAAGCTTTGTCAATACCGGGAGTAAAAGTTCTCCTGCCCTGCATATCATCAGCCGAAAGTATTTTCTCTATACGAGTCACTTCCTTGTTCGTAATAATTTTATCAATCGATTGTCCCTGTAAAGTATAACATTGACTTAGAACAAACATACTAACAATAATTTTTTTCATATTTTACTTTTATAAATAATATTGGTTAAACCAAAAGTACGTTAATTAAAATAATCAAGGAATATAAGAACTAACAATAAAAAGTCGGGAGAGTTTTATCGGGTTTAGAATTTTTAAGGAACAAAAAAAATTGCGCAAAGTCAGAGACATTTGCGCAGCGTTTTGTAAGGAAGACTTTGGAGAGCTGAGCATTTTCGCAGCTTTCATGAGAACACTCTAGCGCATAAATCTTTCATCATCTCTATCCCTTTCTCTTTCGATATCCTTTTCAAGATATCCTATATTTAAATTAGCCCATTCTCTAACTTTTTCATTCTCATGGTTAGAAATCTGTCTAAATAATTCCTGTTTTGATTCAAGAAGCGGCACAACAGAACCTGTCCAAAAATATGATCCCATATTGGAACTTAAATAGTTAAGAACCTCGTCTATATCACCAAATTCTTTAAGAAGCCTAAGTACCAATGGATTCCAATTGGAATAATCTGAATTATTGTTATCAAATATAGGAATCAATTCGGCTAATCTTGAGGGAGCAAGGGGTTTATTTGTTTCGCACCAAACAAATATAGATTCTACATCGCCTTCGAACAATATACCTTTTTTTCCAGTCATACTACCTATACGAGATCCCAAGATATCTTTTAAGCTAAAATACTTAACATATTCAGCATCAGTAGAAAGTAATGCTTCGGATAATTCTTTCCAAATTGCTTTGAAATGAGTTTTTAGTAAAATTTGATAAATCTGCTCGACACTATGATCAAGGTGATATGAATTTTTCCAAGTAATAGATTCTATTATTGATCTATTAACAAACTGCGCAAAAGCAATTTCATTTTTATCAGAAATAATAATCGATATAGCTTGCGACCATTTATAATCATCTAAATGCTTATTGAATTTTCTATTGAATCCTAATCTCAAAATACAATTCTTAATTATCGGCAGTAATGAGTTTTTCTTAACTTCATCTCCATAACCTAAGTAAAAAAATATATCGAAAACCACAGCATACCCTTCATCACCATAAACAAATAATTTCTCACTTAATCCGATTAATTCTCTTAAATCTAATCCAGAAAGCGTATCACTATAGGTAAAGGAGAAAAAGCTTGATAAATCACAAACCTTATCATCAATTAATTTAAATAATAAATCGAAATGAGCATAACCAGAGGAATCCATGGAAATAAAGTAAAACAACAGATCTCTAAATTCTGTTGAGCTGAATAGTTCGGAATAGAATTCATCTTTTATCTCTTGACTCGAGTTAGTTACAAAGCCCGCCAATACACTTAGATTTCTTTCTTTTTCTGGTATTTTTAAAATAATTTTTAAAGAGAAATTTATAAAATAATCTATTTTACTTTTATCATCTTTCAACAATTCGGAAATTCGTTTTCCAAAATAAAAAGAATACACCTGCATACTTTTATAGAACGACGGCAATGTCTCTTCCCACGAAATACCTGTGTGAATAAACTCGTCGGCCAGTTCAATTACTTTATCGACTATTTTTTCTCTAGAGTACGTTTCGTCGTTGTCCAAATAATAGCGAGTAGATAAGTTCAAATATCGTGTTACAAAATCTCTCTTTGTCAATAATTCTATCAATTGTTCAACTTCCTGGCTCTGCTTTTCACTAATTGATCTTTTCTCGTATTTTAGTGTCTGTTTGAGCGCTGTCAATCCATTATCCCAATCATTATTTTTAAACTTCGATATTTTTTTTAGATACGGCAGCAACAAACCTCCCATCTGCACATGAAAAATACTTCTCATACTATTGGAAATTGCTGAACTTGCAATATCAGAATATTCATTTTTTAATTTGATTATTTCAATAAACTTATCAAGAATGCTCTTCCAATATAATTCTATTTCTTCCAAGGATGGATTATTGTCAACTAATCTCTTATTACCCTGTTTTTCAGCTCCGCCCATTCTAGTAAAGTGTCCAAAACTCAAACCTCTCTTCATAGCATCGATAGCAAACACATAATGTTTTCCTCCCTTGTTCAAGGCCCATTCAATAATTGACCAACGGTCTTTTAGGTCAGCTTCTGTGCCCGAAAGATGCGTATTAAAAAGCTGCAAAAATTGCCCTGTCGCATTATTTGCCCATGTTTCGTTTTCCGCGACTGCAAAATTTAAAAGAATCTTTGCACTACTACTAAAAGTCCTTTTATCAAAACATAGTTTTTCTAAAATCCAAACCAAATTTCTGCGACCTTCAATAATTTGAAACAAATCTTGTGTTGTTTTATGATAAAACACCCTCCTGAAATTTTCAGAAACTGCAACTGGATTCACTTCAACAAATGAGCGGAAGAGACGTGAACCCAGCTCTGTATTTAAAACTTCCGCATTATCGAAAGGGCTATCCGGCCCTATTATCTTTTCTACAATCTCTACTGCTTTATCATTATATCCAAGATATTTCATCTGCTCAGATAATGAATTTATCAATTGTTTTCGATCAGGCTCACCAAGATTAGAAATATCGCTGATAACCTGCAATAACCTTTCAGAATTACAGCTGTCAAGCCATTCCACAGCTAAAGCCATTGCCAATGGGAAGGGTCGAATACTGAAAAAACGGCCTTGCTTCTCAAAAATTTCGCGTTCTCTGAAATGATTGATAACCTCCAGAAAAGTACTTAATCTAACCTGTTTATTACTATTTGAAATAGTTATATTTTCATTTGTTGCAATAAATTCGTATTGACCGGCAGCTTCTTTTTCAAAACCTATATAACTGAACATTGAACAAGACTTCAAAATACTTCTCCATTCTAGCTCTTTACCTTTAGCACCCAAAAGCTTATCTAGCAACTCCTTATCGTTCAACTTACCTAAAAACCTTTCCCCTTTTGAAATACTATCAGCCAACAATACAGCCATTAGTGGAATACCTTGTGAAAATTCTTTTATCCTCTCAATATTTTCCTTACCTACTTGTTGAAAATCACTATCTACTAACTGCGTAACAACATCAGACAGATCATTTTTCCCAATATTTATGTAATTAATTCCTTCAGAATTTAAAATTTCCTCGGGATTTGAATCAATTGATATAAATGCCAATTCTTTTAAATTTCTAGCAATTAATCTGTGTGTTTCCAAATCACAATTATCAGCTAACAAAATTGCGTCCTTCTTATTTTCTGCAATTTTAGAGATAAGCTCAACAAAGTTTATTTTTTCCTGATAATCGTGACAGTTCACATATAGAAACCGGTTAGAAAACAAAAGAGTATCGTTTTGATTATCTTGAGGTCTAAATATTTCAAAAATAATTCTTGTTTTACCCAAACCAGACAAACCAAGTACCCTGACAGGATTTTCATTATTTATTTTTAAAATGTTTGCTTTAATTTCCTGAAATTTTTCACTTTCAATAAATTTATTTGCTTTTGGTTTCTTTAATAGCTCATTTAATTCATTCCAAACTATAAAAGGTCGAAATTTGCTTTTTTGGGTTTCTAAAACATTTTGAATGGTTGGTTTCAAAACATTAACCAAATCATCGACAAAACCTTTTTGAATTTGTTCTTTTTGAATTTCATTTTTATTTGAAAAATGAAATTCCGTAGGAAACCTATCATGTCTCACATCAAAAGGAATTATTTCTGCATTTTCCTTCGGAGAACCATTTGTGCTTGTATTTATGACACTTACTATTCTTTGCTTCCCCAACGAGCTTAATGCCACTCCGTATTCGGCCATTACGTTCGGATTAGGTTCTGGCCTATTACTAGTAAAAAAATGAACAATCCTAGGCATTTTGACAGAAGTCAAATCCGCAATAAAAATATCGCAATTAGGTATAACCTTATTAATAATAGTATCAGCTATCGGTATCTGCCCAACTTCATTTCTTGTAGCATCTGTAAAATGAAAATCAATATTTTTAAAATCAGGATCCTCCTTTATTTTGTCAATCGCATCTTTTATACAATCAGAAATAAATTTCTTATTATGTTTCTCATCAACGGATTGCCAAGAAAAGAATATTTTTATTTTCATAAATTTTAGAACTAACTTGTTTTTTTATTATTAACATCTCTATTTTAATTGATACCTTTTTTCTCCTTATTTGGCTTTTGTTTTGTAAATGGAAGAATTCTTTAAACAGGTTCATTAGAAATCCAGTAGCATTTATAGCTCTATCGCGAAAACAAACGCTAATTTTAATGTAAAGGGCGTACGCTTTAAACTTCTCGTTTTAACATCAAATATTTCATCATGAAACTGGCAGTTCAGATAATTATATGTCATTATTAGGATATAATTTATTATAAGTATTATTTGTAAACACTGAAGAATTATAACTCGGATGCAAATTATGATTAAAATCGTTTAAGGCTTGATTGAGTATTTTTTGTCTAAAAGGTATATGAATGGTTTTTACGAGACCAGATTTAATGCGGTCTTTCAATATCTGTGGCAGCAAATATTCATAGTTATCAGTGCTTAAAATGCGATTTCTCTCGTTTAAATAACAAACTATCACTGGCAAACCACAAGTGTCAATTGCATATCTAATTTCATACGGTACAAAATCATCATCGAATCTAGTGGTATTACCTACTAGCAACAATAGTCGTGAGCTTTCATCCAATCTGACGCGTAAAGTTCTTTTAATGGTTTCCTCAAGGCTTCCTTTACGAAGACTTGGTCCTTTTTCGTGAGAATTAATCAATTTAAAATCTCTATTCTTCATTAAATTCCAGCCTGTTAACAATCTGTAATACTTAATGTCTGAAGTCATTATATTAACTGCACCATCTGCAGCAAAAGCTACATACGTTCCATTCCTATAAGCCATAATTTACGAATTTGAAGAGGGGGTTGAATTACCGAGTATCATAGTTAAAAATATAAAACTGATCGCTAGCTGTATAATGGTTAAATCTGTACCCGTTTTATCCAAAGGTTTGACATATTCATAATTGGCCGTCAATGAATTTGCACAGCTATACCATAAAGATTGTATATTTTTTGGAATTTCAAGCTTCCAGTCAAAAGATTTGTAATAGGGAATCCTATATAAATATGCAAAACTTAAATTAGAAAAACCTATCGAAGTTAGCAGCGTAATGAATCTTCTTCTAAGTCTGGTTGGATTGCTATGAATTGAATTTGCAGAATCATCTTTCCATATATGATAGTAAAAGTACGTGTAAATATTTGACCAAATAAGATACCAAACAATAAAAGTAATACTATCATTTTCATAGTGATATTTCATTAAAATCAAAACAAATCCCCATTTGAATAAAATAAAACTGTCGACTGCAAATCTTGAAATTGCAATTTTATCAAAACACCCCTTGAAAATTTTTACGAGTGCTTTTTTTAACCACTCAACTACATTTATGTAATATAAAATTTTTATACACCAATTAAAAATTGGATAAATGATTCCATTGCGCATAACTATTATTTTACTTGACTATAAGTACATCTAAATCATTTTGATAACTACAGCAAGAGATTAAAGATGATAAAGATAGTTTTTTTCATGAATAAAACAGTAATAAAGACGTTCTTCGAAGTATCTTCTTTACGCTACGTAATCTCTCTGACTTTGCACCGATCACGCGGATTTGTAATCCGAGCAAAATATATTTTAACAGACTTTAAAAAAAGAAAAAACAGTTTTATTAATATTAGTAACCGGCGCGCAAAGAATTTCCGCGCTATCGTTGCGCATAGATATCTTACTTTAACAACATTCTCTCAGTAATCATTTTATTCGAAGAAGCCTCAATCCCAGTAATTTCAGCATACTTTACATTGGGTAACCAAAAAGAACCTCCTTCAATGCGCACAAATATTTTTTCTACCTGAATTTTTTTCTGATTTACATTTACAAAAACATGGTATTTTTGATCTGACTCTACCTTTTTCAGGGTTAAGGCTAACTTTTTATAGGATACAAATTGAAACTCAAACTCTTCATTATTTACCGTTTTACTTTCTATTCCGTAGGCAAATTTGCGTTGTAAATAATTAAAATCTTTTTTTTCTCCTTTCTCAGCATATCGAATCCAATACGCTTTTATAGGATTGCTTTTGTCTATTTTTCCATTTTCCTGGTAGTTTAGGGCATAAATAGCAGTGTTTGTATTGGGGTCTCGCTGAATGTAAAACAGCATATTATCTATATTTTTAGGCGTTGGAAAATGTAATGGCGATGGATTTTTGGATTGTGCCAATAGATTTCCGGAAATTATATTGATTAAGATCGTGATTACGATTAGTGATTTTGTAAAATATTTAAATGGTAATTTATTCATAAACGAAATTTTTATATGACATTGGGTGTAATTATTTAAACACACTTCGACTCCGCTCAGTGCAGGCTCGAAACATAGATTTGGGGCGTTTAAAAAGGCGTTTCACATGTTTTAATGAAGATTAACTCTTTCAGAATCCGCAATCTTGTCATCTCGACGAAGGAGAGATCACACAAGAAACTCGACAAAGATTGGCGAATATCTGACCGGAAATACTAGTGTGATCTCTCCTTCGTCGAGATGACAAACTTTGTTTTACTTCTCTGTCTTTTTACTACTTCCTTAACTTAATGACATTGGGCTTTGGGACTATGTGTTAGAACAGAAAAACCACAAAATTACACCCAACTGGTTATTGATATACTTAATTTGATTCAATTACATTCTGTTTTTCGTTTGACCTAAAAACCCAATTTTTAATCAGCGGATAGTTAAATCCATAAGAAACAAAACTATCAATGATTAATCTTCCTATTCTGTAATCGATTTGAAATACTTTTTGCAACATAAGCGTACCAAATGATTTTAAGGAAATGCTTCCCAAAACCACCAACGCAAATTTAAAAAGCTGACTATTGATGGGACTGCTATAACCGGATTGATTTTTAAATACCCAAAATCTATTGATGCTGAAATTGATAACGGCGCCAACGGTTCCGGAGATTAGAATAGAAAAGGTAAAATGCAGTTTGAATACTTCAGTAAGTAAAATCATCAAGCCATAATCGGTAATGCCGCCTAAAAATGCCGCAACTTGCGCTTGTAGAAAAGTTACAATGGATTTTTTGCTGAACATTTCAGTCTTGGTTTTTATCTTTTAAATCGCCTAGCTTTAAAAGCTTTACGCTATCTATGATATTGATTATAAGCAAAATAATAGTGATTAAGCCAGCCAAATAAGTAATGGATCCCGGAAATAAAACTTCTGCAATTAAAATGAAAGCAATAATAAACCGAAGTTCTGTTGGGCCTACAAAGCCTGAATCTATACTGTATTCATTGGTTATTTTATAGCGCAACTGACTGATGATAATTGACCAGCCATACAAGGCGACAAAAGCAAAGGCTACTATTTGTGTGCCGTTTTCAGCATAAATGTAGTAGCCAAAGCCTATAAGTACAATGCCAATCCAGTCGGCAATAATATCGAGTGCAAAACCATACCAACGGCGCGGAGTATTTCTATAATAAGCCAATCTTCCATCTAAAGAATCACCTAACCAATTTATAGCCAATCCTATAATACCCAAAAGCAAATACCAATTGGCGAAATAAGTACCTAAAACAAAAGCTAAAAAAACGAGTCCCGAACCCAATGTACCCATTAAGGTGAGTGCGTTTGGCGAAATGAATTTAGGCACCTTTGGAAGCAAAAATACAATCGTTGACTGTTCTGCCCTTTTTAAAATATTAGTGCGCTGACGGTCTGAAAATGTTCTTTGTGCAATTGCACTAAAATCTTCACCCTGTGTTTCTTTTCCCATTAATAAAGCAATATTACTAAGCCTGCGAGTAAGCCAATTCTAGTTTTATAATTTTCAATTTTATTTTCCTTTGCGTATTTTTAAAGAAATCGCTGGTTCTTTTTAGCTTACCTGATCTAACCAGATAACTAAATGCGAGTGCAATCAGCATAATTATTTAACAATACCTGCAAAACGTTGATAGAAAACCGTTGGACTGTTCTCATCCTTAGGAGCATATTTTCCGGCTATAATTGGAACATAAATAACCCTTCTTCTGCTTTCTTCGCCACGGATAGTTGATTCTGCCACTCTGTGCCACAAACGGCCATCGTGAATGGTTAAATCTCCCGCTTCCGGAGTGATAGCAACTTCCTGTGGATCAGGTTTATTATCTAAAA
>Ga0247814_10002059_pt1 | contig 11188 bp, 7 predicted proteins | sample UWRJL179409R1_FD_179947 | JGI IMG/M metagenome (GOLD analysis project Ga0247814, IMG submission 179947) | Plant litter microbial communities from Arlington Agricultural Research Station in Wisconsin, United States - UWRJ-L179-409R-1 | ecosystem: Environmental > Terrestrial > Plant litter >...
TGCGATGGGGTTGCACCAACCGGGGCAACGGCTGACTTCTTTAAAAAGAAAGGCTATAATTTCCCTCCTGAATATGGTCCGCTGGCAGCAACGACGCCTGGTACACCCGGTGGATTGATCTATATGCTGATCAATTATGGTTCAATGAGCTTGGGACAAGTGCTGGAACCTGCAATGGAGCTGGCAGCCGGATACCCTATCGAAGCGCAGGCCGCTAATAGTATGGAGCGTGGTAAGGCACAGATTAACCAATGGCCATATAGCAAAAAAGTCTTTTTTACACATCCTGGCGAGAAGAGAGAAGCGCCCGAAGCAGGAGAGATTTTCGTACAAAAAGATCTGCTGGAGACCTTAAGTAAAATGGTGGAGGCAGAAACAATTGCATTGAAGGCAGGAAAGAATCGTAAGCAGGCCTTAATGGCCGCTTATGATCGTTTTTATAAAGGAGATATCGCCAAAGAATTTGTACGCGGCTGTCAGGAACAAGGCGGATTAATTACCATGCAGGACCTGGCCAACTGGAAGCCTCTGGAAGAGGAACCCTTAATGGTCAATTATAAAGGGATCGATGTTTACAAAATGCAGCAATGGACGCAAGGTCCCGTGTTATTACAGGCATTGAATATCCTGGAGAACTTTGATCTGAAAAGCATGGGTTATAATAGTCCTAAATATATTCATACGGTTTATCAGGCCATGAACCTTGCTTTTGCTGACCGTGATTTTTATTATGGTGATCCGTATTTTGCGCCTTTAGAACCTATGAAAGGTCTGTTGAGCAAAGATTATGCGAGACAGCGCGCACAGCTGATTAAATATGACAGAAATAATCCCGATATCGGACCTGGTAATCCCTATCCTTTTGAGGGTAAGAAAAACCCTTACACCGATCTGTTAAAAACAAGAGGCTTTGAACTGGACACGAGTAAAAGAAACTTTGCACCCAAACATGATTTAGGTTACAATACATCTCCGGCTGAGCTTTATCAGGACAGACTCTGGCGCGGCACTACGTCTGTGGAAGCAGCGGATAAAGAAGGATGGGTAGTTTCTATTACACCCAGCGGTGGCTGGCTACCAGCCTGTATTGCTGGTCATACGGGTGTCGGTATGAGTCAGCGTATGCAAAGTTTCGTATTGGATTCTGCTATTAATCCATTTAATGTTGTAGCGCCGGGAAAAAGACCAAGGGTAACCTTATCACCATCACTGGCATTAAAAGACGGAAAGCCATTTGTAGCTTCTGCGGTACAGGGTGGAGATACACAGGATCAGAACCTTTTACAATTTTTCCTCAATATGACTGAATTTGGAATGAATGTACAGCAATCAGCAGAAGCCGCAAATTTCAACACGAATCAGCTATGGCTGTCATTGGGTGGGACTAGAACAGACGATCGCAAGCCTAAACCAGGACAAATCCTGCTAAATAGTAATACACCAGAAAATACGCGTGAGGAGCTTAAAAAGTTGGGATATACACTAAGCTTTGGTGACAGGACCAGCGGCCCGGTCAATGCCATCTATTTTGACTGGAAACACAATAGTCTGTGGGGTGGGTCCAGTAACCATGGTGAGGATTATGGAATAGGCTGGTAGCACTTCGGATAAATATTCAGAACCTTTTATGAGTTCGGCTGTTTTTGTGGAAATATAAATCATACACCTATGAACAGCATTAACAACAATCAGCCAGAAGACAATCATGAGGATTTAAACAGAGCAGATGCGCTGAAAAAGATTAAAGAATTAATTTCACAGTCCGATACCTGTTTTTTCTGTACTGAAGACGGTACCGGGCCATCAAAAGGCGTAAGGCCAATGAGCATCCAGGAAGTGGATGAGGCCGGATTCCTTTGGGTACTCTTAGCAAACGATAGCCATACCTATGAGGAAGTTACCGCAGATCCTCATGTGAAACTATATTTTCAGGGCTCCAAACATTCCGATTATTTGTACCTGACTGCCGAAGCTACTGTCGTAGACGATAAGGCAAAAATCAAGGACTTATGGAATCCAATCCTGAAAACCTGGTTCACTGAAGGAGAGGATGATCCAAGGATTGCCTTATTAAAAATTACTCCCGCAGAAGGTTACTACTGGGATAATAAGCACGGTAACCTTGTTGCGGGTATTAAGATGATGGTGGGCGCTGCAATTGGCAAAACACTGGACGATTCTATTGAAGGCAAAATCAACCCTGTCGTTTAAAATAATTGTAAATTTACTGTCTGCTGAGTCTCTGATGACTTAGCAGGCTTTACCTGCAATTTATGCTTATTGATCCATGCTGTATAATCCTGAGGATTTACAGCTTCTTTAAGTAATCCAGAAGCAAATTCCATCAGATAAATTCTGTGTTCTATCACCTGCCTGTATTTTTGAAACAAGTGCTGTATCTGTTGCTGCACTTTGTTTTTGGGTTTTATACGGATATTTTTATTAAGGGGGTTTATCAGTAATACAGTAATTTCTTTTTTAAAATAATCGCGGGCCGACTCTATCCTGGCCTGCAATGCGGCCTGATCTTTAAAGCCGGTTTGTTTATGCAGGTTTTTTACCTGATTCTGGAAACGGTCCGATAGCGTTATCAGATCATTCACCGCTTTATTAAACTGGGCAAACAACGTTTTAAATTCTGGAAGATTAGCTTTGATGATTTCAGGATAGGTTACAATGCTGTCCAGTCCTGAAAGCAGTCTGTTGAAAGCAAAATTATCAAGTACTATTTGTAAGATAAACTTTTCCTGTTCAGTAACCAGGATCTGATCCAGTTCTTCCTCATTTACAGGTTTCATATAACTAATTACTTCTGTATTCGACCGCAGGCTTTCTGTGCTGATTCTTGATTTTAAAATCAGCCCGTTCAGTGTTCTTACGCGGCTTAAAGCGACATAAACCTGTCCCGCAATAAATGATTTACCTGCATCAATGATAGCCGTGTCAAATGTCAGACCCTGACTTTTATGTATAGTTACTGCCCAGGCCAGCTTAATAGGATATTGTGAAAACTCTCCAACCTGCTGCTGTACGATGACCTCTTCGGGATTTGTTTTATATTCGAAAGATTGCCAGGAGGATTTTTCCAGTAACAGATCTTCTTCCTGGGGAAAGGAGATGTATATCTGACCGTCTTTTATCGACTTGATCTTGCCGATCTTCCCATTATAGAATTTCCGGTTTTCTCCGCTGTCGTTCTTAATGAACATAATTTGAGCACCTTCCTTGAGTTTAAGACTTTGCTCTGCCTGTACACCAGCTTCCCTGAATTCTCCGCTGATTTCACCATCAAAAGTGTATTCGGTACCTGGTAATTCATCCAGTTTTCCTTTGTTGATTGTATTTGCTTCCGCATTATGGGAAGTAATAATAATTGGATTTAGCTCATCGGATGAACTGAATAGCGGATCGTACCTTTTATTTAATAAAGTGAGGCTGCTTTCGCTGATCTGATTATTTCTGATGCTGTTCAGGATATCAATAAATTCTGGTTCGGTTTGACGAAATACCGTGGTCAGCTCTATCTGTAACACGGGATTCCTGCGGATCACATAGGCCTCGAAAAAATAAGGAGAAGCATAAGCCCTGCTTAAAAAAGTCCATTCTTCTCTTTTCGTCACCGGAGGCAGCTGAAATAAATCTCCAATCAGCAGCAATTGTACACCTCCAAAGGGACTGCTGTTTTTTCTCACTGAACGGAGAATAGCATCAATTACATCAAGTAAATCACATCGCACCATTGATATCTCATCGATAATGAGTAGTTCGAGCTCATTTAACAGGTTCAGCTTTTCCCTGCTATAGCTTAAATCTGATACCAGGGACTGTATGGAAACAATACCAGATTGCAGATTTTCCAGACTAATATCTCCCGGAAAAAAGGAACCGGTAGGTAACTGGAAAAAGGAGTTAATGGTTGTGCCTTTTGCATTCATCGCCGCTACTCCGGTAGGAGCTACCACTACCATCTTTTTTGAAGACTCTTCTTTTATTCTTTTGAGCAGTGTTGTCTTTCCTGTTCCTGCCTTTCCGGTTAGAAAAATATTCTGATTGGTGAAGTCTATAAAGGATAAAATTTTGTCGAAAATTGAATTAGCTGGGGCACCATTACTCATGGTGCAAATTTAACCGATTTTTTAAGCGCTTTCCAGGTCTTTGATAATTAATTTTTTCATTTTCATCAGCGCAGCCATTACCCTTTGTGCCCTTGCCGGATCTTTTATCAATTCAGTAAGCGATTTTGGTATGATCTGCCAGCTGATACCAAATTTATCTACCAGCCAGCCACAGGCCACTTCTTTTCCTCCCGATGAAGTCATCGTGTCCCAATAGCGGTCTATTTCATCTTGCGACTCACATTCGACCACCAGAGACACGGCATCGTTAAAATCAGCATTATGCGCTGCAGAACTATCCATTGCCATGGTAATGAAATCGTTGAGCTTAAATTGCGCATGTTTGATAAATTCAGTATTGTCTCCTTCACCTTCATTGTATTTGAGTTTTCCCACGATGCCTGATTTTGGGAATAATGCTGTATAAAAATCAATTGCATTTTCAGCTTTACCGGCATTCAGGCCGGTAAACATCAAAGTAGGACAGAATTTTTGGGGCGTATCGGCTTTGCTGCTTGTATTGATCTGCCAGGAAACACCATATTTGTCTTCTACCCATCCATACTTTGTACTCCAGTCATAACTATCCAGCGGCATCATGATCTTGCCACCATCAATGAGTTTGTTCCAATAAGCTTCCGACTCTTCTGCAGTTTCACTGATCACCATAAATGAGATAGAGATATTGGGAAAGGAAGCCGGCCCTTCATTAAGAAGCATAAATTTTTGTCCGCTTAATTCAATCTGGATCACATAGGGAGATGTTTGTCCAATTTTTCCTTCTCCAAATGTATTGATGTAAAAATCTGCCGCTTCCTTGATTTTACCTTTAAGCGTCAGGCAGGGATAAATAGCGTTGTTCATAACCTTCGATTTTGTAATAAAAAATTTATAAATGGTAGTGTGAATATACAAATTCTTGCCTTTTTGCTTTAATCCTATTGATATTAAGCTAAATAGATTTAAAGCGATCCTGGCGTATTTGCCCATACAATTTGTCTGATCTACCCAGTGTTTATCCTGAATATTTGGTCTATTTTTATCAGGGATTAACGAAATAAATAGAAAATGAGTAAAGAAAAGAAGTCGGACAGTGATTTAGTCAGCGACCTGATAAAGGGGCTTTCACCAGATTTTGCTGAAACTGTTGCGTATTTAAGACAAGTAATTCTTTCTACCGATCAGCAGATCAGCGAGCAGGTGAAATGGAACTCTCCGGCCTTTTATTATAACGGAGAGATGAAATCTTTTGATGCCAAAGAATATAAAAGAGATCTTGCAGTAATTAATGTACGCAAAGAAAATGTCCTGATCGTGTTTCCGACTGGTGCTAAAATAGCCGATACTACAGGTATACTCGAGGGAAATTATACCGATGGCAGGCGACTGGCAAGCTTTACAGATCTTGAGAATGCAAAAAAGAAATCTGAGGATCTTCAAAAAGTAATCAGGCAATGGCTCAGCCTGGTGGAAAAATGAGAATTCCTGGCTACACAATTTCAGGCATGAATCCTTATCTTCGCGGCCTATATAAACAAAAACCTTATGCAAAGAGTGCCGGGATATTTACAGGTTTTTTTCAGGGAACTGCGGCTGATCATCAGAAGTGAGTATTTTTCCGATGCCTTACGCACTACCCTGAGTATCATTCTTCCCTTTGCAACCTTATATTATTTTGCAGGCTCCCATATTGCCATTACGGTGGGTATAGGTGCACTTTTGGTGAGCCTGACAGATTCTCCGGGAACGCTGGTTGATAAATTGCTGATGTCCGTCAGCAGTTTGTGTCTCTTCTTTTTCATCTCATTGGTCACGGCATTGCTGATCAAAGAGGTGGTCTTGTCGGGAGTGCTGATTTTTGTTTTCTGCATGATTTTTGGTTTGTTCACAGCGTTTGGTAAAAGGTGGTCTTTGCTGGGTACAATGGCACTAATTCTGATGACTTTTGTGCAGGGACTCAAACCAGTAAATCCATTGTCATTTAGTCTTTATATTGTAGCTGGTGGTGTATGTTATTATATCGTTAGCCTGCTGCAGACCAGATTATGGCCTTTAAGCTCTATAAAACATGCATTGGGGGAGTGTATTATTGCTACGTCTGACTTTCTTCGGGCAAAAGCCGCATTTTATAATGAGAGAAGCAACCTTCAGGATAACTACCTGCAACTGATTCAAAAACATAATAAAGTGCATGAGAAACAGGAGCAGGTAAGAGATCTGTTGTTGAGGAATAAAATGCTGATGAGGGATGAGCACGAACTGGGTCAAAGGCATCTCCTGGCAATTACGCAGGTTATCGATTTATATGAAAGAATAGGGGCTGTTCAGTATGATTATGAACTTTTGCTTGAAAATCTGAAAGATACGGGATTGCTGAATGCCATCACTAAGGTGATCGGTTGTATGGCAAATGACCTGCAATTGATGGGCGTAGCTTTATGCGGAAAAACCAAAATAAAGTATTCAGATACCAGTGCTTCAGAAATACTGGCTGTAAAACAGAAAATTGCAAAACTAAATGCGGTGGATAAAAACAAGCGTATATTAGTTAAATTAGAGATTAATATTGATGAGATTTATACTTTGCTGAGGAAACTCAGCGATACGCTTACACTGAGTTTTGACAAGATTGACTTTCCGGAAGACCTGCCAGCGTATCAATTTTTCATTTCAGCAGATCAAATTAGTGTTCCTGTGCTTGGAAAACACCTGAGTTTCAGGTCGCCTGTCTTCAGGTTTGCGATCAGGTTATCAGTTGCCTGTCTGCTTGCCTTCAGTATGACCTTGCTGCCGGTGGGCTATTATAGTTACTGGATTTTGCTCACTGTTATTGTGGTCATTAAACCCGGCTTCGGCCTCACAAAAAAAAGAAATTTGCAGCGATTAAAAGGGAGTCTGCTAGGCGTAGCAATCGGTATGGTTTTGTTGTTAGTTATTCCCAGTGTCACGGTAAAACTGGTACTGGCAGGCTTATTCCTGTTAGGATATTTCGCTTATCTGCGGATCAATTATATGCTCAGCATTGTGTCATTAACACCCATGATTATCATCTGTTTAAATATTTATACCGGTAATCACTCAATTATTCTGGAACGTGTAGTTGATACCATTTTAGGATGTGCAATAGCGTTTGCAGCATCTTATGTATTCCCATCCTGGGAAGTCAGTAAACATACAATGTATATCGGGGATGTCGTTAGGGCTAACCTAAGTTATCTCAAAAAGCTGCATGACCAGACTGCAGGTATTCCATCAGATATTACTTCATTTAAGCTGGCGAGGAAAGAGGTTTATACAAAACTAACTATGCTTTCTTCTGGCATACAGAATATGCTGCTTGAGCCTAAACGTGCACAAAGTCAGGTTAAACATCTTTATGAATTTGAAGTATTAAGTTACCAGTTATCGTCTACCATTGCCTCATTTTTTCCTTTTTCAAATATTCAGCTGGCTGAAGTGACCCGGCAGCTCAGTTCTGCGATGGATATTTTGGAGAATGCCTTAACAATTGTTGAGGAGAATAAGACTGAAGGTGACTTTCTGATACCAGCTATTGTTTACCATCAGCTTGATCTTAGCCATCCGGATCATGTAGAACAGCATAAGGTGCAGCAGATTCTGCGTATCGCAGAAGCCATCAGGCAGCAAGTTTATCAATATACTTGCTGTAAATAAATTGATCTCTCTATAATTATGGATATTTTTGCGGACAAATAAGATATCATTTTGAAAACTGATCTTTTCCTCATTACGCCACCCTTTACCCAACTGAATACCCCATATCCTGCAACTGCATATATCAAAGGTTTTTTAAATACTAAAGATATCTCTTCTACACAGGCAGATTTGGGTATTGAAGTGATTTTAGCCTTGTTTTCTAAAAAAGGGTTGGCCGATCTATTCCTTCACGCAGAGGAGCTGGGCCAGCCTAAAAGTTTAAATGCAAAGCGGATTTTTGCGTTAAAAAAAGAGTATATCAAAACTATTGATGCTGTTATCGCCTTTTTACAAGGCAAAAATCCAACCCTGGCTTTACAGATTTGTCAGGAAAATTATTTACCCGAAGCTTCCAGATTTACGCAGTTGGATGAATTAGACTGGGCCTTTGGTACAATGGGAACGCAGGATAAAGGTAAACATTTAGCTACCCTATATCTCGAGGATATTTCAGACTTTATTATTGAATGTGTTGATCAGAATTTTGGTTTCAGTCGTTATGCCGAAAGGCTGGGCAGAAGTGCTAACTCTTTCGACGAGCTATATGATGTGTTAAATCAGGATTATACCTATATGGACAAAATTCTGATGGATATTTTGGAGGAAAAGATCACTCTTGTCCAACCGAAGTTATTCTTAATTTCTGTTCCTTTTCCGGGGAATTTATATGCAGCTTTCCGATGTGCACAATATGTGAAACGAAATTATCCTGAGATTAAAATATCAATGGGCGGCGGTTTTGCCAATACAGAACTACGTTCTCTTTCGGATGAGAGGGTATTTGAATTTTTTGACTTTATTTCACTAGATGATGGAGAATTACCCATTGAGCTGATCTATAATTCAATCATAAATGCCGGGGAACTGAATCTGTATAAAAGAACTTTTTTATTAGAAAACGGAAATGTTAGCTATAAAAATGATACCCTGAGAAGGGATTATAAACAGGCTGAGGTCGGCACGCCGGATTACAGTGATTTGGAACTGGACAAATATATTTCAGTTATAGAAATTGTAAATCCGATGCACCGTATGTGGAGCGATGGCCGCTGGAACAAATTGACGATGGCACATGGTTGTTATTGGGGAAAGTGCACATTCTGTGATATTTCTTTGGATTACATTAAGGTTTACGAACCAGTCGCAGCTAAATTAATTGTAGACCGGATCGAAGAACTGATTGAAAAAACAGGTCAGAATGGATTTCACTTTGTAGACGAAGCTGCCCCACCAGCACTGATGAGAGAAGTTGCCCTGGAAATTTTAAGAAGAAATATTACGGTGAGCTGGTGGACTAACGTCAGATTTGAGAAAAGCTTTACAGGTAATTTATGTCTTTTGCTGAAAGCATCAGGATGTATAGCCATATCCGGAGGCTTAGAGGTGGCTTCTGACAGGTTGTTGCAGCTAATTGATAAAGGTGTATCAGTTGAACAGGTAGCTCAGGTTACCCGAAACTTTACGGAAGCAGGAATATTGGTGCATGCTTATTTGATGTATGGTTATCCAACGCAGACCATTCAGGAGACGGTAGACAGTCTGGAAATGGTCAGGCAATTGTTTGAGGCAGGTGTTTTACAATCTGGCTTCTGGCATCAGTTTGCGATGACCGCACATAGCCCTGTTGGCATGTATCCGGAAAGATTTGGTGTAGTTAAAGCGACTGAAACTATAGGGCGTTTTGCTAACAATGACATCAACTATATTGACAAAACAGGAATAGATCATGATAAATTTAGTTTCGGTTTAAAAAAGTCACTTTTTAACTTCATGCATGGCATTTGCCTGGATTACAAATTGCAGGATTGGTTTGATTTTAAGATTCCGAAAGTAACGGTTCCTTCGGATTTTATTGAGAAAGCATTAAGGGCAGAAAGTAAGTTTAATACTAAGCCAACAGCTAAGGTGGTTTGGCTGGGTGGCAATCCTGACATAGAGAGTTTTGCCAAATATAAAAAGGGTAAGCCGTTGGAAATGATGATGCTGACCTTTTACGATAAAAAGGAAACTTTCACTGTTCAGTTAAATAAAAGTGAAGGGGAGTGGTTGAGCTCTATTTTGCAGAAGCTGTCGGTTTCCCAGGGCAAAGTTTACACTTTTCAGGAGATTAAAGCTGATTTTGAGACGACGATGGAGCATTTCGAATTGTTATGGTATTCACAACCTATTTATGATTTAAGAGATTTTGGATTATTGGTTTTGTAACTAAATCCTTTACTAAGGGCTGTGCTTTAAGCTTTGATATCAGGGCTTATACTTGTAAGGAATTTTGGCAATTCCCTAAAAACAAAAACCCTGCTCATCGATGCGATCTAATTTCTGAATAACATTTTCTATATGTTAGCTAACATAGTTGTAATGCAAAATTATTTAATATTACAATTCTTTTAGTTCAACGATTTGTTTACATTTGAAGACACACAAATAAATCGTTAATATGAAAACCAAAATCTTACTCGGACTGGCGACAGCTCTTTTCATTTTTACTGCCTGTAAAAAAGAAAATTCATTAATTGAACAACCCGTAGCTATTGAAAAAGAAGATCCTTTGGAATACGCCAAGGATAGCATTTCTTATAGCATTGACGGAATTACTTATAATCTATCTAAATTTTCAAGTTTTTATAAGGTGGGTATTGGTCAGCCGTATTCTAAAGTCGATTCAATAGTAAACTATGCTTACTATATTTCTGGTATTAAGGATTCTGTTTTATACTCAAGAAACTATGGAATATATGATAATCAGCATAAAGTTGACGTAACATTTATCAAGACTTACAATACAGCCTCGTTGGTGCAAGGTACCTTTTTGAGACAAAAAGATGTTATTGATTTATTTACGGTCGGGTCAAGAAATTATGCTATAGATTATGGCCGGGATAATATACAAAATGGTATTGCTTTAAGTATTTCTGATGGTTTTAAAACCTATGGTTCAGAATCATTTAGAACGCCACCACAATTAAGTTCAGATGCTCAAAAATATTCAGAATTTGAAATTACAAGTTTAAGAAAATTAAAGTCCGGCACTTACATTGTAGAAGCGAAATTTAATGCGATAGTTTTCAATGAAAAGAATGAAAGTAAAAAATTACGAAATGGATATTTGAGATTGGTAATGAGTAAATTTGACACAAGTTTATAATATTCAAGTTTTAATACTCACATATAAATAAAAAGGCTGCTAATCAGGAGATTAACAGCCTTTTGTGCATTTTGATCTAAAATTTTGTGATCCCGCTGGGATTCGAACCCAGGACCACTACATTAAAAGTGTAATGCTCTACCAGCTGAGCTACGGAATCATTTTCCTTGTTTAAGGAGGTGCGAAGATAGAAAAATAAATCATGTTGTCA
>Ga0247814_10002061_pt1 | contig 11186 bp, 6 predicted proteins | sample UWRJL179409R1_FD_179947 | JGI IMG/M metagenome (GOLD analysis project Ga0247814, IMG submission 179947) | Plant litter microbial communities from Arlington Agricultural Research Station in Wisconsin, United States - UWRJ-L179-409R-1 | ecosystem: Environmental > Terrestrial > Plant litter >...
TTACGATGGTAATATCTTTAGACGCCGCCTGTTCGTCAAAAAAGTCAAGGTTCTTATCTATGTAGGTGTTTAGTATTACGGGCTGCTTTTCAAAATAGGTATCATTCTCTATTTTAGAAAGCAACAGCAGGTTTTTATTAAGCCGGTTTAAGCGTGATACATCCTTGTTAAGGGAATCCAGCAGTTGAGACTGCTCCTCATTAAGGGCAGGCGACTGCAACAATGTATCTATTTTAGTTTGAAATAATGCCAGGGGCGTTTGCAGTTCGTGTGCTGCATTCTCCACAAACTCGCGCTGGCTTTTATAAATCGCGGTATTTTTTTCGATAAGCTTCTCAATGCTTTTGTTGAGGGAATCAAATTCTTCTATCTCAGTGGATATAAACTGCGGAGCCTTATTTTTGTCAATCTCAAAATTTTGTATCTGGCTCAGGGTGTTGTAAAAAGGTTTCCAAATTCGGGCTGCCGAATGTTTAGATAACAGTATAATACCGGCAAGCAGAATTATAATTATTACTAAAAACATAACGGCAATGCTAAGCACCATGCCTTCCATTACTACCAGGTTGTTCTTTTCTATATAGGTATATCGTTGCCCGTTAATGGTAACAGGACCCCATAGCACCCTGTATGGTTCCATTTCATTAGAAACGTGCTCAAACTCCATTGACCCGAAAATAGAATCCCTGTTTATGCCTTTGTCTGCTACAATCTCTACATTACGGTTGTATTTGTTCCAGTTTACAATATCGGCAGCAGTTAGGTTGCTGTCGTTCCGTTCAAATGCCTCTTTATGAAAAAGCAGTACTTCATCGGTTTCATAAACATACAGCCACTGGCAGATAAAATAAAATACAGGTGCTGAGACCAGCAATATTACAATAGAATATATCAGGTAGCTGCGTGTGGTTTTATTGAGTAGTTTTTTATTCATCCTGCCATTTGTATCCTAAGCCATACACCGTTTTTATATAATCTTCACTACCGGCGCTGCTTAGTTTTTTCTTAAGGTTTTTGATATGGGCATAAATAAAATCGTAGTTATCCAGCATATCGGCCATATCGCCACTAAGGTGTTCTGCAATAGCGCCTTTAGAGAGTACTTTATTTTCATTCGCAATAAGGTACAGCAGCAGGTCTATCTCTTTTTTTGTAATGTCTAATTTAGTATTATTTACGGTAACTGTCTTGGCAAAAATATCAATAGAAATTTCATTGTACGTCACCACATTATTGCCCTTAAAGTTTTTGCGGCGTATAAGTGCCTGCATCCTTACCAGCAGCTCAGATAAATGGAAGGGTTTGGTAAGGTAATCATCTGCCCCCAGGTTAAAGCCTTCTATGCGGGTATCAAGAGTTTCTTTAGCCGAAATTATAATAACGCCTTCAGCTTTACCCTGGTGCTTAAGTTCACGCAGTATATCAAACCCGTCACCATCGGGCAGCATCAGGTCGAGCAAAATGCAGTCATAATCATACATCCCTATTTTGTCAAGGGCATCCCTTGAGGTGGCTGCAGTTTCGCAGTGCACGCCATTGGGCTTAAAGTAGTGTTTAATGCTTTGCGCGATTTCAGTCTCGTCTTCTATGATCAGGATTTTCATACTGCAATTTACTGAATCAATTTTGAAGAAAATCTGAATTTGTTACTCAATAGGGAAAAGAGTTTATCTACAATGTCATAAGAATAGATTATGTACTACAGCAAAAAGGCTATAAGTAAGATAAAAGCTGTCTCTAACGAGTATGTATTTGTTGATCAGCAGCAGAATATGTAAACAAATGATTGACTTCCTTGACAAATATATCTACTACTCATTCAAATCAATGGGACATTACAAGGAATTTCAGAACACTATTATTATAAATGCTATAAAACCCCAATTTATAATAGTATATCTTGGTTCATTACTATCGATTGTGTTCGATAGAACCCTCACACATTAAATGTATACAATTTTGGATTTATTTTAATAGTAATTAAGACAAATGCTATAAAAAAGTAATTGTTAGTATACAGTAAGGTCTAAATATTTTTTTAATGAAATAAATTATAAATTACTTTAAATCAATTAATTACGTGAATTAAAACTCGTTAAATAAGGTCAAAATAGGCACGAGGTGTTCGACTGTGATCCCTGACAGCCCACAAATGCCTTTTGCAAGTAGCAAAGGGCATTTTTTTTTACAATATTGTAAGATATCGAGATGATTCAAATAATATATTTTATTATAGTCAATAAACGGTACTAAAATGTATCATTATTGGTGTTCGATTGAAGTTACAACAAAAGATATATGATATCTTTGATGAGGGGAATATCATTACTGAAGAATAAGTAATTTGGAAAACGTTACCGGTAAGATAATGTTTTTTAATATTTGCTTTTTAAACCTAAAGAGATGTTACGATTAATCGGAGCGGAAAAACGGATCACAAGACAACCCTGGAAAGAATTTATGAACTAATGCAATTAGACTTGCAACCCGACCCGAAGAATCTGATGAACTCGAAATCCTTCCAATGTTGGATAGTATTATCCCGTTCCTGAGCCTGCCCAGTTGGAAGCTATTAAATTCAGGATGTAACAAATGAATATATCTCATGCTGAGCTATCAAAAATATTAAGCTCATGCAAATTGGAAATCTTATCGGGCAGAAGAAAATTGAGCCTTTCGATGATACGCGCTTTAAAGGAAAAACTAAATATTTCGGCTGATATTTTGATACAGTTATAATATCGGCTTAAAAGAATTGTTTGATAAATAAATTCAAGAATATAGGTCAACATCCCATTTTAGCAAGCACTCAGGTCTTTACGTTTTGCTATGGCTTGTTAACTTTAATATTACTGAACGATGCAATGCTGTTATCTGCAAAAATTCCCCAATTGGTATTACTTGCTCTATAAACCCGGCTGCTAAGTGATACTTCATTGTTAATATATACCACCAGCATAGAGTTTTCTATTACGATCTGGATGTCGTATGCGGTATTTGGCAGCAATGTGTAGGGCACATCATTATAAGCTATTGTAGTTGTGGTGAGCGTTGAGCGATTTGTTTTATTAAGGCTGAACCTATTCTGTGACGGTAAAAAGCGAAGGCTGTAAAAGTTTTCATATCCGTCGCAAGCCCCTATCATAAAGCCAAAGTCTTTGTTACAGGTGCTGTAAGAGACTTTTGCACTTATTTTATAACGTGGTAAATTTATAGGGTCATAAATTACACTGGTTACATCAAAATTTGCAGGGCTCGAAAGCTGGTACGAGAGTCCGCCGCCGCTTAGGGCACTTACGCTGCCCCATTGGCTGCTTTGCACTGGGGTGTATACAGTGGTTTCCATCCTGCTTTTTAGAGTATGCGGTATTGCTACGGCAAGGTCTCCGTTCCCTTTCTGAAAAATTTTATGTACTGCAAGGTTACCACCCCATGCCCAGATGCCGGAATCGCTGTTGCCGGAAAGAGTATTTGTCCATCCGAAAATATAACGGTCTGTGCCATCTGATGCGGTTTTAGCCGCATAAAACCCGTTTCCGTCCAGGCGGTCAGAGCCTGATGGTAAATTCCATGGGCCGTTTAAAGAACTGCTTTTTCGGTAATATACGTACTTACTATCAATATCTGAGAAAATAAGGTAGTACGTGCTGCCCATCTTAAATATTTCCGGTGTTTCCATCATAAAAAAGGTTTGGCTTCCACCATCATACAGTATCCCTGCGTAAGCCCAGCCGGTAAGGTTGGTTGAAGTGTACTTGGCAATGACGCCTTTCCAGGTACCGTTTACATTTTTACGGCCTGCTACCAGCATTATATAGGCTGATGTTGAACTATCATAAAAAACGTATGGGTCCCTGAAGTTTTCATTTTGATCAAAACCCTGCCCCGTGGGAGGATATACTGTGCTAAAAGATGCATTATGTGTAAAATTACTATTAAGGCTTATGGAAGTGGCCAGCATTATACCTTCTTTTTTTGTTACGCAAGACGAAGGGTAGTTAGGATTATGTCCGGTATAAAAAGCATAGTAGGTGCCACCATTTTTAATGATATTGCCCGTACCCAAAGCAAAGTTTTGTGCACAACTGTTTGTGCTGCAGCTTAAAATTTCGCCGCCCGAAAGTTCTGAATACGAATAGAAGTCAGTAGTCTTAAACCCGTACCATGGATGCCTTTTGTTCGTGGCATCATTCCAGATGTCTTTTAGGTAATATACATAAAAACTGTTGCTGGCAGTATCAAAATAGGGCATTACATCGCCTATCCTGCTTCCGTCTGAAACCATCCGGTAAATGCTGTAGTCCGTTTGTTCGGCCTGCGTAGCACAATTTAAAGAAGCTGTCGCCATTACCTTCTGGGCAACCATAGCAGCATCTGTTTGTTGTGGCACTATATCTTCGTTCGTGCAGCTGTAAGCGCAAAGCACCACTGCGCCATACATAATGGCACTTTTAATTCTTGTAAAATTCATGATAAACAGTTTTTGTTATTAAATCAGAAATGTAGTAAAGCAGGGCAAAAAAAATACCTTAGCTCCCAAATAGGAGCAAGGTATTCTTTGGAAATTTTAAAGGAACAATTGTAAATTATGGCAATCAGTTTTTTATAAACTTTACGGTGCTAATGCTTTTTTCGGTAGAGATTTGCGCAAAATAGATACCGTAAGATAAAGCAGAAATATCAATCCCTGCATTTGCTTTATTAGCCGGGAAAGATGCTATTATTTTACCCGTCGCATCTAAAATCTTTATATCTGATAATTGTTCATTTGCAGTATTTACATTAAGTACATCTTTTGCCGGGTTGGGGTATACAAAAACACCTTTAAGAGTAAAATTTGTTGTATTTGCCGTTTCGGTATCTTCAAAATTATATTCCCGGGTCACATTATTAAAGGTAATGTTATACGTTCCTGCCTGTACAGGTATATCTACTCCGTCCTGGTTAAAGATACCGGTGCCTGATGGCCATGTTGCACCACCCCAGTTATTAGGCCAATCGTTATCCTGGCGAAATTTAAGGCCGCCATCAATTAGTGTATAATTGCTCTTTGTGTAGGTAACACCATCGGGGGTAGAAAATAATATATCGCCATTGGTACTGCCCCAATCTACCGTAGTGGCATTGCCACGGATGCCTATTACCGGAAATTTGTAGATAAAACTGTATTCTTTAGTAGTAAGGTTAAAAGTAACATCATAAACACCTACAAGTACCGGCACATCCATACCGCCCTGATCCTGAACACCAACTCCGCTTGGCCAGGCTGTACTGCCCCAGTTTAGGGGCCAGCTGTTGTCCTGTCTAAATTTTAGTCCGCCTGTGTAAAGGCTTATATTATTAAGCACATACACAACCCCATCTGTAGTGGCCATTTCAATATCGGGCTCATTACCGCTCCAGCCGAGTGGTGTAGCAGCCCCTAATATTCCCACGCTGGGAAATTGCGCATACAAAGTTGATTTACCGGCTATAAATAGCAAACAAATAATAAGTAGTTTTTTCATCATTTTTAAAAAATTTTATAAGATAAGTAATAATGCTTTCGTTGGATTAATACAACGTTATAGTTTGACATCTATGTAAACGCCTACTCAAAATCCATTACTAAATTAGTGGTTAAACGCAGCGTGTCTTTTTGATTATGTTACAATTCAATACAATTGGTATTGTCATTTTCTCATATTAATTTAAATACATGGTAATCAATGTTTTATGAATAAAAAATAAATTAGCGAAAACGAAATAGTACTAATTTTGTTACCGCCTGTTATAAAAATGATACGCTGTCTTTGAGAAATAAATAATTAAATAACATATAAATTATTAATCTCATATTTTATTACGCAATTAGTCTGCTTTGAATTTTGACATACCTACTATTTTATAGTAACTTGCACCCTACATCTATATACATAAGGTGTCAAATCATTCTAAATTTATAGAGGCTTAGCAGTCAATATAGCCCTATTATACCGTTGTAAACAAATGAAAGCTACTGATTTTCTATCTTTTATAAGATATTTTCTTATCGCAATGCTACTCTTGCCTGTACTACCGTCATGTAGTACGGCAAATGAAGACACGACGGTAAAGATTGGTTTTTCGCAGGGAATGGATACCGACGACTGGAGGCGCCAGCTTAATAAGAGTATGGTGATTGAAGCGTCACTGCACCCTGAAGTACAGTTGGAAATTAAGGATGCAAACAACAACGTACAACAGCAGGTAAAGGACATTGAAAAATTTATAGATCGCGGTGTAAATGTTATAATCGTATCGCCCATAGAAGCCAAGCCACTTACAGCCATAGTAGAAAAATCTATAAAAAAGGGTATACCCGTAATTGTAGTAGACCGCAAAATAGATAGTGAAGACTATACCGCTTACATTGGTGCCGATAATATTGAGGTAGGCCGTATTGCCGCAAAATACATCGTTTCTAACAGCAACGGCAATGGTAAAATAATAGAAATTACAGGGCTTAAAACATCTTCTCCTGCTTATGAGCGCGGGTTGGGTTTTTCGCAAATCTTAAAACAGTATCCTCAGATCAAGTTAATTACAACCGTTAATGGTGATTGGGAAAGTGGTTCGGTAAAACCGCAAATTAAAAAATTACTGCAAAACGATCCTGATATAGAATACATATTTGCCCAAAATGACCGTATGGCACTTGGTGCATGGGAAACAGCGAAAGAACTGGGTCTTGAGAACAAAATAAAATTTGTAGGTGTAGATGCGCTTAATACTCCAAATGGTGGTATAGAACTGGTTAAGAAAGGGATCTTACAAGCCACCATACTCTATCCTACAGGCGGTAACGAGGCACTTAGGCTTGCGCTCAAAATATATAATAAGGAGCCTGTTACAAAAAACAATCTTCTTAACACCATTGTTATAGACAGGATAAACGCCGAAATTATTGAAAGCCAGTTAGACAAGGTAGACCAGCAGCAAACGGTTATAAAGCAGCAGCTTGATGCCATAAGCATTCAGGAACAGGAATATGCATCACAGCACAGCCTGGTGCGACTGCTTACTTTATTTTTGATAATCATACTCAGCCTTGCCATATACAGTATTTACAGCACCATCTCTATCTCACGCAAAAAGAGGCAGCTGGAACAGATAAACAGTACCGTTACTGACCAAAAAAATGAAATAGAAGTTATGGCCGCTGCGGCACAACGAAGCAATGAGGCAAAACTAAGTTTTTTTACAGGGCTTTCGCACGAGTTTAAAACACCCATTACGCTTATATTGAGCTATGCCGAATCGCTTATAGAAAATGACAAGATTAAGGGTACCCGGCTTATGGACGAGCTTAAACTAATCTATAGCAATTCCCACCGCCTGCTGCGCCTGATTAACCAGTTGCTTGATTTTAGAAAAATCGAAGAGCGTAAGTTTACCCTAAGGGCTTCTAAAACCAATATGTACTTTTTTACCAATCAGGTAATGGCCAACTTTAAAGGCGAAGCAGCCCGCAGGAATATCGATTTCCGCCTTAGTGCCGACCATAAGGATACCGAAGTTTACATAGATAACAGCCTTATAGATAAGGTATATTTTAACCTGCTCTCTAATGCCTTTAAATTTACACCCGATAATGGTAAAATAACCATCAGTATTAAAGACGGCGCTGACAACAGCTTGAAAATTGTGGTAAAAGACAGTGGTATAGGCATCCCTGAAAAGGAAATGAATATGGTATTCAACCCATTTTTTAAGGCGTCTAACAACAATAAGAACAGTAGTGGTATAGGGCTAAACCTTACTAAAGAATTTATAGGCCTGCATAAGGGCACTATAGAAGTACGCTCCAGGCAGGGTACAGAATTTATTATTACAATTCTAAAGGGTAGTGACCACTTATTACCTTCCGAAATAAGCACCGCAACAACTACAGAGTATAATACTTCGCTCCTTCAGGATGACCTTGAATATGGCAACCTGCCTGAAATTAACCTGTTAGCACCTGGCCAGGAAAAATACACATTACTTGTAATTGAAGACCATCCGGACCTGGTAAACTTTTTAAGTAATAAGTTTTCAGCAGAATATGATGTGCACGTTTCAGACGGCAGTAACGCTGTAACTCTGGCTTTAGAGTTGGTTCCCGACATTGTTATCTGCGACATCAACCTTGTGGGAACAGACGGTTTTGAGATCAGCAGGACTCTTAAGAAAGACCTGCGCACGTCTCACATACCTATAATTATACTGAGTGCCCAAAGCAATAAAGAATCAGTTATACAGGGTATGCAGGCCGGTGTAGATCAGTACCTCACTAAGCCGTTCAGTCTTTCTGTTTTGCGCCAGTCATTAAGCAGCCTGCTTTTTAACCGCGAAAAATTGCGCTATTATTACACAAACAATATTTACCGTATAGAGCCGGAATCTAAATTTGGCACCTCAGAGCAGGATTTTATTTCCCGTATGAATATTCATATTATGGAAAACATGGACAACCCTAAATTTTCTGTGGAAGAACTGGCCGATAAACTTAATGTATCGAGGGTACAATTGTACCGCAAAGTAAAAGCCATATTAGGAATGAGCATAAGCGATCACATTAATAATATCCGTTTAGAGAAGGCTGCCACCATGCTGCGCGAAGGTGAAATGAACATTAGTGAGATAGCATACTCCCTTGGTTTCTCGTCGCCAAATTATTTCTCAACCGCATTTAAGAACAAGTTTGGCATTTCTCCAAAAGAATACAAAATAACAGGATAAACTGATACTAGATTGTATATTACCTAATGTATCATAAGCATACATTATGTAACCAAAAAAATACTATATCGTTTTCTTAATATCGTTTTCGTAAATTTAAATGGTTGATTATAAAAATATTACATTAAATGATCACATTAATCTGCACAGGGTTACATAATTGTAACATTATTAAAACAGCAAATACGGCATAACTGATAATTTAGCAGCAGATCAATTAACAAATCTGCAATGAATAAAATACTTATCTGGTCTGTTACCGCTGCGATGGCAGGCTTTCTTTTTGGTTTTGACACCGTAGTAATATCGGGCGCCGATAAACAGCTACAGGCGCTGTGGCATTCATCTGATGCTTTTCATGGCTCTGTAGTAATGGGCATGGCATTATGGGGTACCGTAGTGGGAGCTATTTTTGGAGGTATCCCAACCAATAAAATAGGCCGCAAAAACACACTGTTATGGATTGGGGTTTTCTTTCTTATTTCAGCAATTGGGTCTGCCTTGGCAAATGATCCTTTCACGTTTGCCGCATTCAGGTTTTTAGGAGGCCTTGGTGTGGGTGCTTCAACTATTGCTGCACCGGCATATGTATCTGAAATTGCCCCGCCCTCAAAAAGGGGCCGCCTTGTAGCCTTATATCAATTCAATATTGTATTGGGCATACTTGTAGCATTTATATCTAACTATTTTCTTAAAGAAATTGGCGAAAATGCATGGCGATGGATGCTGGGCATACAGGCAGTACCGGCAGCAATTTACATAGCACTAATGTTTACAGTACCTAAAAGCCCGAGGTGGTTACTCTCTAAATTCAGGAATGAAGAAGCACGTAAGGTACTTGCCATTGTCGACCCTCAGGCTAATATTGAGACAATGATGCTGGAAATACAGCAGTCTGGCGATAAAAGCCATGAAAATATCTTTATGAAAAAATATCGTTTTCCACTAATACTCGCTTTCCTTATTGCCTTTTTTAACCAGTTCTCCGGTATTAATGCATTTTTATACTATGCACCCCGAATATTTGAAGAGGCAGGCCTGGGCCAGAATACGGCCCTTTTAAGCAGTATAGGTATAGGAGTAGCTAATTTACTGTTTACACTGCTTGGCGTAGCCCTGATTGATAAACTTGGCCGTAAACTACTTATGTATATAGGCTCCATAGGATACATTATTTCACTAGGATTGGTCTCGGCAGCATTTTTCTTTAATTGGGGCGGCATGTCTGTTCCTGCATTTTTGTTCCTTTTTATCGCCTCGCACGCTATCGGGCAGGGAGCTGTAATATGGGTATTTATATCAGAGATCTTTCCAAACCATATACGTGCATCGGGCCAGGCCTTTGGCAGTTCGGTACACTGGGTGCTTGCCGCCATTATCCCTTCACTAATTCCACTTTTGTTTAGTACTATCGGCGCAGGGGTTGTATTCCTGATATTTACTGTAATGATGGTTTTCCAGCTCGCCTTTGTAGCCTTTTTAATGCCTGAGACCAAAGGCAGATCTCTTGAAGAACTAAGCGAAGAATTAACAAAAAAAGACACACCACAAAATGACACTAAAAAAACTTCTCCCGTTAGCATTTAGCAGTGCCCTGTTTATATCGGGGGCATTATGCAGTGCCCAGGATACAAAAAGTTCGGAAGAGCAAATGTACAGGCCTAATTTTCACTTTACGCCAAAGAACAACTGGATGAACGACCCTAACGGACTTTTTTATGCCGATGGTTCTTACCACCTGTATTTTCAATATTGGCCTTATGGCAATAAATGGGGCCCTATGCACTGGGGCCACGCTACAAGTAAAGATCTTGTAAAATGGGAGGAACAACCCGTAGCGCTTTACCCCGACAGGTTTGGTTACATTTTTTCGGGCAGCGCAGTACTTGATGAAAAGAATACCAGTGGCTTTGGCGATGGTAAGACCGCCCCGGTGGTGGCAATATTTACTTATCATGATCCTGTTAAAGAAAAAGCAGGTGCAATTGATGTAGAGTCGCAGGGACTCGCCTACTCGCTTGATAACGGCTATACCTGGATAAAATATGATATGGGCAATCCTGTAATAAAAAACCCGGGCATTCGCGATTTTCGTGATCCTAAAGTTACCTGGGACAATGTGCATAACCAGTGGATAATGGTGCTTGCAGCACAGGACAGGTCGCAACTGTATGTTTCTAAAAATCTGAAAGACTGGAGCTACCTGTCGGATTTTGGAAAGAACATCGGAGCACATGGCGGTGTTTGGGAATGTCCTGACTTTTTTCCAATTAAAGTAGAAGGTACCGGCGAAACAAAATGGGTACTGATTCAAAGCCTTAACCCGGGAGGGGCAAATGGTGGTAGCGGTACACAATATTTTGTGGGCGATTTTGATGGTAAAACGTTTACCCTTGATAAAGCTTTTGCCGAAAGGGTGACTAAAGAAAAGGCTGTGTGGCTGG
>Ga0247814_10002062_pt1 | contig 11186 bp, 8 predicted proteins | sample UWRJL179409R1_FD_179947 | JGI IMG/M metagenome (GOLD analysis project Ga0247814, IMG submission 179947) | Plant litter microbial communities from Arlington Agricultural Research Station in Wisconsin, United States - UWRJ-L179-409R-1 | ecosystem: Environmental > Terrestrial > Plant litter >...
GGACGGAAGCCGAGAGCATCGCCCCGGTGTGGGTGAAGAAGGGCAACCGGTACGACGTCGCGCGTGCCGCACAGTGCGAGGCCGCCCAGGAGGTTGCTGCGGCCAGAAGGATCAGCCAGGCGGAGGCTTCCGCACTGATCACTGAGGCGTGCCTGCTGTTGACCGAGCTGCCCCGCACCTTCGACGCGGTGGCCTCCGGGCGGATCAGCTACCGGCAGGCGCAGCGCATCATCTCCCACGCCACCTCCCTCCCCGTCGACTCCCGCGGACCCTTCGAGGACCTCGTGATCCCAATCACCCTGACCCGGACGGTGAAGCAGGCCGAGCCGAAGTTGAAGGACACCCGGGAGCGGATGCACCCCGAGTCCATCACCGAGCGTCATGTGAAGGCGGTCGAGGACCGCAGTGTGTGGCTGACCGGTCGCCCCGACGGGATGGTCGAGCTCACCGCCCTGCTCCCCGCCCAGGTGGGGGTATCGGCGTTTGGTCGTATCTCCACCGCGGCGGAGGTGTTGAAGACGAAGGACGAGACCCGCACCAAGCCGCAAAGAATGGCCGACGTCGTCACCGACCTCCTCCTGGACAGCCTGACCGCCGCCACCCGCGGTGTCGTGCCCACCGTGCTGGTCACGATTCCGATCTGCACCGCTGCAGGCCTCAGTGACGAGCCCGGGAACTTGAACGGGTACGGGATCATCTCACCGGACACCGCCCGCGAGCTCTTTGCGAAGGCTCCCAGCTTCCGGAGGGTGCTGGTGGATGAGGACACCGGGGAAGTACTCAACCTGGGGCGCACCCGGTACCGTCCCACCGCCGGACAGCGTCTGGCGGTCACCCTGGCCCACCCGACGTGTGCCGGGATTGGGTGCACCAAGCGGGCTGAGCTGTGCGACATTGACCACACCGACCCGTACAACGAAGGAGCCGGCACCGGACTGACGGATCTCCCCAACCTGCACCCACTATGTGCGAAGGACCACACCGACAAGCACAACACCAGAATCCGGGTCGCCTCCATCGAAGGGAACCTGGTGTGGACGCTGCCGTCAGGGCAGGTTGTGGTGACCGAGCCCGAGATGCTCGTCCACGACCGACCGGTCACCCTGAAAGTGACCCAGGTGCCGGAAGAGTTGAAAGATGTGGACCTGTTCGCCCACACCACCCTCGACATGGAGGGAGATGAGGGTGACGACGACGAGCCCGACGCCGAGGAGTGGGACCCGAATGCGCCCACACCGTTCTGACCGCGGCATCTGCCGAGGCGTCTGACCAGGCGTTCCACCCGGAACGCCTCCTCAGAGCGCCACAAACTAGAACCAGACGTGAAGGCACCAGCGCGAGGGCAGCTGGCGCGAGGCCATCAGAGCATCCAGCACCACGCGGAGTACTGCCCGCCGGGAGGCAAGCGAAGACTGGTCCGATCGATTGGCAGCGCGATCGACGCGGTCAGCTCGGCGTGTCCATACGTTCGACAAGAGCATCGAGCGCCTTGCGCACGACATCGAGGTATGCGCCGCGCCCGGCGGTACCCAACGCGCGGTATCCCTCGGCGATGTCTTCCCTGGCATCTTTCTCGTTACCCAGAGCCAGGTGCGCGGCTGCCCGCGCTCGGAGCGTTTGGGCTATTCGCGCGTCAGCGTCCATAGATCGCGAGATGTTCAGCCCCGCTGTGGCGGTAACCAGCACATCCTCGTACCGTTCCGCGGCCAGCTGGACTCCCGCCAGGTACTCCAGGAGACTGATCTCCGTAATCTTGTGGATCGGGTCGTCGCGTCGGCCGGCATCCGCGTGAAGCTTTCCCAACATACCTTCGTACTCGGCGATAGCGAGATGGTGCTCGCCATCTCGGTAGTGCTTCGCGGCGATCATCACCCGGGCCTGAGCTTCTCCGTCGGTGTCGCCAGCCCGTGCAAACGCCGCGGCCGCGGCCAGTGCCGCCGTGTGACTGTCTTCCGACTGCTCGGGCAGTTTTCCCGACCAGGCGATATACATCTGTGCCCACCCCCGCTGCACGTCGTCGTCAGCACGGTCAGCCGCCTCCAACGCGCGGCGTGCGGTCGAGAAGGCAGTGGGGTAGTCACCCAGCTCCGCCATCTCCGCCCACGACAGATAGCCCAGGTGCGTTGCCTCGAGCACGGGATTGTTGAGGGCCGCCGCTGACTGCGCCGACAGACTGAAGAACGCGTGCCACTGTCCCCAGTCGAGCCAGAGTTCTGAGAACCAGTGCAGAGCGTCGCTGGTATCAACAACCGTCGCGTGGTCTCCAGCCGCCGCCGCCGCACGCAGCGCGGGCCACCAGTGCTCCGCTTCCTGCCTGATCCATGCTCCCGCGCTGTCCGCATCGGCGAACGACATACCGCCGGACGGGCTTTTCTCGGCCAGGCGGTTCGCTTCGTACCAGGCCCCAGCTCGTTCGAGAGTTCCGAGCAGCCAGTCCCGCAACATGGTCCGCCGCTCCGCTACCCCGTCGGCCCCGTCAACGTCCCGCAGCCGGCCGGAGGCAAACAGTCGAAGCAGGTCATGCAATCGGTAGCGGTCTCCACCGCGGGCCTCCAGCAGCCCGAGGTCAGTGAGCTCGTCCAGGTGCACCTCCACGGTGAGCTCGTCTGTGCCGGCGGCCGCCGCGGCCGTGCTCGCATTAAACGTTGTGCCGTCGATGATCGAAATGGCGCGGAAGGTGGCGGCCGTCGTCGCATCCAGAGCGTCGTAGGACAGCGCAATCGCAGCCTCCACCCCGAGATCGCCGTCCACAAGCAACCGCAACCGGTCTTCCTCTGACCGCATCCGTAGGTTGTAGTCGGAGGTCAGTACACGCGGGTCACTCGCGATGCTCTTCCCCGCCACCCGCAGCGCCAGGGGCACGTCATCGCACAACCGCGCCAGCTCCGACAGATCCGTTCCACTGTGTTGAGCCTCGGGGATTAGTCGCCGTAACAGCAGCTCCCCATCCGCGGGATCCAGTGGACCGAGCACAACCCTGCTGGCCCCCTCGAGCCCGGCAAGGCTCCGACGCGATGTGACAACAACAGCGCCACGCTGATTCGACGACAGCACCGGACGCACCTGCGCCTCGCTCGCCGCGTTGTCGAGAACCACCGCGGTCGGCGTCTCGGTGGTAATCGCCTGCCAGGCAAGAGTTGCCGCCTCGAGGGTGGTCAATGTGGGGTTTCCGACGCCCGTCACCTGCCGAAGCAGACCCTGCATAACCTCCAGCGGCGAAAGCGGGAGCGGGCTGAACCCATTGAGATCGACGAAGACAACCCGCGGCCAGATTTCACTGACGCGCTCCAGAGCCTCGAGGGCGCTCGTTGTTTTTCCCATTCCAGGCGCTCCCGAAATGATGATCACCGGGGCGATGCCGCTGGTACCCTCGTCGACGGACAGCAGCGACACGAGCGAGCCAACCTCGAGCTCGCGTCCGCTGAAATCGGCAATGCGAATCGGGGCCGCGGCCGCCGAACCAGCACTAGCCGTACCCTGCCGACGCACCCGGCTCAGCCGGACAAACGCCACCGCCTCATCCCCCTCGAGTGTGAGGCCGCGCGCAATTGCTTCAACGGTCCGACGCTGGGGCGTCGCACTCACACCACGCTCGATGTCGCTCAGCGTGCGAGCGCTCACGCCGGACGTCTCAGCGAGTGCTTCGAGCGTCAGCCCATTCGCGACACGTCGTTCGCGGAGCTGCTCGCCAAAGGGAAGAGACGCGCTCATCGGGATAGTTTCGCGTGGCTGACCATCCCCAGAGGTTCGCAGATGCAGGCGAACCGCGCAACACGATCCGCATGCGCGTCACGCATGGTGCGTTGCCGTTCGCAGGATTAGCGAGTACGGACCACTGCGACATCGTCGACGTACACGGTGCGCTTCGCCGTCCCGATCGTGATCGCCACCTCAACCGTGGTGTGCTTCGCCCGCTTGATCGGAAGCGTGACCTTTACAGCGGTCCACTTGCGCCCGACCTTCACGGTTTTGGACTTGGCCTCAGCCGTACCGCCACGCGTCACGAGCTTCACGGTGGTGCTCACGGAACTCGTTGTGCCGCTGCGGATCCAGACCGTCGCGGTATACGAGTCGCCGATCTCGCTGGTGAGCGCCGTCGACGCCGCGATCGCGCGGTTCTTTTTGGCGCCAATCTTGGCAGAGAGAAAGCGAGAACCGGTGTGGGCGGATGCTGCCTTCTTAACGCCCTTCAGCGTGACGGGTTTGGCCGTTGTCTTCCAGCCCGAAATGCCGGTCTCGAACGTGAACGATTTCACGGTGGACGCCAGCGGACCGGGCTTTGCACCCGGAAGACCAAGCAGGTGGGCCCTGTACGAGGTACCGGCCGGCGCCTTCGGCGTAAACGCCGCATCGGCAATCAGTGCGAACGCGAGGTTTTCGGTCGTCGCAGTCTCATCGTTGCTGAGGTCCCACCACGCCCATGGCGAGTAGCCCACACCCAGGCCATCGGCCCAGCCCATCAGGTCTGCCACCATCGTGCTGCCGTTGGTGTTCTGGCCGACCTCGCCCACAAACAGCGGTACAGCGGATGCCACGGGCTTGAGCGTCTCGTTCCAGCAACTGACGGTGCTGCAGTAGTTGAAGTTGTAGACGTGCGTCGACGCCACCAGCTGGGGGCCGCCGGCCGTCGAGGCGATCGGGTCGGTCGGCACATGCTCGAGCCAGCCGGTGAGGTCGTTCGAGTAGGCGAGCCCGCCGAGCAGGATGGGCTGCGTCGCCCCGGTCGCGCGAATAGCCGACACGAGGGTCTGCATTCCCACGGCCGGGTAGGTGCTGTCCGTCGACCCATCGGCGGTTTTCAGCACGTTGCCCTGTTTGTCCTCGTTGGGCACGGTGCATCCGCCATCACGCCAGCAGTCCCAGCTGACCACGTACTGCGAGCCCTGGTGCAGCTTCTCGTAGGAGTACGGCTCGTTGAACGCGTCAAACATGACCGACTTGTTGGCGACAAACGTCTTGGACACACTCGTCCAGAAGTCCGCGGACCGCGCATCGGGCATCGACTTCTGGCCGGCCGTGTTCGCCGTGGTCGGGAGAACCGGCACCTCGGTCCAGTGCAGGTCAAGCACCACAACGATGCCGACCGAGTTGAGGATGGTCACCCAGTTCGTGACGGCCTTCTTGTACGCGGCGGCATCCCGGAACTTCTGGTCTTTCACCGTATCGAGCCAGCAGCTCTGGTTCAGCGGGAGGCGCACGGTGTTGATGTCCCAGGTGCGCATCGCCTTCGCGGCGGCCAGCGTCGCCCCCGTCGCCGAGTAGGCGAAGTTCTGCGCGCAGGCGTACTCAAAGCTCGGCCAGTTCACGCCGTGCGGAACAAACTTCGCCCCGGTGCGCGAGTCGATCAGCTTGGTGCCGTCGACCACGGGAGTCGGAGCGGAGGGAGTGGGTGCCGCGGCGGTGGTCGCGGCAGCTGCGGTGGCCGCGCTGGAGGGGGCCGCGGTTACGGCCGACACGGACGCAGCCTGCGCCGAAACGGGCGCAATGCCGACAAGAAGGGCCACGGCAGCGACGCCCGCGACCAGAGACGCAGAAAATCGCACGGTGCTCCCTCGAAAGGGACAGACTACGTTGGCGCTTCGCCAATTCGAAGACCCCACAAGGGGGACATACCTATCGTTCTGTGCGCCGGTGCTTCCCTGTGGGGTGGCGGATGCTGCTAGATAAAGCTCAGCAGCAGGAACACCAGCCCGAGCAACGGTGCTGCCCCCTGCGTAACAGCCGCGCGCGCGAGCGACGCGTTCGACGAGATGAGCACAACGGACGCCGCCAGCATGCTGAACAGAGCGAAGATCACCAGCGCAGTGCCGGCACCACCAAAGTTCGGTACCGCGATGAGAATCAGGCCGACGATGGTGCCCGCAGCGAGGAAGAGGTTGTAGAAGCCCTGGTTGAACGCCATCGGCTGCAGGGTCGACGCGTCGGAGTCGTCCTTCACACCGAATCGACCCCAGATTGCGGGGCGCTTCCACAGGATGCTCTCGAAGAAAAAGATCACCACGTGGATGAGCGCGGCGATGCTGGCAAAAACGATCCCGAGGACAAGAAATACAACACTCATGAGGGTTAGTGTGGCAGAGATGGACGCCACACGGCCGTCGACGAAGACGGTAACGGAATGCTGCATCGTGGGCGGAGGCCCCGCTGGCATGATGCTGGGCCTGCTGCTGGCCAAAGCCGGAATTCACGTCACCGTTCTTGAAAAGCACAGCGATTTCTTCCGCGATTTTCGTGGCGACACCATCCACCCGTCAACGCTGGATCTCATCGACCAACTCGGGCTGCGCGAGAGGTTCGACGCGATCCCGCACACCTTCTTTCGCACGCTTGAGCTGTCCCTGAACCGCAACCGGATCCGCCCCGTCGACTTCGGCCACCTACACGGCCCCAACCGCGAGGTCGTGCTGATGCCGCAGTGGGACTTTCTCACCCTCCTCGCCGAAGAAGCGCGCACCCACACGAGCTTTCACCTGGTGATGGACGCCGAAGCCACCCGGCTGCGTCGCACGGGCGGTCGCGTTACCGGCGTCTACGTGACCACCCCAAACGGCGAACTCGAGATCGAGGCCGCGCTGACCGTTGCGGCAGATGGGCGCGACTCCCGCATCCGCAAGGACTCGGGCCTTGCGGTGCAGGACTTCGGCATCGCCATCGACGTGCTCTGGTTCCGGTTGCCCAAGCCGTTGGTGGAACCACCCAGCACTCTCGGGTACCTCAGCCAGGACACCATGATCGTCACTATCCCGCGATCCGACTACTACCAGACCGCCATGCTCATCCCGAAGAACGGATTTGAGAAGGTCCGTAGCGAGGGGCTGCCGCAGTTCCGGCGCAGTGTGGTGGGAGCCGCCGAGTTCCTCGCCCCGGTGATCGACTCGCTGCAGGACTGGGACCAGGTGAAACTGCTCTCCGTACAGATCAATAGGCTGAAACGCTGGCACCTTCCCGGCTTCCTCTGCATCGGCGACGCCGCCCACGCCATGTCGCCCGCCTTTGGTGTCGGCATCAATTACGCACTTCAGGACGCCGTTGCCACCGCGAACGTCATCGCCGCACCTCTGGCCGCCGGCACCCTGCGCGAGCACCACCTCGCCCGCGTCCAGCGCCGCCGCGCACCCGCGGTCCGCCTGATGCAGCCGATCCAGCTGATGCTCCACAGGGTCATCGCCCGCCCGGGTGGGGGTGCGATGATCCCGAATCCGCTCCCGCGGCGCGTGCGCGTTGCCCTCGTGCTGCTGCTGCCGCTCGTGCGCAGGGTGGCGGCGCGCGTCGTCGGGCGGGGGTTTGTACCGGAGAGGATCCGGGCGGAACTGCTGAAGAACTGAGCAGCTCAGCAGCCTCAGCAGCCTCAGCAGCCTCAGCGAGAAAAGCGAACCTCAGGCCCGCACGTCCACCACGGTGCGTCCGCGAAGCTGCCCCGCCAGGATCTTCTCGCCGGCAGCGGGAACCTCCGCGAGCGGAATCGACGTGGTGAGCGAGTCCAGCAGCTCGACATCGAGGTCACTGTTCAGCCGCTCCCACGCCGCAAGTCGCAATGGCATCGGGCACTCCACCGAGTTGATCCCCGCCAGCGTCACCCCGCGCAAAATAAACGGCAGCACCGTTGTCGGCAGCCCGGCGCCACCCACCAGACCACACGCGGCAACCGTTCCGTCATAGGTCGTCTGCGCCAGCGCGGTCGCCAGCGTCTGGCCACCCACCGAGTCGATCACCCCGGCCCAGCGCTGCGACTGCAGCGGCCGACCGGCGACCTCCAACTCGGAGCGCGCGATCGTGTCCGTCGCGCCCAGCCCCAGCAGGTAGTCCCGCTGCTCCGGTCGCCCCGTCGACGCCACCACGCGGTACCCGGCAGCGGCCAGCAACGCGATCGCAATCGACCCCACACCACCGGAGGCTCCGGTGACGAGCACGTCGCCGGCGGTGGAGGGGTCGAGCCCGTTCCGTTCCAGCGCGAGCACCGCCAGCGCTGCCGTAAATCCAGCGGTCCCGATCGCCGCGGCACGTCGCGCGGTCATCCCGGAGGGCAGTGCGACCAGCCAGTCACCGTTAACACTCGCGCGCTCACTCAGCCCACCGTTGTGGGTCTCACCGATTCCCCAGCCGGTCAGCACCACCTGGTCACCCACGTTCCACGGCGAACCATGGGGTGCGGATGCCACGGTGCCCACCAGGTCGATGCCCGGGATCAGCGGGGTTGAACGCATCACGCCGGGGTCGCCGGCCAGCGCCATGCCGTCCTTGTAGTTCAGGCCCGAGTACTCGACATCGACCAGGACATCAGCGCCCGCGTCGCTCGACCGCGCCAGGTCGTCCGTGGTCAGGTCGGTGCGCAGCTCGACGCGCGTCGTTTTGTCGTCGCCGCGGGTGATTACCAGCGCGCGGAACGGGAGGGGAGCGGTCACGGCCGACTACCCGAAGAGGATGCGGGCTTCGTCGTAGCGGCTGTCCGGCACGGTTTTCAGCTTGCCGAGCGCTTCCTCAAACGGAACGTGCACGATGTCGGTGCCCTGCAGGGCCACCATCTGGCCCCAATGCCCCTCCATCACAGAGTTGAGCGCGGCCATTCCGAGGCGGGTGGCGAGCACCCGGTCGAACGCCGATGGCGTTCCACCCCGCTGGATGTGCCCCAGCGTTGTCGCACGCGTTTCGATGCCCGTGTTGGCCTCGATCATCGGGGCGAGCATCTCGCCGATGCCGCCGAGGCGGGGGCGACCAAAGGCGTCCAGTCCACGCTCGGAGTGGGCGTCGTCCATGGTGTCGAGCGCGAATCCCTCCGCAACAACTACCAGGGGGGCACGACCGCGATCGTGCGCCGCGGTCACCCACTCGAAGATCTGCTCGGTGGAGGTTTTGCGCTCCGGGATGAGGATGACGTGCGCGCCGGCGGCCATTCCCGAGTGCAGGGCGATCCACCCGACGTGCCGACCCATCACCTCGGCGACCATACAGCGGTCGTGCGCGTCACCCGTGGTGCGGAGGCGGTCCATGGCGTCGGTGGCGATACCCACCGCGGTGTCGAACCCAAAGGAGTAGTCGGTGGCGGAGAGGTCGTTGTCCACGGTTTTCGGAACGCCGACGATCTTGATGCCCTCATCGGTGAGGCGCTTTGCGGCCGCCAGTGTGCCCTCGCCGCCAATCGCGATGATGGCGTCGATGCCATTCTCTTCCATCACGTGATTGACCCGCTCAACCCCGCCAATTCCCTCAAACGGGTTGGTGCGGGAGGTGCCGAGGATCGTTCCACCCTGCTTGCTGATGCCCTTGACCTCGTGTCGCCCGAGCGGAACAACATCGTTCTGCACTACACCGCGCCAGCCGTTGCGGAAGCCTACGAACTCCTGGTCATGTACCTGAATTCCGGTGAAAACTGCCCCGCGGATAACCGCGTTGAGCCCGGGTGCATCGCCGCCACTGGTGAGGATTCCGATCTTCATGAACCCATTGTGCTGTATCGCTACTGAAAGCGGCACTCGCCCCAGATTCGGGGGCATGGGGAGTGGTCCCCCTGTGCAGAACGTTCAGCCCCCACTAAGGTTGCTGTGCAGTGCGCCGAGCGCGCTGCACCTTTCCCGGCCGCGCCAACTCTGGCGGCACTATGCACTCAGGAGTGACTCATGACCGACGTAAACGGCGTTCCCGCCTACCAGCCCGAGCCCACCGGTACCCCGGCCGGCGCCCCCTACGCACCCGCACCCGCACCTGTGAACGAGAACCCGGGCCGTACGCTCGGAATCGTCGCGCTGGTTCTTGCCATCTTCCTCAACATCGTTGGTGCGATCGTCGGTATCGTCGCGCTCAACAAGTCGAAGAAGGCCGGCTTCAAGAACGGCCCGGCACTCGCCGCGATCATCGTCGGTTTTGTGATCTTCGTTGGCTGGATCCTGATCTGGGTTATCGCTGCTATCGCAATCGCCAGCAGCCCGCAGCTGCAGGACGTCGGCAACATCACCAACGAGATCCTGGCTGCTTGCCAGGGCCTCGCTTCCGGCACCACCGTCACCGTTCGCGGCGTCGACGTTCAGTGCCCGTAAGCATCACCTAGCTCTTCAGCTCCACACGCACCACCCGCCGGGTGCGGCCGCCTCACTGCGAGGCCGCCGCACCCGGCGTTTTTTGTGGGTGGATGCCACTGGGCCGAAACCGCCCTCCGGCTCGACCAAACCCGCCCTCCGGCTCGATCAAACCAGTCCTACAGCTCGACCGTCTTGTTGGTGCCAACGTCGGGCTGACCGCCCGTCACCGCGGCCTTCGCCACCTTGAACAGCGTCACCAGCTTCGGGTCATCCATGGACCAGTACTCCGCGGTGTCTCCGCTGACTCGAAGCAGCGCAACCGTCGGGTCATCGCGTCCGCCGGGGAACCAGGCGGCAGCCGACGCGTTCCACAGTTCGTCGATCTTGCCCGGGTCCCGGGTCACCGAGGCGTGACCCGCAATGGAGACCCACCCCTTGCCCGAGTCGAAGGCCACGTTGACGCGCGGGTCGAGCGCGATGTCGTCGGTCTTGGGCGATGGATGCTGCGTGAAAAACCAGAGGTCGCCATCGAACTCGATCTCCTGCATGCCCAGCGGACGGCTCACCAGCGCGCCCTCGGCGGTCCGCGTGGTCAGCAGCCCGATCTTGGCGCTCTTGACGAGCTGGGCGATCTTCTTGATGTCGTCGGCGTGCGTTTCGTCTGCGCTTGTTCCGCCGGTATGAGTTACGTCGTTGTCAGTCATACCTTTCACGGTAGGCAGACCATCTGACAATCAACAGGGGTTGTTACGCGGCCGCGTGCTCCGTGCAGGTTGTGGAGGAGGCGTGCTCGTCGCACACTACGAGCTGGACGCGACACGTCGGCTCGGTGCAGTTTTCCATCCGTTTGGTCGCGACACCGCAGGCATAACAGGAACCGAGCACCGCGGCATCCGCTGAAAAATCGATCGACTTGCGGTCATCGAAGACGTAGAGCGAACCGCTCCAGAGGCCCTGGTCGCCGTACTTTTCGCCGTACTTCACGATGCCGCCGTCGAGCTGGTAGACCTCGCCGAAACCGCGGTTGACCATGAGCGAACTGAGCACCTCGCAGCGGATGCCGCCGGTGCAGTAGGTGACGATGGGTGAACCCTTGAGGTGGTCGTACTTGCCGCTGTCGAGCTCGGCGACGAAGTCGCGGGTGGTGGCGACGTCGGGAACAACGGCACCGTC
>Ga0247814_10002063_pt1 | contig 11184 bp, 9 predicted proteins | sample UWRJL179409R1_FD_179947 | JGI IMG/M metagenome (GOLD analysis project Ga0247814, IMG submission 179947) | Plant litter microbial communities from Arlington Agricultural Research Station in Wisconsin, United States - UWRJ-L179-409R-1 | ecosystem: Environmental > Terrestrial > Plant litter >...
CTGAACGTTTCACAAGATGGTGATCAAATTCACCTATCACAAGAACAATTCTTCGTTGGACCACACGAACCATCTGAAAAGCTATGGCCAATTCCGCTCGGTGCTGCCGACCAAAACTTCCCACGACTCCTAACCGAGAAAGAACTTGTTGTGACACGAAGCTCGAACGAGCCACTTGTGATTAACCATGAAAGCACCGCGCACTTCATTACTCACTACACACCGACACTTCTCGCCGAACTTGTCCAGGCACTCCCATCACTTTCAGAGATTGATCGATTGAAACTCCTGAACGAACAAGTGCTTTTGGCGCAAGCAAACCTCATTTCAAGTGCTGAGTTAATTCCGCTTCTAGGACAGTACAGAGACGAAGACGTTGAAGCTGTATGGGACATTATGCTGATTGCATTTAATGAACTGAAGAAGTTTGTTGAAAATGACGAACAGCTTGAAAGTAAACTTCGTGCATACGCAGGCAGCCTTGCTGACAAACAATTTAACCGACTTGGCTGGGACCCGAAAGAGGGTGAAGCGGAGTCTGATACTAAATTACGAAGCATCGTTGTTGGCCTAAAGATTTACAGCGAAGACGCTGACGCACTCGCAAAAGCTCACGCAATCTTTGAATCGACTCCGCTTGAAGCAATTGACCCTAATTTGCGCGTGAATATCATTGCGACCGTCGTTCGATACGCGAAAGATCAGACAATTATCGATACACTCCTCGATGCACACCAGAAAGCAACTTCAAGTGAGCTGAAGGAAGACATTGCATCTGCAATCACCGCAACACGAAAACCAGAAGTAATTGAGCGTCTTCTCGTCATCCTTAAGGATCCAACAATAGTTCGCCCACAAGATTTCATGCGCTGGTTCGTATGGCTACTGCGGAACCGTTACGCTCGTACCGCTGCTTGGCAATGGGGCCGAGACAACTGGGGTTGGATGGAAGAGACCTTCGCTGGTGATAAGAGCTACGATGCATTCCCTCGATACGTCGCAATCTGTCTGATGACAGCTGCACAACTTGAGGAATATAAAGCATTCTTTAATCCACTTCGTGATCAAGTATCGTTGAAGCGAAATATCGAACTTGGTATCGTCGAACTTGGTAGCAAGATTGATCACATCGCTCGTGATGAAGCTGCTGTCAAAAAAGCACTACTCGATCTCTAAATACGTTTCAACGGTTGGTGGTGTTCCAGATACTGCGATTGCCACCAAGCGCATCGCGACATCTTTCAACGAATGATTTGAAGCGTACAGTTCAGCAGCAAATTTCATTTGCTGCTGTTTCTTTAGGGTGATAGCATCCAATCCAGATCCTTGAGTCGTTTTCTTTCGATATTTCACTTCGGAAAAATAGAACGTTTTGTCTTTCAATGAAACAATGTCAATTTCACAAAACTTTGTTTTCCAGTTCCGCTGAAGTATGTCGTGGCCTTGGGCGACAAGATACATTTCAGCCTCTCGCTCTGCAGCATCACCGATTTGTTTTGTCGTTTGCATCGTTGTCGCAATCTGAGGTTTATATTTTGCAAGTGGAGCAAACGAAAGCCTATGTAGTGGGGTGACGCCAAGTTGTTCAATCGCAAGGCGATGCTTTGCTGTCCCATACCCTACATGGCTCGTAAATGCATAGCCAGGATATTCCACATCCTGTGCGGTCATATACTCGTCCCTAGCAACCTTCGCAATAATGGAAGCGGCTGAGACCGATGACACAAGCAAGTCCGCCTTAGGAAGCACAGTGACGTACTGCCCTTTTGTGGTTTCTTTCAGAAAATTGATCGTTCCATCAATAATAATTTCACTATAAGGTGCCTTAACTTGTTCAACTGCCCGAATTGTTGCGACACGAAGCGATTCGGCCAATCCGATACGATCAAGTTCGTCCGCATGCACCCAGCCCAGTCCAAATCCGCTCGCTTTTTCACGAATCTGTATGTCTAAAGCCACCCTCCGCTTTGCAGACAGCTTCTTGCTATCAGTCAAACCTTCAATCGACGCCTCGCCGAGCACCACTGCGCCCACGACAAGCGGACCTGCCCACGGACCTCTTCCTACCTCATCAATTCCCAATATCATGTTCACTACTATATACCGTCAGTCTTATCAAATTCTTATATAAAACAAAAACGCCCCGAGTTGAGGCGTTTTTTTGTTGAGCAAACCTTACGCTTGTTCGTGTCGTGCTTCGACTTCAGCTTGCTTTGCAGCAAGTTCAGCTTCTGCAGCGGCTTTTTCAGCAGCTTTTGCTTCGGCTGCAATAACAGCTTCTTCCTTAAGACGTGCTGCTTCTTCTTCAGCGTGGAGGTCACGAATATCGTTCACACCTTCGCGGTCAAAGTTAACACCCTTAAGACGTGCGCTCTTACCACTACGTTCGCGGAGGTAAGAAAGATAGTTGCGACGAACCTTAGAACGACGAGTAATCTCGATTTTTTCAACGAGTGGGCTGTGAAGAAGGAAACTCTTCTCAACACCAACACCGCTGGCAATTTTACGCACAGTAATACGTGCTGTGTGTGATGCTGCGCGGTCTACGCGAATAACAACGCCTTCAAAAATCTGAATACGTTCTTTAGCACCTTCTTTAATTTTTTGGTGAACTTTAACAGTGTCACCGCTTTTTGCATCAACAACAGCGGGTTTCTTCTGTGCTTCGTTTACCAATTTAATAAGCTCAAAACTCATCTTTATCTCACTTAATCTTTTATATCTGTAATCAAGTATCCAATATACCACAGCTTCCCTGTTATTAAAAGGGGTGAGGTGTATTTAGATAACGCGGTTTACTTCATCAAGCGTTGTATCGCCACGAAGTGCAGCCAGAACACCATGCTCTAACAACGAAACCATGCCATCTTCACGAGCCGCTTGTTCAATCGCCTCAGTGTGAACTTCTGCGACATCACCGCGTAAGAACTTCTGTACGCTTTCGCGAACGACCATCTGCTCCATGATCACGATTCGTCCATTATAGCCAAACGGTGAGGTCTCACTAGGCACAGGCCGCCATAACTTGAACGTATCAAGGTCAGGCTTCTCAATATGCGCAGGGAGATTCGCAAGCGCACCTTTTACCCAGTTGCGGGTAGCTTCGTCTGGATCGTATTCCTCTTTAGAGGTGTCATCGAGTCGACGAACCAATCGTTGCGCAATAACTAATCGGATGGCTGAGCTAAAAATAGGATTTACACCGATAAGATCAATCATGCGGCTAAAAGCAGACGCAGTAGAGTTCGCGTGGAATGTAGATAACACCAGGTGTCCCGTAATTGATGCTTGAATTGCTGTCTTAGCCGTATCAGCATCACGAATCTCACCTACCATCACCACATCAGGGTCCAGACGAAGTACTGAACGCAAGTGATCTGCAAAGTTTTGTCCACCAGTGGTGTCGACAGGAATTTGCGAAATACCAGAAATACCGTATTCGATTGGGTCTTCGAGTGTAATAATCTTGCGATCGGTTGTATTAAGCGCATTAATCATGCTGTAAAGGGTTGTTGACTTACCAGATCCAGTCGGACCAACCATCAGCACCATGCCTCGAGGGTGGCTAATAATTTCATCGATTTCCTTGCGCTCATCCGCACCAATGCCGAGTCGTTCGAGATTCAACATAGATTCATCGTAATTAAACAAACGAATAACCGCATCTTGACCATACATTGTTGGGATAACCTCAATACGCATGTTCAATAGGTGGGTAACGCCGTCGATAGTGATTTCTTTTTGCATGTGGCCAGACTGAGGCTCATTAGCAGCAGTTGAAATATTAGCGCGTGACGCAAGTGCGCCCAGGATAACTCGGTAACGATCGCTGTCGAGTTCTGCAACAGGGTGCAGTGCACCATCGATACGCATGCGGATGCGAATACCATTTCGTTGGTTCTCGATGTGAATATCGCTTGCACCAAGCCTATCTGCTTGAGTAATCAGATAATCAAATACTTCGTCGCTGCCTACAGAGTTAAGCGTTGTACTGACTTCTGACATCGTGTCGCTATCGCCTTCTTTAGCGATCTTGATATCGTCATACACCGCAACAACAGGCGGATCGTAGCGGTTCATCATCACATTAAATCCACTCAAACTTATCAAAACAAAGACAACGTTTTGCGCCTGAGCTGCATATTTACTCTGCAGATCACGAAGGAAAGACTGCGGCGTCTGCGTCGTGACACCAAACTCCCATGGTGAAGAGTCACCTCCGGCATGAAGCGTCACGAGTCGGTTGCGATGCATCTCTTCATTCGAGAGTACATCAGGAACAAGATCAATGATCTGCTCGATTGAACGGGTATCAAGATACTGCATACCCAGAATCGATGCACGGTTCTGAGTTGACTGCTCATCTTGTTCGCGAGCGCGTTCTTGAATTTTCTGTTCGTCCATTACCTATCATCCTATCAAAAAACGTAAGCATTTTATAGTGGTATAATGACCACGATGCCCGAAATTATCGTTATCGCCCACAATATTAGGTCAACGCACAACGTTGGATCTATTTTCCGTACCGCCGAGGGATTTGGCGTACAGAAGATTCTGCTTACTGGATACACGGCTTATCCACGCATTGAAAATGATCCTCGCCTCCCCCACATTTCCGAAAAACTTACTACGCAGATTCATAAAACCGCCCTTGATGCCGAAACGTTGGTGCCATTTGAATACCTCGAAAATCCACCGCTGGAAAAATTGAAGCAACAAGGCTACACACTTATTGGACTCGAGCAGTCCGATCGAAGCGTTATGTTACCGAATTACACACCACCCGCGAAGATTGCACTTCTTATTGGTGAAGAAGTTCATGGCATAGAACAATCTCTCCTTGATCAGTGCCAAGACGTTATCGAAATCCCAATGGTAGGCCAAAAGGAATCATTCAATGTCAGCGTTGCGACAGGCATCGCACTTTACGCGCTGACAATCTAGGTTACGGTTTGCGTCGCCACTTGAAAATGCTATAGTAACCCTCGTCAACTTGTACATTTTCAGTCCACCGAAAGGTTTCCATATGTCGCTTGTTATAAGGCAGACCATGCATCTGCTACTAGGTCGTCAGGCCGACAGTGACGCTTACAGAAAGGCACGTATTCGTCTCGATGACGGAACCGTCATAATCGTGAGTCAACTGGACGGACCGCCGCCCAACCCAAGCCTTCTGATCGACGAGTTTTCGTCGCTCGAGGGGTTCAGCAAAGAAGCCATGACAAAGTTCGAAGCTAACCCTGATACGCACAAGAACTTCGCGCGTATCTGGAAGCTCTACAAGGAGCAGGTCGCCGCAAACAATGAGCACGTCATCGACGACACCCTGCACATGCGCATGCTCAATGCACTCGAGGACGACATGTTGGTGCTGCGACTGGAAGGCCGTAAGCATGACCAGCTCGCCATCGGCGAAAAGGTCAGCGCCCACCTCGTGTTCTACGGTTTCGGTCGTGTGCAGCTTGGCACCATCACGGACATCGAGTTGCTCTAATCCCGCCCCACGTTGAGTTCTATAGAACATCCGTGGAGGCGGGTGTTTTATTTTAGAACGACCGCATCTTCACCAAGTAACTTCACGAGCTCTCCAACCAGGTCATTGCTACCATCGACTTTAAACGGCATCTTAATAGCCGATTTTTTATCAGCACCTAGTACTAATACGATATCCGTTACACCAGGGAACTCGCTACAAATTTGTTTCAAAGATACAAGTGTACTTTGGTCGTCAGGATTCTTAACGTGTACAAATAACTTCTTTATAGGTTCTGCGGCAAGTACGGTGTACGATGATGCAGTCGCCTTAGGCGCTGGAGCAGAAGCTTCATTTGCTGCCTGGCTCTTTGCTTGTGCCTTTAGGTTGCGCTTCGCCATAACACCCGCAGTATGAGCTTTTGGCCGAGCCATCTTATTTCCATGTGATTCATAGTTACGAAGCTCTGCGTCATCCACGATCTGCACATCGTCAGCAATAATCTTAATGTCAGTACTCAGGTTTCCATCGCGGTCTCGAGCGTTTACTTTTCCTGAGACGCGAATGACAGAATCTTGTATAAGCTGGCCACCAACGACTTCATAGATACTAGGGAAGACAATAATTTCTGTTTCAGATGTTTTGTCTTCAATTTTCACGAACGCCATCTTTGAGCCACTCTTCGTGACGATACTTCGAACGGCAGTAATCAGCCCACCGACAGTGAGTGCTTTTCCATCAATATCTGTAGACAGTTCACTTACAGGCACCGTTTGTTCATTGAAGTATGCGTCGTAATTATCGAGCGGATGTGCGCTAATATACAGACCAAGTAATTCACGCTCCCATGTTAGGCGTTCTTTATCAGTGTGTTTTACTGGGGCATCAAGCATCGCAACAGATGGCTGGATTGACGCAACATCTGCCAGACCACCAAACAAATCAGTTTGGCCACTTAGTGCTTCTTTCTGGATCTTTGAAGCAAACCCTTGAATCGTCTCGAGGTTAAATAAAAGATCAGAGCGATCAGCTAGGTTATCAAATCCACCAGTCTTAATAAGTGAATCCCATGCTTTTTTATTAAACCTTGAAGTCGAGACACGTTTCGCAAAATCTTCAACAGTCTTAAATTTGCCATCATTACGTGCACGGAGAATTTCTTCAACCGCTGCAGTACCGACACCCTTAATTGCCGCCATACCGAAGCGAATCTCTTTTTTGCCAGGCACAACCGCGAATTCAACGAATGATTCGTTTACATCTGGCGACAATACCTTGATACCCATGTGCTTACATTCGTTCATTTCGATTGCAAGTCGTTCGAGATCATCTTGGTCGCTCGTCATAAGTGCTGCCATGAATGCTTCAGGGAAGTGTGCTTTTAGGTAAGCTGTCCAGTAGGCGATCAACCCGTAACATGCCGCGTGAGATTTGTTGAAACAGTAGGCGGCAAATTCTTCGAGTTGCTTCCAGAATATTTCCATTTGCTTTGGATCGGCGCCAGAGATATCCGCAGCACCTTCTACGAAGCGTGTCTTCATCTTGTTCATCATTTCGACATTCTTTTTACCGATCGCTTTACGAAGCGTGTCGGCCTCACCCCCGGTGAATCCGGAAAGGTCTTTTGAGATCTGCATAACCTGCTCTTGATAGACCAATACACCATACGTACTCTGGAGCGCACCCTCCATTTTCCCATGCATGTATTTAATCTCTTCTTCGCCATGTTTACGCTTAATAAAGCTGTCGATGAATTGCATAGGACCTGGTCGATACAATGCCACCATGGCGATAATATCGTCAAACACTGTTGGTTTCAGTTCGCGAAGATAGCGCTTCATTCCAGCAGATTCAAGCTGGAACACTCCAGTGGTGTCTCCACGTTGCAGTAAGGCAAACGTCTTTTCATCATCCAACGGGATCTCTTGCAGATCGATGTCAGTATTAAACACCTTTTTAATGATACGCAGTGCATTGTTAATCGTTGTAAGGTTTGAGAGTCCCAAGAAGTCCATCTTGAGCAGCCCTAGCTCTTCAACAGGCCCCATCGGGAACTGTGTTGCAACAACACCCTTTTGGGACATTTCTACCGGTACAAACTTTACCACGTCGTCAGGAGCAATCACCACACCCGCAGCGTGCACTCCGTGACTTCGAATCGTGCCTTCAAGTTGAATCGCATAATCAAGCACTTTCTTCACTGTAGGGTTTGATTCATATTCATGCTTTAGATCGGCGTCTTCTTTAATACTTACAGCTAGAGGGATTGCACGACCTTGAACTGGTGGAGGAATAAGTTTTGCGAGTCGATCGCTTTCGCTATACGGAACCTGTAGCACACGTGCCACATCACGAACGGCAGCACGTGCAGCCATACGTCCAAATGTACCGATATTTGCTACGCGTTCAGTGCCATATTTTTCGGTACAATACTGAATCACCTCATCGCGGCGTGTATCCTGAATATCGATATCGACATCTGGCATGCTAATACGATCCGGGTTCAAGAAACGCTCAAACAGCAGGTCGTATTTCAATGGATCTAGTTCGGTAATACGAACGGCATACGAGACAATTGAACCAGCCGCACTACCACGGCCTGGACCAAAGATAATCCCACGATTCTTGCCCCAGTTAATAAAGTCCTGGACGATCAAGAAGTATCCATTGAATCCCATTCGATCAATCACACCAAGTTCGTAGTCGGCACGCTCAAGCACTTCGGCTGGAATATGCGTACGATACTCGTCAACGGTGAATTCGAGCGGATTATCCGTCAATGGCAGGTCACCATACCGTGCAGCTAAACCTTGGAACACCATCTGGTGGAGATATGACTTTTCATTATAGTTTTCAGGTGTCGGGAATGTTGGAATTAAAATACCGCCGAGCTCTAACTCAACGTCGCACATGTCGGCGATTTTACGTGTATTCAAGATAGCTTGTGCATGTGTTTTACCCCAGCGGCCAATAAGATCTTCTGGTTCGGTAACGTGAAGCTCAAAGTCCTTGAGGGACATACGCTTTTCATCCGTCAGGAATGATCCAGTACCAACACAGAGCAAGATCTCGTGTGCATCCAAGTCATCATGCACCAAATAATGTCCATCGCTTGTGATAACCATCTGAATATCAAGCTCTTCGGCAATACGTTCAAGGTAGCCGTTGATCTTGGTCTGAACATCCCAGCGCGCAGGGGCTTCCATGTGTCCATGGTCTTGTAATTCTAGGTAGTAGCGATCACCAAAGACAGATTTGTACCACGCAGCAACACGCTTTGCTTCTTCATAGTTATCATTTTTAAGATTCTCACCAACCTCCCCACTTGCACAGGCCGACAAGATAATTAAACCTTCGTTATATTTTTCCAAAAGCTCATGATCAATACGCGGCTTGTAGTACATTCCCTCAAGGTTCGCAATCGAACTGAGGCGCATGAGGTTTTCATAGCCTGTTTTGTTCATCGCCAAAATAATAAGGTGGTATCGAGCTTTATCTTTTTGTGGATCACGATCGTGACGAGACCGTGTCGCAACATACGCTTCCATACCAAGAATTGGTTTTACCCCCTCGGCCTTCGCGGTCTTGTAAAACTCAAAGATGCCCGACATAGTCCCGTGATCGGTTATAGCGACAGCTTCCATTCCAAGATCTTTCACTTTATTGAATAGAGCCGGAATTTTCGTCAGACCATCGAGCACACTATACTGCGTGTGATTATGGAGGTGCACGTAACTAGACGCGCTCAAAGATTGCGCTACAGCTTGTTCTGTATTAGTTTCTACTACCCCCATGGATATTCTTAGTATAGCGAAAGAGACTCAGCACGTCTGTAGTAAAAAAGGATTGAAGCTATCAATTATTGATTGCGGACAATATCAACGATATATTGCACAAAGTCACCAACCCCACCAGGTAGGTCAACCAAAAGACTCAATAGCCATAGCACCAACGCAACGACGATCGTACCACCAGCAATACTTCCGACGCCAAAGAAAATACCTCGAATAAAGTTCATTTTATACACCTGGCCGCGAGACTTATTGAAGTCATAAAATAAATCTTCCATAATCGCTCGTCGAGCTTCGTTTTCATTGTCCTTCTTGAGCTTTGATACGGCTTTCTTAATCATAGTTATGATTATATCCTACGGGAATACAAAAGACGCGCTTTTCATGGCGCGTCTTTATGTTGAGCAAGAATTATTTATTCTTTTGGATTGTAGACTTTGCGTCTTTTGCTGCTTGTTGGCTTTTTGCCTTCAAGTCTTTTGTTGTACCTACGATACGGTCAGCAACTTCGCTCGTCACCTTTGCTGCCTTGTCGACAACATCTTCAGCAACGTCACCAGCTTTGTGCTTTACGTCGTTTGCTTTTTCGATAACTTCTTCTTTTTTATCGAGTGCACGACTTTTTAGTTCGTCTCGAGTTTCTTTTCCACTTTTAGGAGCGGTTAGGATTCCAGTTACAAAACCAGCTGCGATTCCAATAAGTGCTCCGATTGCAAATTTACCTTTTGCCATGATTATTTCCCCTTTTTAGATGACTTAGTGTATTTCTTGATGTATCGTCCGATAAGCTCTGCGACAAACATCGGTGATGTTAATCGAGCTACTCCAGAAACTGCAGATTCGACAGAACTTACTGCATGCTGGGCGGTCTTCGCAATTTTGCGAATCTCGGCAGACAAACGAATAAGATAGACGGTCAGAATGATTCCAACAATCAGAAAGATTGCAAGAGCAACTGCGAGAATGATAACAAGTATTTCGGCGGCTGAACTCATGTATGCTCCTTTCTAGTGATCTTAATTACTCTCTTATTATACGCTCAGTATGATATGAGGGCAAATAACTAGCTGAGACGTTGCTTTAAAAAGGCAGTCAATTCTGGGCCGTACTCAGGACTCTCTAGTGCTAAGTCGACAACAGCTTTGATGTACTTCAGTTGGTCACCTGTGTCGTGCCATACACCATCAATAAAGCGTCCGTAGACTTCTCCAGCTTTTGCAAGCTCATTGATACTATCAGACAATCCGATTTCACCACCAACACCAACTTTCTCTTGTTCAAGATATTGCCAGATATCAGGTGTCAGCAAGTAACTTCCTACTGACGCAAAGTTTGAAGGCGCATTCGCTTCACCAGGCTTTTCAATTAATTCACTCAATCGGAATAAACGGTCAGATTTCTCATCAGCCAAGCTTGCCATGCCATACTTGTCAGCATCTTTTTTATCAACCTCTATCAATGAAATAACAGACTTACCTGTTTCGTTATATGCTTCTTTTAGTTGTAGCGGCCAAGGTGTTTCGCTGCGGAAGAAATCATCAGCAAAGAACACAAAGAACGGTTCGTTGTCGTTTATAAGGTGGCGTGCATTAAGGATTGGTCGTGCGTTTCCTTTTGGACTGCCCTTTTGACGAACATAGACAAAGTTCGCAAGTTCGGCGACACGTTTAATTTCATCAGCCTTGTCGTGCTTACCATTTTCACGTAGCTCCGCTTCAAGTTGATCGCTTCGGTCGAAGTGGTCTTCAATCGCACGTTTTGTTGAACCTGTAACGATAATAATCTCTGTCACGCCTGCAGCTACTGCCTGTTCAACAATCACCTGAATCACAGGTCGATCAATCAAAGGAAGCATCTCTTTAGGCATTGCTTTTGTCTGAGGCAGGAATCGCGTTCCTAAACCGGCTGCACAAATGATCG
>Ga0247814_10002064_pt1 | contig 11182 bp, 7 predicted proteins | sample UWRJL179409R1_FD_179947 | JGI IMG/M metagenome (GOLD analysis project Ga0247814, IMG submission 179947) | Plant litter microbial communities from Arlington Agricultural Research Station in Wisconsin, United States - UWRJ-L179-409R-1 | ecosystem: Environmental > Terrestrial > Plant litter >...
CCGTCAGATCGAAGCCAAGGCGCTGCGCAAGCTGCGCCACCCGACGCGAAGCGAGCATCTGCGCTCCTTCCTCGACGAGTGATACCAGAACCCCCGGCCCAGGCCGGGGGTTTTGTTTTTATGGCACATTAAATTCCTCGCACCGCCCCTCCCCCGCATACCCCGTCTACACTCGAAACAATCATCCCCGAGCCATAACGAGAGCGTTATGCCCAGATTGGCGTCCGTGCTTTTTTTGCTGTCACTGATGATCTGGACCGCAACGGCTGACGCGCTGACTCTGACCGATGAAGAACGTAGCTGGCTGGCGGCTCACCCGGACTTGCGCCTGGGTGTCGATGCGTCGTGGCCGCCCTTTGAATACCGTGACGACCAGAATCGCTATCAGGGCTTGGCGGCCGACTATATCGATGTGATTCGCCAACGCCTGGCGATCAAGTTGACCCCCATTGAGCCAGTGAGCTGGACCGTGGTGCTGGAGCAGGTCAAATCGGGCAAAATCGATCTTCTCCCCGGCATCATGTCCACCCCCGAACGCCAGACCTACCTGTCGTTCACCCGCCCTTATCTTGATTTCCCGATTGTCATTCTCGCCCACATCGGCGGCGCGCAACCGCGCAAACTCGACGACCTGTACGGTTTGAAGATCGCCGTCGTGGAAAACTATGCCCCCCACGAGCTGCTGCGCACCCACCACCCCGATCTGAATCTGGTTGGCATGCCCAATGTCAGCTCGGCGCTGCAGGCGTTAGCGACCGACGAAGTGGACGCTGTGGTCGGCGACCTCGCTTCGAGTGTCTGGAGCCTGCGCCAGCTCAAGCTCGACGGCCTGTACGTCAGTGGCGAAACCCCGTATCGCTACCAACTGGCAATGGCCGTGCCCCGCGATAACAAGGTACTGGTGGGGATTCTAGACAAAGTGCTCGCGGACATGAGCCCTGATGAAATCAGCAGCATTCAGGAGCACTGGGTCGGCAACGTCCTTGATCATCGGACATTCTGGTCGGATTTGTTGATCTACGGATTGCCAGGACTGTTGCTGCTGGTGACGATCCTCGCCGTGGTGATCCGCATCAACCGCCGCCTGAGCTCGGAAATCGCCCGACGTATCGACCTCGAACAGGAACTGCGCAGCAGCGAATATCACTATCGCGGCCTGGTCGAGAGCCTGTCGGCCATCGCCTGGGAGGCGCGGATAAGCGACTTCACCTACAGCTATGTGTCGCCCCACGCCGAAGACCTGCTCGGCTACCCCCAATCGCACTGGTTGATACCCGGCTTCTGGCACAACATCATTCACCCGGCGGATCTGACCCGTACGCAGAGCTACTGCAAGGAAGCCCTGCGCGAGGGCCGTGATCACATCGTCGACTATCGAGTGATCACCGCCGATGGTCGCTGCTTGTGGGTGCGCGACATCGTCAGCCTGATCGAACATGGTCATGAGCCGGTGATGCGCGGCCTGATGATCGACATCAGCGAAATCAAGCGCACTGAAGAAGCACTGCAGCTCTCGGAGCAAAAGTTCGCCTCGGTCTTCCAGCAGTGCCCGGACATTCTGGTGATTGCACGGCTGTCCGACGGTTGTCTGCTGGAGGTCAACGAAGCATTTGAAGAACAGATCGGGCTGAAAGCCGAGGAAGTCCTTGGCCAGACGGCGACCGACCTGAATATCTGGGGCATTCCCGGCGTCGGTCCGGGACTGCTGCAACGTTTGCAGGCGGGCAGCATTCGCAACCTGGAGATGCCCTTTCGCCGCAACAACGGCCAACTGTTCACTGGCCTGATTTCCGCCGAGCCGTTCGATCTGGACACCACGCCAGCCTTGGTGGTCGTTGTACGTGACATCACCCAGCTCAAGGAAACCCAGCAGCAGCTGCAAACCTCCGAAGAGAAATTCGCCAAAGCCTTCCATGCCTCGCCGGATGGTTTGTTGTTGTCACGCCAGAGCGATGGCCTGCTACTGGAGGTCAATGAGGGTTTCAGCCGTATCACCGGTTTCAATAGCGCAATGTCAGTGGATCGCTCGGCGCTGGATCTGGGCATCTGGGTCAATCTCAACGAGCGTAAACAGATGCTCGACCTGTTGCATCGCGACGGCTTTGTGCGTGACTTCACCTGCCATATTCGCCGCAGTGACGGGCAGATTCGCCTCTGCGAAGTCTCCAGCCGTCCGCTGCCGATCGGTGAAGAAGACTGCATGCTGACCATCGCCCGGGACATCACCGAGCGTCATCTGATGCAGGAAAAACTGCAACAGGCCGCCACTGTGTTCGAAAGCACCGCTGAAGGCGTATTGATCACCGACACCCAACAGCACATCAGCGCGGTCAACCGTGCCTTTACCGAAATTACCGGTTACAGCGAAAGCGAAGCGCTCGGGCATACGCCCCGCCTGCTCGCCTCCGGCCTGCACGACAGCGCCTTTTACGCGGCAATGTGGCACCAGTTGACCGACGAAGGTCACTGGCAGGGCGAGATATCCAACCGGCGCAAGAACGGCGAGTTGTACCCGAGCTGGCTGACCATCAGTGCCGTACGCAACCGCGACAGGTTCATCACCCACTTTGTCGCGGTGTTTGCCGACATCTCCAGTCTCAAGCATGCGCAAGCCAAACTCGACTATCAGGCGCACCACGACCCACTTACCGGCCTGCCGAACCGCACGCTGTTCGAAAGCCGCTTGCTGATGGCACTGAACAGTCAGCAGGAAAACGGCAGCCAAGGCGCCGTGCTGTTTCTCGATCTCGACCGCTTCAAACACATCAACGACAGCCTCGGCCATCCGGTCGGTGACCTGCTGCTCAAGGGCATCGCCGTGCGCCTGAAAGAGCAACTGCGCGACATCGATACCGTCGCGCGTCTGGGTGGTGACGAATTCATCATCCTGCTGCCCGGCCTGCAGCAAGCCAGCGACGCCGACAATATCGCCACCAAGCTGCTCAATTGCTTCGGCGCACCCTTCCAGGCGGGCGAGCATGAGTTTTTCATCAGCGCCAGCATCGGCACCAGCCTCTATCCACGGGACGGTTGTGACGTCGCTACGCTGGTAAAAAATGCCGATGCGGCGATGTACCGCTCCAAGGCCAAGGGCCGCAACCGCGTCGAGAGCTACACCCGCGACCTCACCGCCCAGGCCAGCGAGCGCATAGCGCTGGAGCACGAACTGCGCCGGGCCATTGAACGCGATGAACTGCGCCTCTACTACCAACCGAAAATCAGCCTCGACGACCATCGCCTGGTCGGTGCAGAGGCGCTGATCCGCTGGCGTCACCCGACCTTCGGCGACGTGCCGCCAGAGCACTTCATTCCGCTGGCCGAAGAGAACGGCATGATTCTGCAGATTGGTGACTGGGTGCTGGAGACCGCTTGCCGGCAAATGTACGAGTGGAATCAGGTCTACGACAGCCTCGGCCCACTGTCGGTGAACCTCGCCGGCGCGCAGCTGCGTCAGCCGAATCTACTCGGACGCATCGAACAACTGCTCAACGACAACGGCCTGCAACCGGATTTACTGCAACTGGAAATTACCGAGAATTTCATCATGAGTCAGGCCGAAGAGGCGCTGGCCGTGCTGCACCAGCTCAAACACCTTGGAGTGCAACTGGCGATCGATGATTTCGGTACCGGCTATTCTTCGCTCAGTTACCTCAAGCGCCTGCCGCTGGATATCCTCAAGATCGACCAGTCGTTCGTCCGCGGGCTGCCCGACGACCCCCACGATGCAGCGATTGTCCGGGCCATCATCGCCCTTGGTCGCAGCATGCAATTCACCGTGATTGCCGAGGGCGTAGAGACCCAGGCACAACAACAATTCCTCGCTGCCGAAGGCTGCGAACAGATCCAGGGCTACATCGTCAGCCTGCCGCTGCCTCCGGAAGAATTCGCGGCAACGTTTCTACGTGTAACCGTATCGGATTATTCGGATAGCACAGCCGAGAAACCGTCGCTATAATCCGCGGCCTACTGAGGGCCTATAGCTCAGTTGGTTAGAGCAGAGGACTCATAATCCTTTGGTCCACGGTTCAAGTCCGTGTGGGCCCACCAAATTGAAAGCCGCGCTAAATGCGCGGCTTTTTCTTGGGCGATGGATTAGGTATCGATGTCTTGGCGAGCGCAATGTTCGGAAGACTTCCCCGAAGGCTGTAGGCAAGTTCCGAAGCGCGTTTCGAGGAATACAGCCGCAAGGTCTGTAGGAATGTTCCTAGCCTATGTTTTCTCCCACTCTCCTGCCTTGTTGACCTTTTCTCCAGACGAGTAATCTCCGGACGCCACCGCTCGTTCAGGATTGTTTTCATGCTGGTGAATACTGCGCCATTGATAAAAGAAGCGGCCGACCAACAAACCTGGATCGATCTTGCGTTACCCGATCTGAGAACGCTATCGAGAGAACTTCGGTCAGCCGCAATAGAAGAAGTAAAAAGGGCTGAAGACACAGAGGGCGCCCTCAAAATCCTCTTCGATCACTTCGGCTTCATCGACGAGTCCGTTTTGGCCGTTACTATTCTCACACCCATTGGAAACGTTGCAGTCATGCGCGACAAACTGGCCCACATCGTTGAGAAACGCCCAGACTCCCGAGAACGCTATGTTCGACATGCCATCGATACGCTCGCGGGACCTTTCGAAGTCTGGAAAGTCCTTTACGATAATGGTGGTTACCGAATGGCATTCATCAATGCCTATGAGGCAAAAAACGACATGCTTGTCGTGGTCGATGTGCGAAACGGGCATGTCCTCTGGAACTTCATGCACGCTCCGGCCAGAGCGATGAACAAACACCGCCAAGGCGAGCTTTTGTACAAGCGGTACATTCTTGAAGACAAAGAAAAGGGCAGCCATTTGGCTGCCCTTGATGTTTGAATCCTGATATTTGCATCCTCAGGAAATGGGATGAAGAGGTCTCACCTTACACCGATGTTGCAGCATCGCCGAGGTACCTACGTCCGCTAATGCCCTGCAAGGCAGCAGATTTCGCGCTCTTGCTGGCATTCTTGATAAATAGGCCAGGCAAGTCAAATCAAATATCCGATGTTTTGTTTCAGCGCAACGATAGCGTCGACGCTTGGGTGAACCGCCCCAACATCACCCGCAACGTGTCGCTCGTAGTGCCTGTAACATGCACAACTCATCGCCCCCGCCACACACCATGGAACCGCTCCCTTGCCAGACACCCGCCCGCCCGTGCTTGATGAAATCGACCGGCAGCTAATCGCCGCCCTGCAAATCAACGCTCGCGAGAGCGTGGCAATGCTTGCCCGCCAATTGGGCATTGCGCGCACCACAGTGACGTCGCGATTGGCGCGTCTGGAAAAAGCCAAGGTGATCACCGGTTATGGCGTGCGCTTGGGTCAGCGGGTGGTCGATGGCGGCTTGCAGGCCTACGTCGGAATCAAGGTGCAGCCCCGCTCTGGCAAGGAGGTGGTGCGCCGGTTGAGTGCGATGGCACAGGTGCAGCAGTTGTGTGCGGTGAGTGGCGAGTTTGATTATGTGGCGTGGTTGCGCAGCGATTCGCCGGAGCAGCTGGATCAACTGCTCGATCAGATTGGCAGCGTGGACGGGGTGGAGAAGACCACGACTTCGATCATTCTGAGCAGCAAGATTGATCGGGGGCAGCCGGTTTAAGGTTTTGATCGGGCTTCTCGGGTGAATTTCAGAGCCTCTTCGCGAGCAGGCTCGCTCCGAAATTTTGGTCGGTGTGCATTCGCCTCTCGTCATATTGATCGCTAATCTGGCAAAACGACGACACTTTGCGTCTTATTAACGTACTCCACGCTCCCTAGAATGGCTGGCATCTTTTCCTATACTCAGACGCGCATCCTGCGTCGGGTCGCCAGCAAGGTCAGCCATGAACAAGAACAATCGCCATCCTGCAGACGGTAAGAAACCAGTTACCATTTTCGGCCCGGACTTTCCGTTCGCGTTCGACGACTGGATCGAACACCCGGCCGGTCTCGGCACTATTCCAGAACATAATCACGGCGCTGAAGTGGCGATTGTCGGCGCGGGCATTGCCGGTCTGGTGGCGGCTTACGAGTTGATGAAGCTCGGTCTGAAACCGGTGGTTTATGAGGCGTCGAAGCTCGGCGGTCGTTTGCGCTCGCAAGCGTTCAACGGCACTGACGGCATCGTCGCTGAACTCGGTGGCATGCGTTTCCCGGTGTCTTCCACCGCGTTCTATCACTACGTCGACAAGCTCGGCCTCGAGACCAAACCTTTCCCGAACCCGCTGACGCCAGCCTCCGGCAGCACAGTGATCGATCTGGAAGGCAAAACCCATTACGCACAGAAACTGGCGGATCTTCCTGCATTGTTCCAGGAAGTGGCTGACGCCTGGGCGGACGCGCTGGAGGCTGGCTCGCAGTTCGCCGATATTCAGCAAGCCATCCGCGATCGCGATGTGCCGCGCCTGAAAGAACTGTGGAACACACTGGTGCCGCTGTGGGACGACCGCACGTTCTATGACTTTGTCGCCACCTCCGAAGCCTTCGCCAAACTGTCGTTCCATCACCGCGAAGTGTTCGGCCAGGTCGGTTTCGGTACCGGCGGTTGGGACTCGGACTTTCCCAACTCGATGCTGGAAATTTTCCGCGTGGTGATGACCAACTGCGACGATCACCAACACCTGGTGGTCGGCGGCGTCGAGCAAGTGCCGCAGGGCATCTGGCGGCATGTGCCGGAGCGCTGCGTGCATTGGCCCGAAGGCACCAGCCTGAAATCCCTGCACCGTGGTGCACCGCGTTCCGGCGTGAAGAAAATCGCCCACGCACCGGATGGCCGTTTCGCAGTCACCGACAACAACGGCGACACCCGCGAATACGCTGCCGTACTGACCACGTGCCAGAGCTGGCTGTTGACCACGCAGATCGAATGCGACGAAAGCCTGTTCTCGCAGAAGATGTGGATGGCGCTGGATCGCACGCGCTACATGCAGTCGTCGAAGACATTCGTGATGGTCGACCGGCCGTTCTGGAAGGACAAGGACCCGCAAACCGGCCGCGATTTGATGAGCATGACCCTCACCGATCGCCTGACCCGTGGCACTTATCTGTTCGACAACGGCGACGACAAACCGGGGGTGATCTGCCTGTCGTACTCGTGGATGAGCGATGCGCTGAAGATGCTGCCGCACCCGGTGGAAAAACGCGTTGAGCTGGCGTTGAACGCGTTGAAAAAAATCTACCCAAAAGTCGATATCGCCGCGCGAATCATTGGCGATCCGATCACCGTATCGTGGGAAGCCGACCCGTACTTCCTCGGCGCGTTCAAAGGTGCCCTGCCCGGCCACTATCGCTACAACCAGCGCATGTACGCGCACTTCATGCAGGACGACATGCCCGCCGAACAGCGCGGTATTTTCATCGCCGGCGACGACGTTTCGTGGACACCAGCATGGGTCGAAGGCGCGGTGCAGACTTCGCTCAACGCGGTGTGGGGGATCATGAAACATTTTGGCGGGTCGACACATAAAGCGAACCCGGGCCCCGGTGACGTGTTCAAAGACATCGGCCCTATCGCCCTGCCCGAGTAAGAGGAATCCCTGATGCGTGTAGCCCTTTACCAATGTCCACCGCTGCCACTGGAACCCGCCGCCAACCTGCAACGCCTGCATCAAGTGGCGATGGAGGCCAAGGGCGCCGACCTGCTGGTGCTGCCGGAGATGTTCATGACCGGCTACAACATCGGCGCCGAAGCGGTCAGCACATTGGCCGAGGTCTACAACGGTGAATGGGCGCAGCAGATCGGGCGGATCGCCAAGGCTGCGGGACTGGCGATTGCTTATGGCTATCCGGAGCGCACCGCCGACGGGCAGATTTACAACGCCGTGCAACTGATCGACTCGCACGGCGAGCGTCTGTGCAATTACCGCAAGACGCACCTGTTCGGTGATCTCGATCGGTCGATGTTCAGCCCCGGCGATGATGATTTCCCCATCGTCGAACTCAACGGCTGGAAGCTCGGCTTCCTGATCTGTTACGACCTGGAGTTTCCGGAAAACACCCGCCGTCTGGCGCTCGCCGGCGCCGAGCTGATTCTGGTACCGACGGCGAACATGATTCCGTTCGATTTCGTCGCCGATGTCACCGTGCGTTCGCGCGCCTTCGAAAACCAGTGCTACGTGGCCTACGCCAACTATTGCGGCAGCGAAGGCGACATCAACTATTGCGGACAAAGCAGCCTCGCCGCGCCGGATGGCAGCCGTATCGCCCAGGCCGGACTCGACGAAGCGCTGATCATCGGTGAGCTCGATCGACAGTTGATGCTCGACTCCCGCGCCGCCAATCGCTACCTCAGCGATCGCCGCCCGGAGCTTTACGGCGCGCTCAACCAGCGCTAATCCGCTAGCATTGGCACTTCACTGTTCTGGAAGTGCCCATGCCTGCGCCGACTCACCCCCATCCCCACACCGAAACCCTGGCCAATGGCTTGCGCGTGACCCTGCGTCATGTGCCCGGTCTGAAGCGCAGCGCCGCCGCCTTGCGCGTGGCGGCCGGTAGCCATGACGTGCCATTGGCGTGGCCGGGGCTGGCGCATTTTCTCGAGCATTTACTGTTTCTCGGCACCGAGCGCTTTCCGACGGACGAAGGTCTGATGGCCTACGTGCAAGGTCATGGTGGTCTGGTCAATGCCAGCACGCGCGAACGTGCCACTGACTTTTTCTTTGAACTGCCGACGCGTTCGTTCAGCGGAGGGCTGGAGCGTCTGTCAGACATGCTCGCCAAGCCGCGTATGAATCTGGACGATCAGTTGCGGGAACGCGAAGTGTTGCAGGCGGAATTTGTCGCATGGTCGCAGGATCCTGCTGCACAACAGCAGTTTGCGTTGTATGAAGGTTTACCGGCAGAACATCCGTTGCGCGGGTTTCATGCGGGGAATCGGAACAGCCTGCAAATTGAGCAGCCCGCGTTTCAACAGGCGTTGAAAGATTTCCACCAGCAGTTTTATCGGACCGGGCAAATGACGTTAAGCCTGGTTGGGCCGCAGGGTCTTGAAGAGTTAAAAGTACTGGCTGAGCAATTTTCGCAAACCTTACCGGCTGGGGATAACGTTGCGCAGGCTATGCCCCTGCCGTTAGCGGTGAAAAGTTATCAACAGCTCGGTGAGCGACGCTGCAATTTGCTGTTTGCGTTCGATGCCTTGCCTGAGGCGTCGGGCGAGGCTCTGGCGTTTCTCTGTCAGTGGCTGAACAGCGCCAAACCCGGTGGATTACTGGCGCAGTTGCAGCTGCAACATCTGGCGGATGGATTGATAGCGACACCGGTGTATCAGTTTGCCGGGCAAGCGTTGCTGCATCTTGAATTCACCGCGCCCGCCGAATCGTTAAACGCTATTCGCGAACAACTGCTCGATTGGCTGAGTTTCTTTGCTCAGCAAGATTGGACGCCATTGCGCAAGGAATACGCAGCTCTGCTGCAACGCCAGCAGCAGGTCAGCGGCGCACTGCAACTGGCGCGACTCGACAGTGAACAGTTGGAAAATGGCCTGTCCGAGACAGGCGTAACAGCCCTCTCACAGATCCTCGGCGAAATCGGCACTGTGGATAACTTCAGCGAGCACTGGCACCTGCCTGCCGCCAATCCATTCCTGCGAGCCAATGAACCTTTGGCCAATGCCGGATTGATCCGCGGCCAGACCAGCGCTCACCGGGGGCTGCGCACGTTCGCTCAGGATCGCTCTCGCGGTCGTCGCGAGCGTTCGCCGATGCAGTTCAGTCAGGCGTTGCCGGACAGCACGGATGAAGGCGCGATTTATCTGCGTTGGAAGGTGGAGGTTGCAGCTAGCGTTAGTTTGCAATCGCAGTTACAGCGTAGTCTTCGGCAAACGCAGCAAGACGCCCGAGAGGCCGGGGTCGAATTGTCTTTCAGCGCCACTGGCAATCAATGGCTGCTGAAGCTCACAGGCCTGCAAGAGCCAATGCCTAGCGTCCTTGAGCATGCGCTGAAATCTCTGACGCAAATTGACGCCGATTCGCCGCGCAGTGAGCCGGAAGCGCCGTTGATCCCCATCCGCCAACTGCTCAAAGCGCTGCCGGAAAAGGTGCTGGAATCACTCAAAACCGGCGACGAAGCTAATCCCCTGTGGACAACTTCACGCTGGGACGGCCTCGCTCTGGGTCTTGACCAGCAGACGCAATCCGCCATGGGCCTGGCCCTGAGCCGTATTCCCGGGATCCCGGACAATCAGTTACCTGCGCCGACAGCTGTGGCTGCGCAAAAACACTGGAGCCACATCGACACCGCGTCCAGCGAGCATGCCCTACTGCTGTGCTGCCCGACTGCCAGCCGCGACATCGCCGACGAAGCCGCATGGCGACTCCTCGCGCAGGTGTGCCAGACGCCGTTCTATCAGCGTCTGCGTGGCGAATTGCAATTGGGCTATGCGGTATTCAGCGCACTGCGCCAGACTCACGGCCAAACGGCCATGCTGTTCGGCGTGCAATCTCCGAACAGCCACCCCGTGGAACTGCTTGGGCACATTCGGCAATTCTTCGAAAGCCTGCCAAAACTGATTGAAAAGATGGATGAGTCGAGCTTCGAGCAACCGCGCCGGAGCCTCGCCGATCAATTCGACGACGCCAATCTGTCCAGCAAAGACGCCGCCGAACTGCTATGGCAGGCCAGGCTCGCTGGCCACTCGTCGGATTATCTTGAGCACTTGCCCGCCGCCATCCTGCAACTGGATCGCCAGTCATTGCTCGCAGCTGCTCAGCGTTTGATCAACGCAGACGACGGCTGGCTCTGCCTTGCCAGCGATCCAGCGCCCGAAACCCCGTGGCAAGCGACAAATTGATCATTACCGAGGCTGCAAGGAGCTTTCTCAAAGATTCATGGGCATTTACCCGGAAATTTTGAGTAACATAGCAGCCTAACTATTTGGAACATCTATGCGCTGCCGTGGACTATAACTATGGACAGCGCTATCCCACCAACCCTGAAGGAGACACCCATGTCCTGGACAAAACCAGCTTACACCGACCTGCGTATCGGCTTCGAAGTCACCATGTACTTCGCCAGCCGCTGAGTTCTGCTTACGTAGAATTGCAGTGCAACGCCTCGGCTCGCCGGGGCGTTTTATTTTCCGCGTTGAAATGATGGAGTGTTCATGTTCGTCCAGATTCTGGGTTCGGCCGCTGGCGGCGGTTTTCCGCAGTGGAACTGCAACTGCGTCAACTGCGCAGGTT
>Ga0247814_10002066_pt1 | contig 11179 bp, 11 predicted proteins | sample UWRJL179409R1_FD_179947 | JGI IMG/M metagenome (GOLD analysis project Ga0247814, IMG submission 179947) | Plant litter microbial communities from Arlington Agricultural Research Station in Wisconsin, United States - UWRJ-L179-409R-1 | ecosystem: Environmental > Terrestrial > Plant litter >...
TTCGAACAGCTGCTCTTCCTTCCCGGCCTGCAGGCCCGGGCCATTGTCCGATACGGTGATCTGCACCCACGCGCCATGCACCTGCGCGGCCACCACGATGCGCGCGCCGGCGGGCGTGTATTTGGCGGCGTTCTCCAGCAAATTACACAGGACGCGCTCGATCAGCACCGCGTCCACATGCAGCAGCGGCAGTCCCGGCGCCAGCTCGGTCGCGACCACATGGCTGAACAAGCCCGGCGCGCAGATGCGCAGCGCGCCGCCGACCATTTCCTCGACATCGTGCCAGGCGAGGTTGAACGTCACGGCGCCGCTCTGGATGCGCGCCATGTCGAGCAGGTTGGTCACCAGGGTACTCATGCGCCGCGCTTCGTCGTGCAGCGCGCACGCCATCGATTGCTGCGCGTCGGACAAGGGGGGCCGTGAACCGGCCAGGGTTTCCGACAAGCCGACCAGGGATGTCAGCGGCGTGCGCAAATCGTGCGACAGTGCAGCCAGCAGCGCATTGCGCAAGCGCTCCGACTCCATGTCCACCAGCGCATCCTGCGCCACCTCGATGTAGTGGACGCGTTCCAGCGCGATGGCAGCGAGCGCCGCGAAGGTGTCGAGTTGCTGGCGCTGTTCGGGAATCAGCATCCAGCGCGGGTGATCCGGCACGATGGCCAGGATGCCGCGCGTGCGCATGGGCGCCACCAGCGGCAGATAGAACACCTGGCTGGACGGGAGCGTATCGGTACCCAGTCCCGCGCTGGCGGCATGATCGAATGCCCACTGGGCAGTGCCGATCTCGATCAGCCCCGCGTCACCCGGCGCCTGCAAGCGCCCCTCTGCATCCGGCAGCAACAGCGTCGCTGTCGCATGGAACGCGCGCTGCACGACCTCGCGCGTGGTGTGGGAAATCTGTTCGGTCTGCAGCGCGCCGGACAGCTCGCGCGCAAATTCGTACAGGGCGCGCGCGCGCTGCTCGCGCTGCCCCGCCACGCGCGCCTGGAAGCGCAGGCCGGCCGTCAGGTGGCCGGTGATCAGGCCCACCACCAGCATCACGACAAACGTGATCCCGTACTGGAAGTCGGAGATGGCCAGGGTAAAACGGGGCGGCACGAAAAAGAAATCGAAGCAGGCCACGCTCACGCACGTAGCCATGACCGAAGGACCGCGCCCGAAACGCACGGCCACCAGCACCACCACCAGCAGGAACAGCATCGCGATATTGGCCAGGTCGAGAAAGCTTAACAACGGCGTGGCGATCAACGCCGTGGCCATGCTGGCCAGTGCTGCCCACACATACGCCCACGCGTGGCGCCCGCTGCGCGGACGGGGGGCCAGACTGGCCGGCGCCGTGCGCTGGTGCGCAGCGGCGCCCATTTCGATCAGGTCGATATCCGGTGCGCCGGCCGCGATGCGGCGGATATGCGCCCGCCGCCACGACCACGTGCGGTGGGCGCGTCCCAGCGCGATTTTTGACAGGTTGTGCGTGCGCGCGTATTCGATGGCGGCCAGGGCGATATCGCTGGCGGAGAGCACGGCCGTGGTCGCGCCCAGGTCCTGCGCCAGTTTCAGCGTGGTCAGGATGCGCTCGCGCTGCGCGGCGGGCAGGCGCTGCAGCGCCGGCGTCTCGATATACACGGCGTGCCAGCTGGCGCCCAGTTGTGCGGCCAGGCGCGCGCTGCTGCGCACCAGGTGCTCGCCATCCGCGCGCGGGCCCACGCACGCCAGCAGCGCCGCGCCGGTCTTCCAGATCGCGTCGATCGATCGCTCGACGCGGTAGGCGCGCACGTCGCCGTCGATGCGGTCGGCGGTGCGGCGCAGCGCCAGCTCGCGCAGGGCGATCAAATTCCCCTTGCGGAAAAAATTCTTCGATGCCCGCTCGGCCTGCGGCCCGCCATACACCTTGCCGCTTTCAAGCCGCGCCAGCAATTCGTCGGCCGGCAAGTCGACCAGCACCACTTCATCGGCCGCGTCGAACACCGTATCGGGCACCGTTTCGGCCACGCGGATGCCGGTGATGCCGCCCACGACATCGTTCAGGCTGTCCAAGTGCTGCACGTTGACGGTGGTGAAGACGTCGATGCCGGCGCCCAGCAGCTCTTCCACATCCTGCCAGCGCTTGGGGTGGCGCGAACCGGGCGCGTTCGAATGCGCCAGTTCATCCATCAGGATCAGCGGCGGATGGCGCGCCAGCGCGGCGTCCAGGTCGAATTCGGTGAGCGCCTTGCCGCGGTAATCGATGCGCAGGCGCGGCAGCACGTCGAGGCCATCGAGCAGCGCGGCGGTCTCAGAGCGGCCATGCGTTTCGACCACGCCGACCAGGACCGCGCTGCCCTCAGCCTGCAGTTTGCGTGCGGCGGCCAGCATGGCAAAGGTTTTGCCAACGCCGGCCGACGCGCCAAAATAAATGCGCAGCTTGCCGCGCGCAGCCTTGCGGTCCTGCTCCTGCAGGCTGGCCAGGAGCGCATCGGCGTCGGGACGGTGGTCGTCGCTTGAATACATGGACTGATTACAAAATGAGAATTCAGCGAGTGTGCACTGCTTCGGCATCCAGTGCCAAATTCAATGCAAGCACATTCACAAGGGCGCTGTCTTCGTTAAGTAGTGAACGCTTTCTTATTGCTGGGGTCTAACTGGCCTGTTAACTGACCGGAAATTGCCGTGGATGCCCGCGACCGACCAGGAGCGCATTCGTTCTCCGGAAACCTTGCTCAAAGCCGCTATCGGGGTCTTCAATACTTAACAGCGACAGCGCCTTCACAAGCGACTTCGGAGAAGTGTGATGGGTCCTCGCCTCCGCGAGCATGACGGTCTTGAATGCAATGGGTGTGCTTCTTCCCATGGCCATTCACAATCGATGCGGACGTTTGCTTAGCCCTTGGTTTTTGATCCACATCAACGATTTAATTGATGTGAATCAATAAGCTTCTCTTCGCTAACAACGAAACGAAGAAAGGCAACACCATGAACAACGTTATCCTCGCCGCCCTCCTGGCCACCCTCACCTTGAGCGGCGCCGCCATGGCGCAAGCATCGCCGTGGCAGGTGCGCGTGCGCGCAGTCCACATCGACCCCGCCGACAAATCCGACCCGGTCGCAGGCAGCGGCGCCAGCGACCGCCTGCACGTAAGCGACAAGTGGATTCCCGAAGTCGATGTCTCCTACTATGTCACGCCGAACTGGGCGGCGGAACTGATCCTGACCTATCCGCAAAAGCACACCGTCACATTAGATGGCGCCAGCATCGGCACCTTCAAACACCTGCCGCCCACACTGACGGCCCAGTACCACTTCATGCCCGGCAAGCAGTTCAACCCTTACCTGGGCGCGGGCGTGAATTACACGCTGCTGTCGAAGGTGCGCCTGCTCGATGGCGGCGCCCGGCTGGAACATGACAGCGTCGGGCTGGCGCTGCAAGCCGGCGTGGACTACCAACTGGACTCCCGCTGGTCGCTCAACGTCGACGTCAAAAAACTGCAATTGCGCAGCGACGTCATGATCGGTGGCGCCCGTGCCAGCCGCGTCAAAGTCGATCCGGTACTGCTGGGTGTGGGCCTCGGTTATCGTTTCTAACATATCGTAACAATAAGTACCATGTAATCAGGGCATCGTCAGGTGCAAATAGGCAACAAGTCTGGCATCATTGCTTTAAATAAACATCCAAGCTTTGCTACCTCCCCATGTCCAGCCCTGAATTTGCCCTGCCGCCGTCAAGCGATGCGCCCCCTGAAACCGCTGCCCTGCAGCTGCATCGCCTCAAGCAGGGCTTCCTGCGCGGGGCGGGTTTGCCTGCCAGCGCGCTGAGCGCCGACCTGACGCCGGAGACAATGGAATTCCTCGGCAAATTGCTGGCCGCCTCCCTGCAAGGCACCATCGATTTGCTGGCCTTGCGCTCGCTCGTGAAGCAGGAAGTGCACGCCGATGTCACCACCGTGTTGGTGCGCAACAACAATCCGCTGAAATTTTTTGCCGACAGCCAGACCGTGCTGACGCAGATGCTGCGCAAGAAAATGCCCGGCTTCATGGAGCCGCTCGAAGCGCTCGACGACGCCTGGAGCGACCTGCAAGCGCACCAGCGCGGCATGACCGCCGGCGCGCGGGCCTGCATGCAGGCCATGCTGGGCGAACTCGGCGCCGACCAGGTCAGCGCCGCCGTGGCGCCGCCCGGACTGGCCGACAAACTGCTGGTGCACCGGCGCGGCCACCTGCAATGGCAGGAATACCTGCGCCGCCACCGCGCGGCCGAAATGAACATCGACGCCCAGCTGCATGGCGCCGCATTCCTCGCCGCGTATGACCACGCGGTCGAACAGCCGGCCGTCCAGCCCCGGAAAAAAGCGGCATGAGCGGCGCCCCGCTGCACCTGACATGGGCGCAGGTAAACGACATCGGCATGCGCGCCGAAAACCAGGACCACGTCGGCGTCGCCCGCAACGGTGAACTGACGTGCTTCGTCGTGGCCGACGGCACCGGCGGCTATACCGGCGGAGCGCTGGCCTCGCAACTGGTGGTCGACGCCATGCTGGCCGCCTTTTGCGCCGCGCCTGCCTGCGATACCAGCAGCCTGCGCGCGGCCGTCGGCGCCGCCAGCGCCAGCCTGGCCCAGGCCCGCAGCATTGACCCCGCGCGCGCCGAAATGAGTTCGACGGTAGCCGCCCTGGTCGTCGATGCGGCCGCCGCCCAAGCCGTGTGGACGCACCTCGGCGACAGCCGCGTGTACCTGTTCCGCGCCAACCGGCTGCACAGCGTGACGATCGACCACAGCCTGGCGCGCCAGCTGGTCGACAACAGCCGCACCGGCTACGGCGCCTTGCGCACCCACCCGCAGCGGCACATCCTGCTCGCCGCGATCGGCGCGGAAAACGGCATGGAACCGAGCACTAGCGCCGGCGCGACCAGGCTGCAGGCCGGCGACGCCCTGCTGCTGTGCAGCGACGGCTTGTGGGAATGGATCGACGAAGGAGAAATGGAAGTCGCCCTGGCGGTCACCACCCGCAGCGAAGACTGGCTGGCGACGATGTGCGATGTCGCCGACAAGGCGTTCGCCGCCACCAGCAAAATACGCGACAATTTTTCTGCGTGCGCGATCCGCGTCCACGCAGCAGGCGAAGCAGCATGACGACCGCCGGCATGACACCCACCATCGCCCCCCGCAAGCAGGCCGGCACGCCGGAGAACTGCCTGCCGATCGGCACCCGGCTGGCCGACTTCGAAATCGTCGACGTGCTGGGCGAAGGCGGCTTCGGCATCGTCTACCTGGCCTTCGACCATGCGCTGCGCCGCACCGTCGCCATCAAGGAATTCATGCCATCGGTGCTGGTCATGCGCGGCCGTAACGGCGCCTTGAAACTGCGCGCCGAACGCCACCGCGACACCTTCCAGGGCGGCCTGAAAAGCTTCATCAACGAAGCGCGCCTGCTGGCGCAATTCGACCACCCGGCGCTGGTCAAAGTGCACCGCTACTGGGAACAGAACAACACCGCCTACACGGCGATGCAGTACTACGAAGGCCGCACCATCAAGGACATCGTGGACACCAGCCCGGAGCAGGTCGACCAGCTCTGGTGCGTCAAGATGCTCGGCCAGGTGCTGCAGGCGCTCGAGGTGCTCTACACGATGCAGGTCGTGCACCGCGACGTTTCTCCCGACAACATCATCGTGATGGAGACCGGCGAATCGGTGCTGCTCGACTTCGGCTCGGCGCGTGAAATCATCGGCGACATGACGCGCGCCGTCACCGTCATCCTGAAACCCGGCTACGCGCCGGTGGAGCAGTATGCCAACGACACGTCGCTCGAACAGGGCGCGTACACCGACATCTACGCCCTGTGCGCCGTGATCTATTTCGCCATCACGCGCAAACCGCCGGCCAGTTCCATCGCCCGCATGGTGCAGGACCCGATGGTGCCGCTGGTGACATTGGCGCCCAAGGGTTTTAACTATGCCTTCCTGGCCGCGATCGACCAGGGCCTGGCCGTGCTGGCCGAAGACCGCCCGCGCACCATTCCGGCTTTCCGCACCCTGCTCGGCATCAACGCCGTGAAAGCCCCGCCACCACGCGCCGTGGCGCCGGTGAAGCGCCCGGTGCACGAAGTGGCGCCTGCGCCGGTTACTGTTCCTGCTCCTGCTCCCGCGCCTGCTGCTGTTGCGCCTGCGCCGAAGCCCAAGCCAGTGGCCGTGGCGCCTGCTCCCAAGCCTGCGCATGTGCCGAAGCCCGCGCCGGTCGCTGTCCCCGCGCCTGCTGCAGTGGTGGCGCCGGCTGCGAAAGTTGCCAGCCCTGGCGTGCCGATTCCCGCCAGCTGGCCGGCAACGCACGACCCGGAAAACGATCCCGTCGCGGTCCAGTCGCTCAAGCGGGCGCGCTGGATCGCCACGATCGGCATGGTGGCCGTGGCCGGCGCCGTCGCACTGTCCGCGCAACTGCGCGCCGGTCCCGACGTCACCAGCAGCCCTGTCATGCAAGCGGCCGCCGAGCCGCGCCGCACAGTCGTCTCGGCCAAGGATATCGAAGGCGTCGACGAAGAAATCGCGCCCGACGCACTGGCCGCGCTGGTCTCGGCCGCACCCGTGACGGCAGCTGGCGCCGCGGAAACCGTGCCGCCGGCCGACGCCGCTGCGCCTGCGCCTGCGCCGGTCATGGTACCGGTCACGCTGGCCGTCAAACCCTGGGGCACGATCTTCATCGATGGCCGCGAACGGGGCGTCAGCCCGCCCATGAAACGCATCATGCTGCCCGCCGGGACGCACGAAGTTCGCATCGTCAATCCAGCGTATCCGCCTTACACGGCGACGCTGACCGTCAAGAAAAACGACGCCGCCGCACTCACCCACAATTTCGGTGCAGCGCCTCACTAAGTACAGGAACCAGCCATGAACAGAAGTCTCCTCATCGTGCTCTGCGCCGTCCTTGCCGGCTGCGCCGGCACCAAGTTCGGCGAACCCGCCAAACCGGCCACGACCCCGGTCGCAAAGGCGGCACCGGCCGCAGCGCCATCGACGATGGCCCCTGCCATCCTGCCGGCGCCGCCGTCCACGCCGGCGTCGGTCTTAAGCGAAGGCATCGCGCTGTACGACAAGGGCGACTACAACGGCGCCATCAAACGCCTGGCCCAGGCCAACGTCCCCGGCGCCCCGAAAGCGACGCAGCTGAGCGCCATGAAATACACCGCCTTCAGCTACTGCCTGACATCGCGCTACACGCTGTGCCGCAAGCAGTTTGAAAGCGCGCGCAAACTCGATCCAAGTTTCGACCTGGAGCCGGGCGAACTGGGTCATCCGATGTGGGGCAAGACGTGGTTGAAGGCGAAGAAGGCGAAGGTCTGAGCCTTCCTCGGACTCACATCGCTTCGAGGACCGTCATCGCCTTCTGCAGTTTTTCCGTGTAGGGCGTGACGCCATCGCACGTCATGACCAGTTCATGCGTCGCGCGCGTCATCTTCTACCGCCTCTTCCTCCTTCAGCGCGGCGCCCAGTGCGGGAATGCCGACCAGTGAAAACTCCAGCCCTTTGCTGCTGTGCATGGTGATGATCTTGACGCTGTCGTGGGTCCACGCATATTTTGCGCCCTTGCGTTGCGGATTGACCATCTGGACGATCAGCTTGAACCAGGCCGGCTTGAAGTCATGCCCCTCTTCGATCAGCACCGCATCGTACTGCCCGCGCGGGACCACGCGTGAAAATTGACCGCCACGACCTTGTCGCTCTCGCCGGAGGTCATGCGGGAGGTGCACGTGCTCAGTGACGGGTTCAGTGTTGCCCTTGGTAATTTCCTATAGATACAGCAATGTAAACTGTCGTAATAGGCGATCACGTTCACAATACTATTTCACTAAGGAAATGTTTTTGATCTATTGCACGAGCGCCAAGGCATTGCGTTGCAGGCGATCCTTTCGAATCGGATCGGCGTCCATGGATCGAATTGACCTTGCTTTCGTCGTTCGATATGCTCGGTACAACTTGGGAGAAATAGATGAAATATAAGCTTGCCGGTTTCATCCTCTTTGCATCCTCATGCTCAGCCATCGCACAAGACAGCAGCAAGATGACAGCGCTCGGCTTTGAAATTGGTAAACCTCTGGATTTACCTGTTTGCCAGTACACCACAGGGACAAAATCCGTGGGAATTCAACAGAGGACATGCGTTGAGCCCGCAGATGAACGCTTGCAAAACCATACTCGCGTGCATTTCGGACTCAAGGAAATCCCGCCCCTCGTCAAGGGACTTTCCATGACCGTGGATGTGGTGGATGACAAGCTCGAAGCATTGTATTTCGCGACCCCGGGCCTCAATGGCAAAGAAAGAACGCTTCGTATTTTTACCGAGAAATACGGCACGCCGACGACATTGACAAGAGAGAGCCTTCAGAGCGCTGATGGCGCCAAACACGAAACGTTTACCGCTGTCTGGGACTTGCCGACGCTGTATGTGGAGTACACACCGACAAGCGGGAACGTCAACGAGGGCTCAGCCCGCATCGAAACGCAACGTGCCCGCCAAGCGCGCGCACCAGCCCGTCCATGAAACGCGTTACGCTGCCCGGTGTGGAAAAGTAGCCGGGCCGCCTCAGTGGGCCATCAGCACCGGCAGCTTCGTCCGGGTCAGTATCGTGTGGGTCGCCCCGCCCAGCACGATTTCGCGCACGCGGGAGTGGCCGAATGCACCCATCACGATCAGGTCGCACCCGTGCGTTGCGGCCAGCGACAGCAGCGCCTGGCCGACGTCGTGCGTGGCGCGCGCCGGCAACAGGTCGGTTGCGATGCCGTGGCACGCCAGGTATGCCGCCAGCGCCTGCCCGGCGGCGTCCCCTTCCGGCAGGTTTTTCGCAGGGTGGAAGGTAGCGACGACCGTGCCGGTCGCGCACCGCAGGAGCGGCAGTGCGGCCCGGACCGCGCGGCTCGCCTCCATGCTGCCGTCCCAGGCCAGCAGGGGACGGGTCGGGACGGAGCCCGGCGCGGCCTCCTGTTCGGGAACGACCAGTACGGGGCATGGCGCATGAACGAGCACGATGCGCGCCAGGGCCTGGCCGTCAGGGAAGACGGTATCCGGTATCTCGGCCTGACCAATCACCAGCAAATCGCAGTAGCGGGCGGCCCAGGGCAGCGCCGTGGCCGCGTCGCCGTTGTCCAACAGGGTGGAAGGATGCGCCACCCCGATGTCGCGCACCGCGTCCTCGAATGCGGCCAGTTGGTTCTCGGCATGTTCGGTCAGGAAGCTGACGTCGTCCGGCGCCAGGGGCACCATCGCGGGCACCATGGCGTAGCGGGCGATGAAGGCCGTGGCGCCGGTCATGGCAATGCCGGCAAGGTGGGCTTGCTCGGCCAGCGCGATGCGCGCTGCGAACCGGTACCTGTTCGGTGACCCCGGAGAGGCACTGGCATGGACGAGGATGGATCGATAGGCCATGGCGCCTCAATCCGGACCGGTAACCGGGATGGCGCGGGTACGGTGAGCGGCCATATCGGCATGATGCTCGAGCGAGGCATAGCCGGACGTGGCGAGCAACTCCCTGGCGCGTGCCATGTCGTGCGCATCGCCATGTACCACGAGCATGAAATGATCGGCCTTGAGCGCCGTCTCATACCGCAACACTGAATTTTTGGGGATGCCCAACGCGGACAGCGCCCCCACCAGGGCACTGGCCCCGCCCACCGCCACCGCGCCCTCGATGCCGCCGACCAGTGCTGCCGCCAGCGGGCCCAGGACGATGATGTTGCCCACAACGGGAACGAACATGACCGCCGCGCCGAACAGGATGCCCATCAGACCGCCCCACATGGCGCCATACTTGCCGAAGATTCTGGCGCGGTCGCCGGCGTTCAGGTAGCCGACCACGTGTTCTTCGATTTGATAGTCGCGCCCCACGATCGAGATTTTCGTCATGTCGAACCCGGCCCGCTGGAGGGCCTTGACTGCGGCTTCGGCATCGCTGTGGCGCTGGTACACGGCCACGGACAGATCGGCATCGTTCATCATCATGCTTTGCCCTCGAAGCGAATGTTGATCAACGCTTTTGTTGAATTTACTCAAGCGTCCCTTGCATCCATGCTAGTAAGCGTGCGTTCCTGGCGTTTGATATGCATCAAGGATAACCTGCTGCGCGATGAACTGGCAGGCTGCCCTGGCGCCCGCGCCCCACGCGATGCGGGTCGACGGCGCCGGTGCGCCGTGGGCGCCGCTTGAAATTTGACAGGCCGGTTTTAAAATGAAGGGGGCCAACCTGGTGCCACCCACAGCGAAAAGCGCTGCAAGCCGGGCGCGGACTGTTTGCCTGCCGCACTGGAGATGCAACCCGGTCCCCTTTTTTGATGAAGGAATTGTCGTGACAGCGGACCATGAATCGAGGCGGCCGGCTTGCCGCAATAGCCCGGGCCGGACCACCGCTTGCGAGGAGAACACGATGAACACATCGCACAAGGACTTCGTCGAGTCCGTCATCGACGGCGCCAGCGACCTGACGCTGGCTACCGTCCGGCCGGACGGATATCCGCAGGCGACGACGATCAGCTACGCGCACGACGGCATGACGCTGTATGCCGGCATCGGCAAGGACAGCCAGAAGGCGCACAACATCCGCGCCAACCCCAGGGTGTCGCTGACCATCAACCTGCCCTACGACGACTGGCGCACCATCCGCGGCCTGTCGATGGCGGCCGATGCACGCATCCTCGCCGCCGCGCCCGAGATCGCCCAGGCGCAGGCCTGCCTGCTCAAGCGCTTTCCCCAGGTGGCACAGTGGAGCGGCACCGACATGGCGGACAGCATCGTATTCCTGAAAATTGCACCCCGCGTCATCAGCATCCTCGATTACACCCAGGGATTCGGGCATACCGAACTGCTCAGTGCCGAGCAGGTCCTGGCCAGTTGAGCCGGCAGGCGCCGCCATGGCATTGCCGGCATCGATGTCCGCCATGGTGCTCGATGCGCCAGGTACGCCATTGCGGCTTGCGCAATTGCCGGTCCCGCACGTACACGGACACGATGTGTTGATCGAAGTGGGCGCCTGCGGCGTCTGCCGCACCGACCTGCACGTCATCGATGCGGAACTGCCTGCGCACCTGCTGCCGCTGATACCAGGCCATGAGATCGTCGGCAGGATCGTCGCCAGGGGCGAAGCGGCGCACCGCTTTCGCAGCGGCCAGCGGGTCGGCGTCCCCTGGCTGGCCGGCACCTGCGGCACCTGTTCCTATTGCCTGG
>Ga0247814_10002067_pt1 | contig 11176 bp, 12 predicted proteins | sample UWRJL179409R1_FD_179947 | JGI IMG/M metagenome (GOLD analysis project Ga0247814, IMG submission 179947) | Plant litter microbial communities from Arlington Agricultural Research Station in Wisconsin, United States - UWRJ-L179-409R-1 | ecosystem: Environmental > Terrestrial > Plant litter >...
CTAATTTAATTGATATATAATACACACATGGATGGTGTCTTATTCTACCAGCTGACTAAAACTAACCTTAACACAGTCCGCGTCAATATAAAGTTCATCTTCAAAGATTGAACATTGAGAAGAACGTGAAAGAGAATGAGCGCAAGGCTATTGTGAAACACATCCAGCATCGAGCACATATTGGAAAAAAGAGCAAGAGTATCAGAGTCAGGGGCCATATGCAATCAAAAGAAAAGGTCTCGCGTTGGGAGAAAGAGACCATGGGCCTTCTATATTCACCCACACGACCTCCATCAAGTAAGATCATTCTACTATCGTACGGCCGTTCTCTGCTGACGATTACAAAAGCGTTACCAGATTGCGTAAGCATAAATACTCGTTCAACTCATTCTCGAAATATCATAGTCTCCGATCATAGAATTGATGTGCAGCCAACAGCCGAACCAGGAGCCTCAAGCGATGTGCTAGGAAGACTTGCTCGACATGCCCATATTCCAGAGGTTCGCATCGATTGGAGAGAAACTCGGTTTCTGCTCAATGATCTCCAAACGATTCTCACAAGTCCATACTGCAGCGGGGGGTGTTCCACACCATCGACCGCTCCTTATGAAGAAGATATTGTGCAACTCCGAAATTTAATCAACTTGACTCAGAATATTGATGTAAACCATTATTCAAAGGGTCTCTATTTCTCAGTCCATCTTGGAAAATCTTAATCTAACAACATGACAGACCCACAAAATTCTTTACCATTTGTACAACAAGGTTTGAGGACAGAACTCACCCGAAGAAGCCATAGACACATTTCGAGAAGAACTCCTCATGGAAGAATTGACATTTCAATATGGAATGTTTCGAATATCTCTCACATCAGCACTATTGAAAATGGCGATAAATGTAGTGCAGTAGATATTGCTGCTACAGTAACAATAAGTCCTGACAAGCTTAAGAAATCTTCTTTTCGTATAGAATTCGAATTTACTCCACTACTTGATCCATTGGCGAAGATAACATACCAACCAATTATTCCAAATGAGTCCGCGGTTTTTGAAATTGTCCAGACCGGGAGTGTTAGACAACTCATACAACTCATCGAAGCCAAAAAGGAAAGAGCTGAAAGTGGTCCAGCATCTTTGGCAGTTAGAGATGAAGAAGGAAGATCTCTTCTAAACGTAAGTTTGCTTAAAGAAGATAGTTAGTCCTAGCTACTAATATCAGATAGTACGCAGTATATGGTAACAATGTGGATATGTGCAAATTTTTAGTTACTAAAAACGTAGATGTGAATGGATTCGAACCTAACCGCCACGGATATATTTTGTAAGGATGATGTTATTAACTTTCCCCTCTCCCAACCATGTTTTAAAAAATTCTGATATATCATAGTCCTGTCCATCAAACCAGTAGAATGAATGATGGGGAAACCCCATACGAAGATGTTGAGAGAAAAGCACACTGCCTTCAAGTACTCCTACAAGCTGGCGCAGACCTTTCACTCAACATTCCTTCACAAAGCGATGAAGACCCGCACTGTTCATGGGCGCACCAAATGGGAAATATCTCAATGGTTAATAGCTCTATTCGTAGACATTTTTGTAAAGTAATGCTAATTGAGAACTATTAGGCAGCATTTATGCATACACTTGACTTCGGGGAACCATTTATTAATGTTAGAACGAGATACAATTTTTTTTCTATGGAACAGGAAGTATTCCCCTTAACTTTTCTTGCGGGTACGTGCGGCTACGACATAGTGTCAGTTGATATTGCTGATAAAGCTATCCTACTCCTAAATCGCGGTGCAGAGATTTCGTGCCAGGATTCTTATGGCGATACAGTTCTCCATATAGTTCTCAAATGCCGCCGCTTTTATGAACGTACAACATTATTTAACGAACGTAGAACTTACAATGAGTGGTCATATATAATTTCCACCAAAGCGCCGAAAGACCTTCTCCTCGTATTTATAACTGCTGGTGCGGATATATACGCTATGAACAACGACAGGGTATCACCATCCATGGTAGCAGAGATGTATGGACGTGAAGATGAGTGGGCTGAAGCTCTCGAATTTTGCGGAATTGACTCGACGGAGGTCATTAGACACTCGGCTTCACATCCACATGATTGTGCGTGTGAACATCAAACATCTAAGCTGTCTTTTAAGGATTACTGTCGAAATCGACGATATGACTGGCGGTACGAATTGAAGCTTCGGGAGAGAGATGTTCAACGCAGGGAACAAGATCGTCGCCTATGGCAAGAAATCGAATCCGACGACGAAGAAGGTAGTCAGGACAACAATGGTGAAGATAGGTTTTCTTTTTTCAGAAGATGATTCTTGCACAACAGACTCTGAAGGGGCTTATATTTGTGATGGTCGTTGCACAAAGAGTGTCTCTGAGGCGGATATCAATCAATCTACACCGTCGGTTACTCAAGAAGTTGGTGATTTGTTTGACATGCAGTTTGTGGAAGCAACGGGTGACGTCACAACGGAACATGGCGCTATACCAGCTACCAACGATGATATGGCGGAAATTGACAATAACGAGTATAGTTTTGAAGCTTTGGATACGGGTAATCTTGACTTTTCGGTGGATTCTGAGTTTGATTTTGATAAATATCTTGAGGGGTTTTGATTTGTGCAATATAGTCTTGTTCAATTCTCGCAAATGACACATCCAGATAACATCTCATAGATTTAATAAAGCGGAGCAGAACTAGTCCTCTCTTTCTCTCTTTCAAATTTGAGCGTGGCAGTAAGTTAAGTGTAGTAGCTCAGAATCGCAACATCGGCAAAAATCCATAAGACCAAGCATGATTTAGGGCGAGATCAACAATTTACACGATGTGAGTTCTTACGAATACTAACGCCTCCTATTCGGATAAGACTGATAGCAGAACTCAAATACCTTTCCAATTTAAATAGTGGGGCGAAATCTTTGAGTTGTTACTACTTAAAAACCCGTTGAGCGGAGGACTAAATCGGTCACTTTGAACCACACCAGATAGGGGGCACCTCGGTAACTTCGTTCCAACGAACATTACCTGCCAGCTTTTCACCGAACTAGTACTTTTAAAGTCAATGGGATGGGAACAAGATGTGTAGTAAATCACGTGGATTGATCCTCACACTCACTCTCCACACCTTACCCCTGAGCAACTATTAAGCGAGCCTCGTTCAGCCCTACGGCAATTGCCACATAAAGAACTGAGGGTTATTTATAACTAAAACCCCCAACTCAAAAGACCGAACTCTTGCGGTTGTGATTCGGTACAACTGGTGCCATTATTGGATCTTGTGGCTCTAGAAGATAGATTAGCTACCCAGCAAGGATCTGGTCGCATTGATGGTATCCTGGCTAGTTGTTTTTAGTACGTGGGCCATTTTGAGATTGTTGGAATTAATTTATTTCTGGGGGCCAAATGTTTCGTGAACGCTCACGTAAGCCGTGTCAACTAATGTCCAACCTCGATAAAGCTGTATCCCATGATATTTATTCAATGACAATCGTGGAAACAAACTGATGAAATCCATATTTCAGTTTTTAAAACCCACAGAGTCAGTATAATCAACATATAGCCACGCCTCTCCTTACCCTTCGCTCCGTACCCAAGATGTCACCCCTTGAAATATTTCTCTCTGCACCCCCAATCTCGCGGTATACTCTCTCCAGTTCTCTTTTGTGGCTGACCGACTTCCTCGAATTTCCCGTCCCACGTGCTAACAAATCATAGATCTCTAGCCGCCCTAACATTCACATTCTCCCTCCTGCTTTATCTCAACTTCCTCCCTTGGGAGCTATATATTCTTTCTCTCCATTCTCTTACTCAGCTACCGCCACATATATGGCGAATCTTTACTTCTCTCATTATCACGGGGCCAGGTTTAGGAATTTTATTTGATACATACTTCTGTAAGTTTTGATGTTGACGAACGCGGAATTAATGAGTGAGGGCTAATGAGAAATAGTATATGTTTATGGTTCTAAGCTTGAAAATGCTTCGCCGAGATTTTCTCAACGGGCAGATTTTGTGGCCCATATCTGTGTAATATGTACAATCATTGTCGTGAGTATTAGGTTTTTTTTGCTCTTTTCTTTTTCTTTCAGACTATTTCTAATCGATACCCGTCAACATTTCTCACATATGTGGAGTGATCCAATGCTTCAAGGCGGTTGAACCTTCCCTACTTCACATCAACTCTAAGATGCCACCCGCATATCAGCAATCTAATAGCTACGTAGTCTGTAAACCTCTTCATCACCTACGGAAGTGCTTTGGCTCCTGCTCTCGCCCTGGCATTCGTCACAAACGCTACCCGCGACTCATGGGGCCAGCCAATAACGTTTATCGTCCTTAAGATGCCGGCACAATACTTGCCCTACGCCATCCTCTTTTTGACGCTCATCGCCGGTTCCCCACAACAAGCATTAGTTCAGGCTACAGGTCTCTTCGCTGTTCACCTCTACAATCTCCTAGCAGGGCTATATCCAAATTTTGGCATCAAGCGTAATTTGGTCACGACGCCGGCGTGGTTAAAGAGGGTTTGTGGCACACAGGCAGTGGTGGACCGACCGTACGGGACAGTGTTCATGTCTAGTGGGACGACCGCTGAGCCAGCGTGGGGATTGGATTTATCCTGGCGGAAATTCGGACCTGGGCGGACATGTAAGTTGGCTTTAAATTTTGGAATGTTCAATTTGTGTTTGGTGTAGCCAGATGTTGCTCTCCTCAAAGCTTCGGCATTTTCTCTCCCCGAGCAGTATCTTTCAAGATATTTACTGACTTTCGATGTTATAGTGGGCGAGGAGGGATCCAGTGTAGAGAGTCAGCGACCGAGAGGCTGTGTCCTTGCAATGATGGTGATGGGCGTGTTTCTTCTATTCTGTATTTTTGTCGGTATTCTTTTCGTACAGAAAGGGGCCCAAGATGCATGGTTCTCAAGCATCGATGTTAGCAAGTTGGCGGGTAACACTGCCAATTCCAAAACAACCTCATGAAGCAGATTGCTGTTGAAAGGGCACTACACCTTGGCATATATAGATGCCATCTGTTTCATTAAGGACAAATTATTGGGACACATTCATTCATTATGAAACCAGCCGATTAGCATCCCTCAAAAACTGCGTGATGGTTAGATTCAAACTATATGGTATCACGTTTCACGCATCCAGCGAATGTCCGCAATGCATGCAGTGAAATCACCGACTTTATGTTCATCCTCGCTATAATGTTCGAACTTGGCAGTGAACATCTAGCTTCGGTAGGCCGGTGTCTGTTTCTGAGGGGTTTCCAGTGAAGAGACTTGTGAGTGTGGCTTGAAGAATGTCGCTTTGATTGGCGGAAGTGGTTCCGCAGGTTGCATCCCATGAATGCCATTATTCAATATATGAAGGAAATAACTTCGTACTTGCACGCCTCGGTAATGCATTTAGAGTTTCATAAGGCGTTACCCAAGGTTGATATGTAAATGGCACTATATCAATATTCCATAGAACCTGCTTGTGGTGTTCATCGTCGATGTGGGTCTTGTTGCCTTCAAACTAAATATGGTTGCCTGACACCTATCCCATATAGGGCACCACCACAATATAATATTCAGCCATCTTCTGTAACCTCCCACTAGTTGTGATCGGCAATGCCAACAAAGTGAATTGGTTGGAGGGCTAGCACCCCGCATTGTCACGCTATCCCGTGCTTTCGTGATTACTGGTCACACAAAAACCTATGATTCGTGTGTCCAACTGCACGATCGTTCCTTTTCCCCCGCTTGGACGTGATACATATTGGAAAAAGTGACAAAAAGCGTGAGACGGAGGATTAATTGGACCGTAGAAAGAGCCATAGACTTTAGATTAAATAGACAGCCTCTTCCGTGTCGTGCTGATTTCATACACAGAAGATAAATCTACTCTACCACATCTTCTCGCGGTAAAGGAGCTTTTCATTCTTTCATTCACAATGCCTGGAAAAGTAAGTATAGATATCTTTTTGCCATTTGAGAGTCCAAGATCTCTAATTGAAGCAAGGTCGTCTCCCCGGAAGAGTGGCTTGTCGCCCGGAAAGCCCTCCTAGTCAAAGAAAAGGCCGCCTCCCGCGCGCATGATGCTCTACACTCTGAACTGCGGACTTTCCCAATGGTTAGAGTCACGAAAACCTACAACTTTACTGGCCCTAATGGCACTGTTCCACTCTCCGATCTTTTCGAGAAGAATAAACAACTGATCGTCTACCATTTCATGCTTAGTCCGGGTGGAAAGGGCCTCTGTACCGGATGTTCATTTCAAGCAGACAACTTCCCCAAAGAACTGGTGCATCTCAATGCAAGAGGTGTGACGTTGGTGATGGTATCTAGAGCTCCGTGGGAGGAAATTAGTGCCTTCAAAGAAAGGATGGGTTGGAATATACCTTGGTATTCGAGTTTCGGGAGCGATTTTAACTATGATTTTCATGTTACTATGGATGAAGAGGTGGCTCCATTGCAATACAATGTAAGCCAATAGTGTTTCATTATTTTCTTCGGATGTTTCCTGCTTACTCCATATTGAAAATACCCTAACACGCTGTACAGTATGCAGAGAAGGATCAAATGAAAGCACCCAAGAAAGGAGAAATGCCGGGTCTAAGCGTCTTCCTCAAAGACGACGAAGGCATATATCACACATATTCGACGTATGCGAGGGGTCTGGACAACTTCATTGTGACGCATCGACTGCTTGAGGTCACGCCATTTGGCAGAGAGGAGGCCGATACTGTGGACTGGAAGCTCCATGATGAGTATTAGGCATATCGATGTAGTTTCTATCAGATTTACGCCTTGTTCCATGACAACTTGCTAAGATTTGAACTTTGAGTAGGGGCAATATATCAAACTGTTTGATCATGTTGTTTCGCTATCTCAGCTTCAAGAAGTGAGTCTCCTTTACTATCGCTTATTTGTCTCCTCTTGTATTTAAAGGCTCTGCTCTTTCCTCACTCAGCCTCGGTATGTACCTATGATAGATAGCGAATACAAGAGCTATGTGAAGCAATCCATAGTCACGAGAGGATTTACCAAAAACATCCAGTGTGGCCCGCAAAGCCTTTCATCTTTCCCACCCTTTCGATGATTAAATAATAATGGCAATAAAAACAAACATGAAACTTGATACAGTGAGGATTGATATAGAGTTGCTGCAAACTTTACTCCAAACAGAAGTCACCGGCTTCACTGAACGCTCGTTTTAATTACTGGGTAACTCGCACACTCGAAATGTTTAAAGCCGCTTCCACCATGCCTATCCCATTTTACGGGAGGAGAGTATATTCACACCTTGGATGCTGGGTCTGATGGTGAAATGGGTTTCAAATATAAATTGGCAATGTCACCCATAACTATGAATGGTTCTAAGCCTAAGCATAGAATCTTGCTCATGACACCTCCATTCCTTTAACTCCAGCATTTTTAGTTTTATAACTAAGAGGATATCTTTACCAAAAGTTGCGAGCAAGAAACCAGCATTTCATGTTTTCAGTTCATAGATCCTCTCCCAGGACTCTTTGATGCCATCAACAAAAGCCTTTCCTCCTGGTGCGTACAGGAGCTTTTGTTTCTCTACCCTCTCATTATTTCAACTTCTCAAGTCACTCACACTCGCTACGCTGCTGTGAACAACGCACACACGATGACGCCGAAGATGCGAAAAGGAAAAGTTTTGATCATCAAGCCTGTCGCGTGTTAATGTCTGGCTGTCTGATACAAGATGAACAATCAGGAAACCCCAGGACAAAAGTTATTTAGCCAATGACTGACATGGAAGAAGGAGAGAGTAATTCCTCTTAAATCCGGAAGCATCCCAACAACAATCAATCAATCAATCAATGAGATCCTCCCTTCTCCCTTCTCTCCTTCGTTGATGGGCAGAGCAAGCTCTATCTATCATCCACATTAAGCCCACTGCCAACGACATGATAATACGTGCTCCTTCGTATTTCGTATGCCGCTTCCTCTAATATCTAACAATCTGCATATCTAATATATAAATTCTAACATTCAGAGCATCCCTATCCAAAGATCCCCATCCTACAAAAGACTTTGCCTTAGTCAAACCCCGCCGCTTAATCAAAGATATCCCCCCTATATATGAAACTTGGAGCGAAGCACGTCGATTTCAATCGGCATATATCGATTTTCTTAGATATATATTTCGTATATTCGACTACAGAAAGAAGAGTATGTTGGAAAGGAGGGTGTGTAGGTTAGGTAGGTAAGGTAGGTAGGTAGGTTATGAGGGTATAGAGAGAGCGAGTGGGTACTTAGGTAGAGCGGATGTGAGAGTTTTGAGGGAAGTGGGTTTTATGTGGTTTCTATGGACTGGTGGGGAGAGGGGGGGATAGTTACTGGGGTCATGAAAAGAAAAAGAAAAAGAAAAAGAAGGTAGGTAGGTAGGTAGGTAGGGAGGAATAGTTTATTGCTATCCTTAGGGGGGTGATGTGTTGTAGCTGGGTCTTGATCTGGGGGTCGGTTATTGATTGTTAGTCGATATCGAAGGCATTGGTCAATTCGAAACATTGCATTGCTCTCCCTTCCGTAGCTGCGTTTGAAGATGCTGTGGACTGGATAAAAAGAGACCGATTTTGGCCGTATGCATAGGAATTCTAGAACCTAACTTAAAACATATTTTCCAGCGTCACACAAGCAGTATGTGAGAGGAACACTCTTTATTTATCACGGCCATAAACGCCTTGCAATCCTAACAAACAATATAGTGATATAAAGATCGGCCTCCAATAAAATGCATTCCCTCCCTTTTGCACCCAAAGCACCAACAGCAAAACCGGCTCAGTAGAACGATTCCACCATTGTGTCTTTGAGACTTGTGTTTATGGCTCCCGGACCTTGGCCTTCGCCTAATCTGAACACGCTCTCTATGACACTGAGCTCAGTTGCTGTGGTATCTAGTCCAGTCACCGCAAGCCTGGTTTTACGTTAGCTTTATTTTACACGAGACAAAGACCACGAGAATAAGGAAAGGGGAAATTACCAATCGTTCACAACCATTCCAGCGCCAACCACCGAACTACCCCGGTTCACACTACCAGCGACCAGAGGCACCTGCAGTAAACTCGACAGCTCGTCCTGGTCCTGAATGCTCGTCTTTGGATGCACAATTCCTCCCTGATTTGAGAGCGCCATATAACTGCCCACTAGAACATTATCCGCAATCGTCTGACGGAACACCTCGACGCCCAAAACATCGGCGATTATCTCCTCGGTTTCGCGCTCCAAGTCGGGATGTACGAGAGCAACATGGTCATTGGACACAATAACATTTCCAAGTGCCGAGAGACGCTCTTCTATCCGCTGTATCTTGACCGAATCGGGCAGACTATTGCGTAGATGTTGCAGCTCCTGGTCGGTTGTGCTTGTTGGTACCAGCAATCCGTTCTTGTTTCTACAGCGGCACAGATCAGATAAAAAAATTGCGCACTTGTCGGCTCAGGGAACTGCTGCTTACCCTGCTGTCAATCGCCCGATAATTCTTGTGCCTGCAATGGTTGCATGGCAGATTGGGATCACATCTTGGAGCTCTGCTTCGAAAACACTGTTTGCGCATCAGCCTCGCCTCCAACCCTGCTCACCGCAGTAAGCTGATTGATATGGTATATACCTGTAAAAGTTCTCGCTGGCACCAACTGCTACAAGAGCATATGAGTTTGTGAGGGTTGAGAAGACTCCGACTCTGTTATGCGGTCAGTTCTGGTCTTCCTGCTGCACTGGTGGGGCAAAGAGGGGCAGGCCTACTCGTTCGAGTTCTCGAATTGTGCGCGAACCGCCATGATATGTGATTTCCTTTACTTGCTGTTCTTGAGTCGGGTTCAGTGGGGGTATATAAAAAGGGGACTTTGCGTGTGTGAGTGGTTGTGAGTGCTGTAGTTCTTTGGGGAGTTGCTGATCTGCTCTGAGGCAAAAATTGAAGAGGAGGAGTTTATTATCAAGCGAACGCCATCCAGCTTTTGGCGCTAGACAGGGGTTGATCAGAGTGCTGCGTGAGTCACGCATGGGGAACACCATCGTGGCGCAGAGCTTTTGGTGACTCGAATGAAACAAATTAATCATTATCACTCATGCTGTGGTTGATAGCGGTAATCTGGAAGAGAGAAGAAAATACGAGATAGTGATTTGACTCGGATCGGTCAGGATTTAAAGGGTATTCTCGGCAGCTGGTACCTGCAGTAGGTGACATGCTAAGTAGTGAATAATCATGGAGCAGAGTTCTCACTGGCGTTGATGATACCATTCGTGGTATTGAATGGCCTGTATCATACTTGCGAAAGTCACATAATGAAGGGAAAAGTTTCAAGGTACACATTAGATTATGGAAAGAGCCGTAGCTCCTTCTTGAACACCTCTCGATGAGAATCATCGAGGCAACATCTCGACGACTTTTTATATACAAGTTGGCCACGGGGGGATGAGATCCCCGTGGTGCAACCACAAATATACAATCCTGTTGTAAACCTGGCCTTTGTAAAGGAAAACACCGCGCATAATGTAATTGAAAATTCCCTGCCCTTCATGAAATATGCAAACGCCGGGATGATCTTGTGTACAATACAAAAAGGAGAAGTTCGTAGGACGGCGTGATCACAGCCCTTATAATCGTGACTATGAGAGAGATTACGGTAAAGCTGTGGCTATGCCGGGTGTTACATCGAATGGAAGAGATTTGGTTCCACCATCTATGGCAGGACAGTGGTTTGAATACGAGAAACGAGTTGAATCATTGCTGTTGGTATCGTGTATCTCCAGGAGGCTTGGGTGGGTAGCGATGGTCGCTTGGGTAACCACCACTACCGTAATATCCTGTAATTGGGGGAGCAGGAACGGCAGGCTGCTTACGAGCTTGAGGAGGTGCAGGTCTTAGTTCTCGGAAACCACCAGGAATGGTGCTCGGGTTTCGTTGAGGCGAGTACTGATCACCTGGGATAGAACGCTGAGGAGAGTAGGGAGATAGGTGTTGGACTGGGTGATACATCTGAGGTTGCGGTTGTTGTTGCTGTTGTTGTTGCTGCTGCTGCTGTTGCTGCTGCTGTTGTTGCTGCTGCTGTTGTTGTTGTTGTTGCTGTTGCTGCTGTGGAGGCGGGGGTGGAGGTGGAGGTGGCATCGAGTATTGCATTTGTCCGGGGA
>Ga0247814_10002073_pt1 | contig 11164 bp, 9 predicted proteins | sample UWRJL179409R1_FD_179947 | JGI IMG/M metagenome (GOLD analysis project Ga0247814, IMG submission 179947) | Plant litter microbial communities from Arlington Agricultural Research Station in Wisconsin, United States - UWRJ-L179-409R-1 | ecosystem: Environmental > Terrestrial > Plant litter >...
TGAAGCCCATTGTATTTCTGAATGGGGTCATGATTTTAGACCTGAATACCGTAAGATTAGACAGGTGATTCAAGGCTTGGGAGATCATATTCCAATTATTGCCTTGACTGCTACTGCAACTCCAAAGGTTCAACAGGATATTATCAAGAATTTGCAAATGGCTGATGCTACGCTGTTCAAATCTTCCTTCAACCGGCCAAACTTGTTTTATGAGATCAGGCCTAAACGAGATGTTATCAAGGAGATTATCAGATACATCAAGCAGAACACCGGGAAATCCGGAATTATTTATTGCTTAAGTCGTAAGAAAGTCGAAGAGGTTGCAGAGACCTTAAACCTGAATGGCATTAAGGCGCTTCCTTACCATGCTGGTCTTGAGCCGAAAGTAAGGGCTGATACACAGGATAAATTCCTTATGGAAGATGTGGAGGTAATTGTCGCAACGATTGCCTTTGGGATGGGAATTGATAAACCTGATGTTCGATTTGTTATTCACCATGACATTCCAAAAAGTATGGAAGGTTATTACCAGGAGACCGGTAGGGCAGGGCGCGATGGTGGTGAGGGCATTTGCATCGCTTTTTATGCACAGAAAGATGTAGATAAGCTTGCTAAGTTCATGAAAGATAAACCAGTCTCTGAAAGGGAGATTGGTACACAGATATTGAAAGAAGTCATTGACTATGCAGAGTCTGGCGTGTGTCGGAGGAAGCAAATTCTGCATTATTTCGGTGAGAATTTTAATGAAACAGGCTGTAATTGTATGTGCGACAATTGCAAAAAGCCCAAACAACAATTTGATGCAGAGGAATCACTCCGCATTTTGTTAAAGCTGATTAAAAAAATAGGCGAGAAGTTTGACGACGCACATATCCTCAACCTCATCATGGGTGCTGAGACTGCACAAACGATCGCTTATGAACATAGTAAACTCCCTGAGTTCGGAATCGGTGTGGTTGAAGGGGAAAATCATTGGAAGTCATTGATCAGACAAGCCGTACTAAATAATTTCCTATCGAAGGACATTGATAATTATGGACTGCTTAGTGTTACTAACATCGGTTTAAATTTTATTGAAAATCCTTACAGTCTGAAGTTTATTTTGAATGAACCGATTGAGAGCGCGGCAGACGATGATGAAGATGATGTTAAACATGGTTCAGGTACCTTGGATACCCAATTGCTTCAGTTACTTAAAGACTTAAGGAAAAAGATCGCCAAGCAAAAGAATGTTCCACCTTTCGTTGTATTTCAAGACCCGTCGTTGGAAGAGATGTGTACGCACTATCCAATTAGCTCAGAAGAACTGAAGCAGATTTCCGGTGTTGGAAACGGCAAAGCGATGAAGTTTGGAAATCCTTTTCTGGAGCTGATTAAGAAGTATGTAGAAGATAACGACATTGAGCGGCCGATTGATTTAATTATCAAAACTCAAGCGAATAAATCTCAGTTGAAAGTGTCCATCATTCAGAATATTGATAGGAAAATTGGATTGGAGGATATCGCTAAATCTAAAGGTATTACTTACGATGATATCCTGAAAGAAGTGGAAGCCATTGTAAATTCAGGAACTAAACTGAACCTCACCTATTTTGTGGATGAGTTGATTGATGAAGATCGTCAAGATGAAGTATTTGACTACTTTCAGTCAGCCGAAAATGACTCTATAGACGAGGCTTTGAAAGAACTTGGAGAATCAGACTATTCGAGAGAGGAAATTCAATTGATGCGCATTAAATTTATGTCCGAGCTAGGAAACTAACCCATTATCGATGATTAATTTTTCTTTAGATAAACTTAAAAACCAGGAATCCGGAAATTTCTTTTTAATGGCAGGACCGTGTGCCATTGAGGGGGAAGATATTGCGATGAGGATTGCTGAAAAGATCGTTACCATTACAGACAAGTTGCATATACCCTATGTTTTCAAGGGCTCTTATAGAAAGGCAAATCGTTCGAAAGGCAGTTCTTTCTGTGGGATTGGAGATGAAAAAGCACTTAGAATATTAGAGAAGATAGGTAAAACCTTTGATGTGCCTACGGTAACAGATATTCATTCGCATGAGGAGGCGGCAATGGCTGCGGCTTATGTTGATGTGCTGCAAATTCCTGCGTTTTTATGTAGGCAAACTGACTTATTAATTGCTGCTGCGCAGACAGGTAAGGTTGTAAATGTTAAAAAAGGCCAGTTTCTTTCCGCCGGTTCAATGAAATTTGCTGTTGAAAAGATTGTGGAAGCAGGAAACAATAAAGTGATCCTTACAGATAGGGGCAATACTTTTGGTTATCAGGATCTTATAGTTGACTACCGTGGATTGCCCGAAATGCAGGGTTTTAACGTACCTGTGGTGATGGATTGTACACATTCTTTACAGCAACCCAATCAAAGTAGCGGTGTAACGGGTGGAAAACCAGAGTTAATCGGCACCATTGCCAAAGCGGCAATTGCTGTTGGGGCAGATGGACTTTTCATTGAAACACACCCTGATCCAGCCAATGCTAAATCTGATGGAGCAAACATGTTGCATTTGGACTTATTGGAAGAACTACTGGTTAAACTTATCAGAATTAGACAAGCAGTGATTTAGATCTTAGTCACTACAAAAGACGTTCTTCTATTCTGTTGCTTGTGCTGTTCTGTATCGTTTTCTGCAATCGGCTTGAGCCTTCCGTAACCTTTGTAGCTTAACCTCTCAGGAGCAATTTTTTGAGCGATGATGTAGTCATACACAGCTTTGGCTCTGTTAAGGGAAAGTTTTTCATTCAGCAAATCGTTACCAACGTTATCCGTGTGGCCCTGGATTTCTATACTTAAATTTTTATTGTCTTCCAGCAATTGTACCAAAGTATGCAGTTCAGTAAGGGATTCAGGAAGTAGTGCAAATGCATTGGTGTTGAAGAATATGTTTTTCAGGACTACGTCATTCCCGACTTTTATCTTGGTGAGATTAATCTCAATTTGATAAGGTTCCTTGTAAAAACCTATTCTGGGATCGAAATTTTCGGAGTAGAAAAGATAACCGTCTGCAGTCACATTAAGCGAATAATTTCCACCCTGTGGCATTACGGCAAGAAAGGAACCATTTTCAGGAGAAGTGAAATCATTGTAAGCAATCTCTTTACTTTTCAGGTTGACCAACTGGATCTCTGCATCGAGAAAAGCACCAGTTTCTTTGTCCTTCACAATTCCTTTGACATAGCTGATTGCCATTGGCCTCTTATTTGAAGGCATCTCAAAGGAGTAGATGTCCATGTCTCCAAAGCCGCCCTTTAAGTCGGAAGAAAACAAGCCCAGAGTTCCGTCAGGGGAAACAATTAGCCCAGTTTCCTCACTAAACGTGTTAATGGGATAACCAAGGTTCTGTGCCGTTCCCCAAGCACCATTTTCATCCATTCTGCTTAGAAATATATCTTTGCTACCCATTCCAGGCCAGCCGTCCGAAGAAAAATAGAGTGTTTTGCCGTCGGGATGTATGAAGGGAGTATGTTCATCATACCGGGTATTTATTTTTGGTCCTAAATTTACTGCGGTGCTCCAGTAGCCGTCACTTTGCAAAGTGCTCTTCCAAATGTCATAGCTTCCATATCCGCCCGGCCTGTTACTTACAAAGTAAAGGGTGCTTCCGTCAGGACTAATGGAAGGCTGGGAATCCCAATATTCCGAATTTACCTTATTGCCAAGATTGAAAGGTGTACCCCAGCTGTCGCCTTCTTTATGAGAAAGGTAAATATCGCATCTTCCAAAGCCATCAGGTCGGCCACATCCTGTGAAAAAAAGATAGGAACCATCTGGTGAAATGGATTGAGCACCCTCATTGAAGTTTGAGGTATTTATCTTATCACTTAGGCCTTGAGGAGAACTCCAACTGCCATCCTTTAGTTGAGCGATATAGAAGTCCTCGTTGTCGTTTATTTTTCTGCTGAAGATAATGGTGTTGCCGTCTGCCGTTAAAGATGGAAAATAGTCCCTGTTTGCAGAGTTAATGATAGGCCCCATATTAACCGGTTCATATTTTACCGGACTTTGAAGCGCGGAGATAGCAAACTGAACATCAGTGAGGTACTTTTCAGCTTTCGTTGTAAATTCTTTATCGTTGCCCTTGTATTCTTTGATGAAAGTTTGCATGTGTTTGAGAGAATTGGAGTAATCTCCAGTTGCCAGTTCAACTTCGCCCAAACTGAAGTATATGCGATGATCCGGAACTGGTGGTAGGGATAGGGCCTTCAGGTAGGCCGACTTTGCCGGAGCATACGCCTTAAGCCTTCTGTTTAAATCTCCGAGTTGAAGGTAAGCGTACTGAAAACCGGGATCTAGCTTAACTGTTTCGGTTAAAGCCTGAACAGCAAGGTCATATTGATCGCTTTTAAGATATCCCTGAGCCCTGTCGAAACTAACTTGTGCTTTTTTTACAGTTGGCGACTGTGCCTGTACGGCTTGACTAATGAAAAAATATAGAAGTAAGGTTAACCAAATTTTCATAGGCATGTTAGCGAATAATTAAAGCTAACATTAAAAGCCTAGAAGTTAAGGTATGTTTAGATATTTATGAGTCTGTAAAGAAATCTCCCATTTTGGATTGGCCATAACATACTCAATAATTAGCGGGGTGATTTCTTTTGATTTTGACCACTCCGGTTGCAGGTATAACTTACATCCAGGGGAAACCGTCTCGGCATATTCTTCTGCCCATTTGAAATCACTTTTATTAAATACAATTACTTTCAATTCGTTGGCGAATGGTGTAATGTCGGGACGTGGAGCTTTAAATTTCTTAGGTGACAAACATATCCAATCCCAATGACCAGACAGTGGGTAAGCGCCAGAAGTTTCGATGAAGGTGAGGATACCCCGTTCATGCAGTTTACTAGTCAGGTAATCGAGATTATAGATTAAAGGTTCGCCTCCGGTGATCACTACTGCTTTGCCTGGGAAACTGTCGGCTTTCGCTGCAATATCATCAGATAGGGTGAGTGGATGTAGTTCAGCATCCCAACTTTCTTTAACGTCACACCAGTGGCAACCCACGTCACAACCACCCAAACGGATAAAGTACGCTGCCTTTCCGGTATTAAATCCTTCACCCTGAATAGTGTAAAATTCTTCCATTAATGGAAGAAGCGTGCCGTCTGATGGTATTTGATGTGCCATATTTGAGGCCGCAAAGGTAAATAAAATAATGGAAGCAAAAGTCAATTGCGTATATTGAAGTGTTTGATGACTGCGACATGAAAATGTTCGCACACAAATAACTATTGTTTTGAACTGGATTAAAGTAAACGAACCTATTCCTGAAGGCGATTTTATAAAGCAGATTAAATTGGAAGGCAAGAAGCTTTGTCTTGTCAGAAATCAGGGTAAATTGTATGTCGTCGAAAACTCATGTCCACATGCCGGTGGTGTACTTAGTGGAGGATGGTGTAAAAATGGTCACATTGTTTGCCCCATTCACCGCTGGGAATACAGTCTTGAAAATGGGAGGGGAGCATCTGGACAAGGCGATTACATCAACATTTATCCAGTCGAAAATCGGGAAGATGGTGTCTACGTAGGATTTAAGGAAAGTTTTTGGAAAAGGCTGTTTAGCTAAGGGTTAATAAATCTGACCTTTCGCAGATGCCAAAGTATTTTTAAGCAATCCAACGATTGTCATTAATCCAACGCCGCCCGGAACAGGAGTGATCCATGAGGCTTTGGCAGATACACCTTCAAAATCAACATCTCCGAATAGCTTATAACCTGATTTGGTGACTTCGGAAGTTTCCCTGTTCATACCAACATCAATAATCACTGCGCCATCTTTCACCATGTCAGCAGTAATAAAATTCTTCTTTCCGATAGCAGCAATAATAATGTCTGCCTGCAAAGTCATTTCCTTTAAATTGGCAGTTCTGCTATGTGTTAAAGTAACGGTACAATTTCCGGGATTGGCATTACGGGCCATTAATATACTCATCGGACTACCAACAATGTTGCTTCTGCCCACCACTACGCAATGCTTACCCACGGTATCAATATTGTATGCTTCCAGCATCATCATAATACCGTAAGGCGTTGCAGGTATAAAACAAGGTAAGTTACGCATCATTCTGCCCAGATTAACCGGATGAAACCCGTCCACGTCTTTTCTGTAGTCAATGGTTTCTGTTACCTTTTCCGGATCAATGTGCTTTGGCAATGGCAACTGAACAATTAAGCCATCTACACCCGCATCGTTATTGATCTCTTTTACTTTATTCAATAATTCCTCTTCGGTAACCGAATTATCGTAACGTACCAAAGTTGACTTAAATCCTACCTTTTCACAGTTTTTCATCTTGCTGGCAACGTAAGTTTCACTACCTCCATCGTTACCGACCAATATGGCAACAAGATGAGGTTTTCTTCCACTTTCTGTCAGAAATGCGGCGGCTTCCTCAGCAATCGATAATTTTACTTTTTCTGATACGTATTTTCCGTCAAGTAACTGCATGGTTTAGGCGTAGTGCTTTTTATAATTAGTCAAGTTTTAATACTGCCATGAAGGCGGTTTGAGGAATCTCTACATTACCAACCTGGCGCATGCGTTTCTTTCCTTTTTTCTGTTTCTCCAACAACTTACGTTTACGGGAGATATCACCGCCATAACATTTCGCAGTAACGTCTTTCCGTAACGCTTTAACCGTTTCACGGGCAATGATCTTCGCGCCGATAGAGGCTTGAATGATGATTTCAAACTGCTGACGTGGAATCAGCTCTCTCAACTTCTCACAAATTCTTTTACCGAAGTCGTAAGAATTACTGCGGTGGATCAGTGATGACAACGCATCAACAGGCTCCGCATTTAATAAAATATCTAATCTAACTAAATCGGATCTTCTGTAACCGATTTGATGGTAGTCAAAGGAAGCATATCCTTTAGAGATCGTTTTCAGCCTGTCGTAAAAGTCAAATACAATTTCACCCATTGGAATTTCGAATACCAACTCAACACGGTCAGACGTCAAATACGATTGATTGACAATGATTCCTCGTTTTTGAATACATAACGACATTACAGGGCCTACAAATTCGGACTTTGTAATGATATTGGCCTTAATGTAAGGCTCTTCCACGTATTCTAATTTGCTTGGATCAGGAAGGTCAGACGGGTTATTTACAATGATCAGGTCAGACTTTGTAGTCATGGCCTGGTACGACACGTTGGGAACCGTAGTGATCACCGTCATATCGAACTCCCGTTCTAATCGTTCCTGAATAATTTCCATGTGGAGCATTCCCAAGAATCCACAACGGAAACCGAAGCCCAGAGCCGCTGAGGACTCTGGTTCGAAAACGATGGACGCATCATTGAGCTGCAATTTGTGCATTGCTTCTCTTAACTCTTCAAACTCGTCCGTATCTACCGGATAAATCCCGGCGAATACCATTGGTTTTACCTCTTCGAAACCTTTGATAGGTTCCAGACTTGGTTTGTCTTTGTGCGTAATGGTATCTCCAACCTTTACCTCTCTCGCCTCTTTAATACCAGAGATGATGTAACCTACATCACCTGTTTTGATCACATCTTTTGGAGACTGTTTTAACTTCAGGGTACCTACCTCTTCAGCAATATATTCTTTGCCGGTGGCAACAAACTTCACTTTATCTCCCTTGCGAATCTCTCCGTTCAGAACTTTGAAGTAAGCGATAATTCCTCTAAATGAGTTAAATACAGAATCGAAAATCAACGCCTGAAGCTCACTTTGCGGGTTTCCAACAGGAGCTGGGACACGTTCAACGATCGCTCTCAAAATGTCGTGAACACCCTGTCCTGTTTTTCCAGATGCAGGGATGATCTCTTCTCTTTTACATCCAATCAACTCGATGATCTGATCTTTTACTTCCTCCGGCATAGCGCCAGGAAGATCCATTTTGTTCAGTATGGGAATGATTTCAAGATCATGCTCCAAGGCAAGATATAAGTTGGAAATAGTTTGAGCCTGAATACCTTGTGAAGCATCTACGATAAGCAGTGCTCCCTCACAAGCAGCGATAGACCTCGAAACTTCGTAGGAAAAATCCACGTGTCCCGGGGTATCAATCAGGTTCAATATATAAGGTTGACCGTCCTGGATATAATCCATTTGGATGGCATGACTTTTAATGGTAATGCCACGTTCACGCTCCAGGTCCATATCATCAAGTAATTGTGCTTGAGATTCCCTTTGGGTAATCGTGTTGGTATACTCTAATAAACGGTCAGCCAAAGTGCTTTTCCCGTGGTCAATATGTGCAATTATGCAAAAATTACGTATATGCTTCATCAGTGGCGCAAAGATAAGATTTTGCATGAACTATTGGCTAGGTCGATAAGATTCTTTACAGTCTCGCCGTTGGTTACACTATAACTATATTCATCACCGTCCGCACCCATGCTAATTACTTTGTTTTTAAACTGCATTTTACTCTGAATAGGTAATCTTGCCGAACCATGAAATTCCTGAACACCGGTTCCCGCAATCAATTCCGAAATGTTGTCTACAGCTACTCCGGCTCCCGCCATGATCACAATGCGATCTCCTGCCTTTTCTACAAGTTGCCTGATCACTTTCATGCCCTTGAATGCTGATGGCATCCCTCCAGATGTCAATATTCGAGTGCATCCTAAATTGATGATGTCTTCTAAAGCCTTGAAAAGATCGATCGTCATATCAAATGCCCGGTGGAAGGTGACTTTCATGGGACTAGCCAGGCTGACCAGCTCTGCGCATCTTTTCGTGTCCACCGTACCATCCGTATTCAGTATACCGAAAACTACGCCCTCACATCCCAAACTTTTGCAGATCGAAATATCTTCACGCATCAGGTTAAACTCCTGATCTGTATATAAAAAGTCGCCGCCTCTGGGTCTGATAATGGGATAAACCTCAATTTTAAGCAGCTGCTTAGCCAACTTGATTTGCGAGTAGCTTGGCGTAGTACCGCCTTCTAAAAGATTGTCGCACAGCTCCACCCGCACAGCGCCGCCTTTTTCAGCCTCCATGGCAGAGGCCAGGGAGTTTGCGCAAACTTCCATATTTACCATAAGTAGTCTTAGCTATAATAACTTTTGCCGGCAATAAGTAAATCGCTCTTTTGGTCGTTACATACCGCATAGCTGAATCCAGTTTGAATGGCATATGCACCGTATTCACCTTTCTTATTCAAAGCAAGAAAGCCAACCTGAATATTTTTTGCGATATCAGGTTTCTTCTTAATAATTCTCATGACTGCCTCTTTGCATGCGTTTTCAGGAGTATATCCCTGTCTCATTAGCTCTACGACAAGAAAGCTACCTACGTTTCTAATGACTTCTTCGCCAACACCTGTAGAGGTTGCGCCACCAATTTCATTGTCCAGGTATAGACCAGCACCGATAATCGGGCTATCGCCAACACGACCATGTAGTTTATAAGCCATACCGCTGGTTGTACAAGCACCCGATAAGTTTCCTTTTGCATCAAGAGCAAGCATACCGATGGTATCGTGGTTGTATTGATTACCCGGAAGTTTTGTAGGAGCAGCTTTATCGTAAAGCTTATTCTCCACGTTCATCATTGGTGCATATTTCGATGTTTTCAACCATTCCTTCCAGGCAGCCTCACTTTCTTTGGTGAGTAGATTTTCCTTTTTAAAGCCATTTTCCAAAGCAAATTGTAAAGCGCCATCGCCAACAAGCATCACATGAGGGGTTTTTTCCATCACAAGACGAGCTACTGAAATCGGGTGACTGATGTGTTCCATTCCAGCAACTGACCCACAATTACCAAGTTCATCCATGATGCAGGCATCCAGTGTTACGTGTCCATCTCTATCGGGAAGTCCACCATAGCCCACAGTTTGAATCTTAGGGTCGGCCTCTGGTATGCGTACACCAGCTTCAACGGCGTCTAAGGCCCTTCCTCCGGTCGATAGGATCTTCCATGCCGCATGGTTTGCTGGAATGCCAAAGTCCCATGTGGAGATAACTATAGGTTTTGTTACCGCATTTGCTGACGAGGATGGCATCACCCCGGCTATGCTTTTTTTATCAATCGCCAGTAATGAAGCCGAGATTGCAGTTGCTTTTATAAATTTTCTGCGGTTGAGCATGTGTTTTTATAGCGGTTAAATAATTTCAAAATTGTCGGCATCCTTTAAAAAGGGGAAGCTTCTGCGCGTCTTTACCAGTTCATCATAGCCGATGCTAAATGTGTAAAGATCTTCATCTTCAGGTTTGTAATAAATTGTTTTTCCCATAGGGTCAATGCATTGAGAATGACCGCTGTGATAAACCTCTTTACCATCATGGCCCACTCGGTTTACACCAATTACGTAGCTTTGATTTTCGATTGCACGTGCGGGGATAAGTGCATTCCAATGTGTGGCGCGCTTATCTGGCCAGCTCGCAACAAGCAGTAAGATATCATATTCCTGATCCTTGTTCCTCAACCATACTGGGAACCTTAAGTCATAGCAAATTGCCAGTCTGATTTTCCAGCCCTTTAGCGTAACAATCACATTCTCTGTTCCCGCTTCGTAGTTTTTATCTTCATCACCGAGTCCGAACAGGTGTCGCTTGTTGTAATGACTAAATTCTCCCGTTGGCAACATCCAAATCATTCTGTTATAGTAGTGATCGTTGTCTTTGATGATCAGGCTACCGGTGACTACTGCGTCGTATTTTGCCGCAGTTTGCGCCATCCACTGCATCGTCTTTCCATTGTTTTCTTCCGCTAGCGCTTCCGTATTCATACTGAAGCCCGTGTTGAACATTTCCGGCAATATAATGAGGTCAGTTTTTTCCTTTATCCCCATAGACAGCCTGAGAGCAAGGTTTTGTAGGTTTTTGTCAATATTCTCCCAAAACAAGTAAGCCTGAAATATGGTGATTTTAAGGTTACTAATGTTTAGGTAGTTGGACTGCTCCATAATTCTGATTTAATTAGCTGAAAATTATAGTTTCATTAGTCTCTCAACGGCTTTTTCCAGAGTTTCTTGCTTTTTCGCGAAACAAAAGCGCAAGACATGGTAATCTGTGTTCCTTATATAAAAGGCTGAAACCGGGATGCTCGCTACTCCGAAGTCAGTCACCAATAGCCTCGCCATGTCTTTGTCACTGAGGTCGCCGATCCGCTCATAGGTTACGCATTGGAAGTAGGATCCATTACAAGGTAATAATTTAAA
>Ga0247814_10002074_pt1 | contig 11160 bp, 12 predicted proteins | sample UWRJL179409R1_FD_179947 | JGI IMG/M metagenome (GOLD analysis project Ga0247814, IMG submission 179947) | Plant litter microbial communities from Arlington Agricultural Research Station in Wisconsin, United States - UWRJ-L179-409R-1 | ecosystem: Environmental > Terrestrial > Plant litter >...
CATTGGTGTTTAACAACTGGCCGTTTTTATTGTGGGTAATAGGAGAGAGCACTACTGTGAAACCTGCATCCAGCAAGGTTTGTAGCAAATGGGTGTTTATGGTATCTACATCGCCTACAAAACCGTAATCTATACCTGCCCCCCCATCAGCTGAAGCAGTGCTGCTACGTTTATGTGCCTGAATTACATTTCCATCTGCACCGCTGAGGCCGATGGCGTTGCAGCCGTGTGCCTGTAACTGAGCCACCACATTTTTATTGATAAAACCGGCATACACCATGGTTACAATTTTCAGCGTTTCCGCATCGGTAATGCGTCGTCCGTCTACCATTTGTTGTTCAATACCTAAATCGCCGGCTAAACGGGTAGCCAATTTTCCACCGCCATGTACCAATATTTTTGGTCCTTCAATGGACGCAAAATCGGTAAGAAATGCAGCCAGTTTTTCGTCATTGTCAATGATGTTACCGCCAATTTTTACGATGGTGAGGCCCTTGTCAGGCACCACAGTATTTTCTTTCATAAGCATTGAGTGTAGTGTAAAAATGTCCAGCTGCAGGCAACTTCCCGGTTTCCTGTTTAAGATCCAGATGCGAGTATCTCACTCAGCACAGCCTGTGCGGCCCAAACCCGGTTTCCTGCTTCCTGTGTTACCAGGCTATTTTCACTGTCCAGAATTTCATCGCTCAGCTCCACATTACGTCTTACGGGCAGGCAATGCATTACTTTAGCGTTATTGGTTAGTTGTAGTTTTTCAGTAGTCAGCATCCACGATGGGTCGTTACAATAAATTTTACCGTAATCTTTATAGGTGCTCCAGTTTTTCACATAGACATAATCAGCATCCTGTAATGCCTCGGCCTGGTTATGTGTAATGGTAGCGCCGGCAGAAAATTTTTCGTCCAGTTCGTAATCTTCGGGATGTGTGATGACAAAATCAGCTTCTCCCCATGCGTTTACCCACTGGGCAAAACTATTGGCTACACATTGTGGCAATGGTTTTACATGGGGTGCCCAGGTTAAAACGATTTTTGGTTTACGGGTTTCGTGCCAGGTTTCTTTTATGGTCACCAGGTCGGTAAGCGACTGTAGCGGGTGCAAAGTGGCACTCTCCAGGCTCACTACCGGAATGCCGGCATATTTTATAAACTGCTTAATGTACAGTTCGCTGTAATCATCCTCCCGGTTTTTAAGCGATGGAAACGTACGGATAGCCAGAATGTCGAAGTATTTACCAAAAATGGGCGCTGCGTCTTTTACATGTTCTACGGTATCGCCGCTCATAATGGCTTCATCTTCAAATTCCAGTTTCCAGCCTTCGCTGCCTACGTTAAATACGATGGCTTCCATGCCGAGATTCTGTGCAGCAATTTGCGTACTAAGGCGGGTACGCATAGAAGGATTGAGAAATAACATACCAACACGTTTGTTGGCGCCGAGGCTTTTATCTGCAAAAGGATTGGCCTTGTAGTCCAGTGCTTTTTGCAGTAAACGACCAAGGTTGTCTACATCATCAACAGAAATAAAATTTTTCATATCCTTCTTTTCTGAACGGTTTTTATAGTAAAATAATAAAAATAATTATTCGCATCAGGCATTTTCAACCTGCTCGCTTTTCAGCAATTCAACTGCTTCCTCCAGCGTATCAATAAATTCATCCACCTGTTTTTTGGTAATGGCCAGGGATGGCAATAAACGAATGACATTTGGTTTGGCTTCGCCGGTGAATATATGAAAATCATTCAGCAGGCTTTTTTTAAGGCCTTTCAGGTTTTCCGGTACATCAAAACCAATCATTAAACCACGGCCACGGATATTTTCCAGGCCATCAATTTTTTTCAACCGGTTTTTAAGGTACATGCCCCGCTGACGGGATTGTTCTATCAGATTTTCTTTTTCAATAACCTCGAGTACCGCCAGTGCTGCAGCACAGGCCAGATGATTGCCACCAAATGTAGTACCCAGCAAGCCATGTTTCGGGGCAAAATGTGGGGCAATTAAAATACCACCAATTGGAAAACCATTACCCATGCCTTTTGCCATGGTGTAGATATCAGCATTTACTTCTGCAATATCATGTGAGAAAAACTGGCCTGTACGGCCATAACCGCATTGTACGCTGTCAGCAATGTACACGGCATTGTGTTGGTCGCACAAAGAGCGGATGAGTTGTAAAAAGCTGGCATCAGCCTCCACAATACCACCTACACCTTGTATACCTTCAATAATGACAGATGAAATTTCTCTGCCATTTGCAGCAAAACATTTTTTTAGTGCTTCTGCATCATTGAAAGGAAGGAAAATGACATTGTCTGTTTCATTTACCGGCGCTACAATAGCTGGATTGTCTGTTACCGCAACGGCCAGCGATGTACGTCCGTGGAATGCTTTTTTAAAAGCCACCACTTTCTTTTTGCCATTGTGAAAAGACGCCAGTTTCAGGGCATTTTCATTGGCTTCTGCACCACTGTTTACCAGGAACAACTGAAAGTCTTCTTTGCCGCTGATTTTACCCAGCTTTGCCGCCAGTTTCTGCTGTATCGGAATTTTTACCGAATTAGAATAAAAAGCAATTTGTTCCAGCTGCTCTTCGATGCTGCGTACCCAATGCGGGTGTGTATGTCCGATAGAAATTACTGCATGTCCGCCATACATATCCAGGTACTGCACACCATTGTCATCCCATACATAACTGCCCTGGGCTTTGGTAATGGTGACATCATTGAGGGGGTAAACGTCGAAAAGTTTCATCGTAGAAGCTTAAAGCTCAAAGCCGAAAGCTGAAAGCTGATTGCCTTTAGCCGGAAACTTTGAATTGATTAAATAAATTATTTTCTAATAGTTTTTATAAGATTGATCAACATTGCTTTGACATCGTTTATTTTCCGATTGAAGGTTCCAAAAATCTCCGGATTTATATATCCCAGATCAAATGCCAGTAGTGCACAGTATTCCGTTTCCTGAGCCGATGCCAATGAAATATCCAGAAAGTGACAAAAGTCCTTTTCAGTATTTCTACCACAACCTTCTACAATATTCAATGGAATAGAATAAGTAGCTCTTTTAAGTTGAGAGGCTAAAGCAAATTTTTCATCTGAGGGAAATAAAGGGATGACGTCTTTGTACATGAACAAACACAGATCATGTGCCTTTTTCCAGACGTCATATTTTTTATAGTCTCTCATGGTGTGTAGTGTGTAGCTTTGGTGTGTAGTGTGTAGCTTTAGGCTTTTTGCTTTGGGCTTTCAGCTTTCCTTAGAACCCCGCCCCCTTCAGCCGCAATCCCGTTTTCTCATCCAGGCCAAACATCAGGTTCATGTTTTGAACGCCCTGGCCGGAGGCGCCTTTTAGCAGATTGTCGATGGCGGAATGAACCACAATTTTAGAACCTGCTTTTTCTACCTGTATAATGCCTTTGTTGGTGTTAACCACTTGTTTTAAAGAAATCCCTTCTTCGCTGAAAAAGGTAAAAGGTTCGGTTTTGTAAAAGTCGAGGTACAAATCCTGTATATCCCTGACTTCCAGATTACATGAAAGGGTAGAGCTGATGAAAATCCCACGGGTAAAATCGCCCCGCCATGGTACAAAATTCAGGGCTTCAATACCTTTATTGCCGGCTGTGGCGCTTATCTGGTTGATGGACTGAATAATTTCGCCTAAATGCTGGTGTGTAAGCGTTTTGTAAGCAGAAATATTATTGGCCCGCCAGCTAAAATGAGAGGTGGAAGACAAACTTTGTCCTGCACCGGTGCTGCCTGTAATGCCGGTAGTGTACACTTCTTCGTTTACTAATAATCCGGCTTTTGCCAGCGGCAATAAGCCAATTTGTATAGCCGTAGCAAAACAACCCGGATTGGCCACGCTGTCTGCATTTTTTATTTGTTCCCGGTTTAACTCGGGTAAGCCATATATAAAGTTCCGGTTGTGGACATCTGCATCGGGTTTCAGGCGAAAATCGTTTCCGATATCAATCAGTTTAACCGAAGCGGGGATATCATGCTGTGCAACAAATTTTTTGGCTTCGCCATGGCCGGCACAGAAAAAAATAACACCTACATCAAAATGGTGGGCTTCAGAAAATGTGATGGATGTCTCCCCAATCAGGTCGGTGTGTATTTTACTTAGCAGATTGCCCGCATTGCTACCACTCTGTACAAAACTGATGTCCGCATGCGGATGGTTGAGTAAAATCCTGATTAATTCTCCGCCGGTGTAACCAGCGCCACCAATAATTCCGATTCTTATTTTTTGTGCTATTTCCATATCCGGTGTACCTGGTATAAGTCAAACAGTTCGTCTGAACTTACAATGGGCATTTTTTCTGTTAGTGATTGGGCTATTAATAGTCTGTCGAACGGATCACGGTGATGAACCGGCAAAAATTGAGATGCGTAAATATGTTGCAAATCAATTTCTAATAAGTGAAAACCATAATCCTGCGAAAAATTTCGGGTAAAAGTCTGTAAAGACTGATTGAGTTCCAGTTTGCCAATGCTAAGCTTTATGGACATTTCCCAAATAGAAACCTTGCTAAAAAACACCTCCGAAGCCTGTGAAATAGCATCACTTATGGTAGCTGGAATCTTTCTCTTGTCAGATTCCAGCCATATGATGATTTGTGTATCCAGCAAAAGTGCCATTACATATACTCTTTAAAATCTTCCGGCGTTTCATTAAAGTCATCAGCCATCCGTATTTGACCGTCCAGTCTTCCCATATTCGCTTTCCGCTTCGCAATCAGTGTCTCATCCGCAGGCGTGCTTAAAATCTGGTACTTCTGTATTAAGTAGTCCACAAAATCTTCCACTTCCTGTTGTTTATCGGAGGGTAGTTTTTTTATTTTTTCAAGGACATTCATAACGTGTTTTTCCCAAATTTAAGCATTCAACCTTTAATCAGCTTTATTTACTGCATTCCAGATGCTGGTCTGGTTGCCAAATATTTTAGAAAATCCACGTACATCATCGCCGGTAAAACCGGTATTCATCTCTCCGTATTTTCCAAATTTGGCACTCATCAGGTCAAATTCGCTGTCAATTCCAATTACCTGAAAACGATACGGTAAAAGCTGCACAAATACATCACCTGTTACATTTTGCTGCGAGTTGATGAAATAGGCTTCAATATCACGCATTACCGGATCCAGAATCTGTCCTTCGTGTAACCAGTTACCATAAAAAAGTGCCAATTGGTCTTTCCAGTTAAGCTGCCATTTTGTAAGCACGTGTTTTTCCAGTGCATGGTGTGCTTTTAAAATAACCATCGGAGCCGCGGCTTCAAAACCTACACGTCCTTTTATACCAATGATAGTGTCGCCTACGTGTACATCACGGCCAATGCCAAATGCACCTGCGATGGTTTGTAAATACTGGATGGCTTCGGCAGGGTGATCAAAAGTCTGGTCATTTACAGCTTTCAGTTCACCTTTTTCAAAACGGAGGTTTACTTCTTCACCTTCTGTTTTAGACACTTGTGTAGGCCAGGCGCTTTCTGGCAACATGCCTTTGCTGTTCAGTGTTTCTTTACCGCCAACACTGGTTCCCCACAAACCTTTATTAATGGAATACATCGCTTTTTCAGCGTTCATTTCCACACCTTTTTTCTGCAGGTAGTCTATTTCAGCTTCACGGCTCAGTTTCAGGTCACGGATTGGTGTAATGATTTCCACGCCGGGAATCATAATGTGAAAAATCATATCAAAACGCACCTGGTCATTTCCTGCACCGGTACTGCCATGTGCCACCGCATCGGCTTGTAAAGCTTTTGCATGGTCAGCTATATGTAATGCCTGGCTCAAACGTTCGGCACTAACACTTAGTGGGTATGTATTGTTTTTCAATACATTACCAAAAATGAGGTATTTAATGATGCGGTCGTAATAACCTTTCACCGCATTAATGGTTGTATGCGTTTTTACACCCAGTTTGTAAGCATGGGCTTCTATTTTTTCCAGTTCATCTTCAGTAAATCCACCGGTATTTACAATAATGCTATGTACTTCATAACCCTGGTCTTCGCTTAAATATTTTACACAAAAGGTGGTATCTAATCCGCCACTAAAACCGAGAACAACTTTTTTTGCCATGTTACTGAAATTAATGATTTATGGGGTGGTTTGTCAATTAGCCAATTAGTCAATTAGCTAATTGGCTAATTAGCTGCATCATTGTTTTTTTGAATGGCTTCAGCTCGTTTCTTTTCTCTTCTTTTTTCAATAACCTTTTCAAAAATTTGGTTTGTTTAAGGCGCATCAGGCGCTCATATATCTTGCTGTTTTGCTCAAAATATTCTTTTGTTTCAGCAGGCTCATAATGGTCTTTCGGATCGTACAGCATGGCAGTACACATGCAGTTTTTTCTTTCTTTCATCATCAGGATGTCGTAGTTGACACAACTTTTGCAACCCGCCCAAAAATTTTCATCCTGGGTAAGTTCGCTGTAGGTTACAGGCTCGTAACCCAATTCACTGTTGATTTTCATTACTGCCAGACCAGTAGTGAGTCCGAAAATTTTAGCTTCGGGATATTTTTTGCGGCTTAGTTCAAAAATTTTCTTTTTGATGGCTTTGGCCAGGCCTGCATTTCTGAAGTTGGGGGAAACAATAAGGCCGCTGTTGGCAACATAATCGCCGTGTCCCCAGGTTTCCACATAACAAAAGCCAGCCCATACACCATCATTCGAAAAAGCAATGACTGCTTTTCCTTCCAGTATTTTTTCCCTTACGTATTCGGGTGTACGTTTGGCAATGCCGGTTCCACGTGCTTTTGCGGATGATTCGTATTCATCGCAAATGATATTAGCAAAATCAAGATGTGATTTATCTGCAAGTATTATCTGAAAGTCCATTTTGTATAAAATCTAAAATAGAGAAACTAAAATTCCAGGGGCCAGACAGGATTAGAGCCACTTCCGGCGTTCAGTTGGGGGGACCAATATGGTTTTGAGGGTATTAACGTCGTACCACAAGGGGAGTAAATGGACAAAAAAGTGTACGAACAGGTACACAAAAAAACCCACGCCCTGAAAAGGCATGAAACATCACTTCAGAAAAAAGCGATATGATTGAGTTTTTTTTCATTGTATTTAAAAACGTGCTTTGAATCAAAATTGTTTTTGACTTTGCAAAGAAACAAACATTTTTAAATATCAGGTGTGAAATTTTTATGAATAAAACACAAAACGGAAAATAACTTTTATTTTTAGCTGTAAATGACTGAGGATGAATAAATTATTATATTATTCGCCTGATAAAATTTTGCTATAAAGAGGACATGCTTTTACAAGCCATATTTCAGGAAGAACATAACAGGAAAAACAGCATTATACCTTTACAGAAGTACTGTGCACGGCAGCTGCCATTTCCTTAATCAGCGATGGATTTTTTTCGATGGCATTACCCACCACAATCACATCGGCACCGGCTTTACAATTGAGGTATGCTTTTTCCGGATCTATGATGCCGCCGCCAACAATCAGCGGGGCTTCTATATGGCGGGAAACCGTTTCTATCATTTGTTCGGTAATGGGGCGTTTGGCGCCACTGCCGGCATCCATGTAAATGAGTTTCATGCCAAGCATTTCGCCGGCCATGGCTGTACACATGGCTATTTCATTTTTATCCGATGGGATAGGAGCGGCGTTAGAAATATAAGAAACTGTTGTAGGAGCCCCCCCATCAATAACCATATAACCGGTGGGCATAATTTCCAGGCCACTGTATTTTACAAAAGGTGCACTAATAACATGCTGGCCAATTAGTAATTCCGGATTGCGGCCGCTGATAAGACTAAGATACAACAGCGCATCGGCGTGTTTACATACCTGCGAAGGACTACCTGGAAAAAGGATAACGGGAATATTACAACTCGCTTTAATATGTTGTATGCATTCGTCCATATAAGTACTGGTAACAAGGCTGCCACCCACAAAAAAATAGTCAACTTTTGCTTCAAGCCCCAGTTGTACCAGTTCTTCAGTTTTAGCAGCGTTTACCTTGTCCGGATCTATCAGCACAGCAAATGATTTGCGGTGCATTTTTTTCCGTTCCGTAAATAATTGGTACAATTTATCCTTCATAAAGGTGTAAAAATAAGCGTTGAAGCAAAAATGCAGTAAATTTTTTGGTTAGAAAGGCTTTTCACCTTTTGTCATATTATAAATTTAGTGCAAAAATGCTTACAAATGGTTGCTTTATCACCAGAATATTGTATTAACCAACAGGTAAAACGGAATATAATATTGACAACAAAATGAGAACACATGGCTTTTAAAGTCCCAGTACTTCCCGCAGTTTGCTGTAACCCGCCTTACTTACAGGAACCCGGGCGCCTGTACGTAAAATAGCCAGGTAACTTTCTTTTTCATAAGGATCTATCCGGCTTATTTCAGACACATTTACCAAATAGGAGCGGTGACAGCGTGCAAACTGAGTAGCCGGTAATGTTTGCTCAAAATAACCCATGGTTTTGTTTTTTAAAAATGACCCCTCTGCCGTAAATATTTTTACATAATCATCTGCTGCTTCCATGTAAAACACATCCGGCACCGGGATGATTTTTATTTTGCCGTTGATTTTAATGACCACCCGTTCATTTTGTGCAGGTGCTTTTGCAGGCGCTTCCAGCAATGTCTGCGTATTTGCCTTTTGCTGGTGGCCCTGCTGATCCAGCCACTTGTTTACCGCTTTGGTAAAACGCTCCCTGCTAAAAGGTTTCAGCAAATAATCTACGGCATGGGTTTCAAATGCACGCAAGGCATATTCATCAAACGCAGTGGTAAATATAACGGCCGGCGGTTGTTCTATCAGTTCCAGCATTTCAAACCCGGTTATTTTTGGCATTTGGATGTCCAGGAAAATAAGGTCGGGCTGGTGCTGCATAATGCCTTTTATGCCTTCAAAGCCATCGCCGCATTCGCAGCAAACGGTTATCTGGCTAAAGTCCTGCAGGTATTCCTGCACAATCATCCGTGCAAGCGGTTCGTCATCAATAATCAATGCTTTTATCATAGTTATTGGGGGATGGTAATGGTGGTAATAAATAAATCGTTTTGTACTTCAGTTTGCAACAGGTTGTGCCGGGCAAACAATAAATACAGGCGGCGCTGTACGGAACTTAAACCGAAACCGGTTCCTTTTTGCGGGCCGCTTGTTTCCTTGTCGAAAGGATTGGTAATGGTTACAACCAGTTGGTTATCTATACACGCCGATTGTATACTGATGGTGATATCACCTGTAGTATCATACAAGCCAAACTTGATGGCATTTTCCACCACCGGTTGTAACAGCATGGCCGGTAAACGAAGCTGGCTGCAGGTTTCCTCCAGTTCTACCGCTGTATTAAGCCGATGGCCAAAACGTACTTTTTCAATGTCGAGATACAGCTGCAGATGGCTCAGTTCTTCCTGTAAAGTAACCCATAAATGGTCTTCTTTTTTCAACGTGCCCCGCAGGAAGTCCGATAATTGCTGAATCATATTTCGGGCTTCCTGTGGTTTAAAACCTATCAGTGCGTTGATGGAGTTGAGGCTGTTAAACAAAAAATGCGGTTGCAGTTGCTGGCGCAATTTATATAGTTCTGCTTCCCGGGCCAGTTGTTCGGTTTCCCTTTTGCGACGTTCATCTGCCTGCTGGTTTTGCAGTGTGTACCACAGAACGCTCAGTAAAATCATGATGCCAATAATTAAAAAAGCAATCACAATCCGCACGGGTACCGACAATGTAAAAAACCGGCCATATTCTGCTTCCGATTTGAGGAACATTTTCAGGATAAACCGGCTTAATAAAAACCATATCAGTGTCATAAATCCGCATAAAGCCAGCAGGTAGCTGTACCGTTTATAACCAGGCAGGTAATAGCGGAATGTATTGCTTACCAGCAAACAAATCATCAGTAAAAGTATATTGCTTACGAAACTATCTGTAATAGCTGCCCCCGGCGAAAAATGGAACCAATACAACACTGCCGCATGCATGCCGGCCCACAACAGCCAGCAGGCAGTAAACAATACTCTGAACCTTGTTATGGAAAATGGTGATGTCACGTTTGGTTATTTGGAACACGGATGACACAGATTAAAATTGATAGTCACGGATTGTCTGTATGTAAAGTTGAAAAGCAACCACCTAATAGATAAAAGTCATAAATCTGTGTCAATCACCTCAAAATCCTGCCATCCGTGTTCCTGTTTTAATTAATAGTTTTTTATTTCCAGGCCACCAAACAAGCAGGTGCCTTCGAGTATCAGCACCTTTGTCGGGTCGATGTTTAGGGAATGGACATCCCGTTTATCATCAACGCCACCAAAAACGGCTACCATTTCCGACTGAACATCCCAGGTAGGCGGAATAATGAGTTTTGTACCTCCCATAATGTTGGTTGCTTCCAGTCTCACCCGGCCTTTAATGTCTGCCTGTGAAAAATCTATTTCAGCACCACCCATAACGGCCACAATTTCGCCACCCCTAAAATTTTTTGACACAATCACTTTTTTTACGTGTCCAAACACAGCTGTTGAATCCAGTACTTCCTGTCCGGAATATACATCCGGATCGTCTTGTATGGCCGGGTAATTGTCGTTGCTGGTAAAGCCACTATCATAACGTTGCGCCCTCGGGCGTAGCAAAAAATAAGCACCAATGATGATGGCAATAACAGCCCAGGTAAATTGTGGTTTAAAAAAGATGGGAAAAATCTGGTCCAGCAGGGATACGCCACCGATGGTTACCATGATGAACCATCCGGCACCGCGGAACTGTTGTTTGGCGCCTACAAATAATCCGATGCCAATTAAAATAACTTCCCAGCGAAAAATCCAGCGGGGTAAATCGAGGTCCATGTTGCGCAGTAGCAGCGCCGCACCGAATATAAGGAGAAATAAGCCGGTCCATCGGTTGTCGTTGGTACTACGCATTTTGCGGCGACCTTGTCTGTCAATGTTTTTGTTGCTAAAGTTTTCCATGGTTGGTGTTTTTATAATTTCACCAAAACTATCTTGCTGCTATATCGCCGGAAAGCTGGTTTAGGTTATAAAGCTGCTTTTGCCGGTAAAGGCCGGAAAAAAGTCGGTGGAAAGATAGCGGAAACTTTCAGTTGTGAGACTGGGTTCCTGCCCGACACGGTAATCTGCTGAGCTTATCTTAGACAAAATCTCCGGTTCTGAA
>Ga0247814_10002075_pt1 | contig 11158 bp, 9 predicted proteins | sample UWRJL179409R1_FD_179947 | JGI IMG/M metagenome (GOLD analysis project Ga0247814, IMG submission 179947) | Plant litter microbial communities from Arlington Agricultural Research Station in Wisconsin, United States - UWRJ-L179-409R-1 | ecosystem: Environmental > Terrestrial > Plant litter >...
ACTTTTTTTGTCTCCTCGTGGCAGGCACAGAATAATCCACCTACATCACCATCTTCATTTATAATCGGACTGTACGAGAAATTATAATAGCCTTCTTCCCTGAATCCTTTACGTTCCAGCACCAGCATCAGATCTTGTCCATAAATAGATTCTGCCTCATCGAACACCAGATTTTTCATGGGCAGCAGGTTCTCTTCCCATATTTCAGACCAGAGTTCATCTGCCCGGCGACCTAAAAAATAAGGATGTTTACTCCCCATTAATGCCACATAGGCATCATTATGAATATTGATGATCGTATCTCTTCCCCACCATAAAAACATGGGGTATTTGGAATGAAGGATAATACTGACCGAGGTCTTTAAACTCTGTGGCCATGATTGAGGAGGTCCTAAAACTGACTCTGACCAGTCAAAATTCCTCAGTAAATCGCCACAGTCACCGCCACCCCTTAAAAAAGACAAATTATTCAACTTACCTTTATCCTCCATAAAATGTATTTCTATAAATCAACCGTCTTTTCTGGCTTTTCAAATTGTTCTCAAGAATACCGAACAAATACCTTAATTACAAATAATACGTACACCGCTCATATTTGGATGAAATTATATGAAAGAACAAAAAAGCGGATACCAAATCTGGTACCCGCCTTATGTTTTCATAGTTAGATATTCAAATGAACACCTCTGGTGTCATATTGTTTTTATTTTTTTCAAAAGCCTTTTCAAATGATCAGCTGCATAGGCCTGTGCAGCTTTAGCCTGAGGTATACGGCAACTCTACCTCGCAACAGGTCATCAGGAAGTTTCAACCTGCAGAACTGTCTATTAAAACAAAAACAGCTAAAACACTTTAACCTGGAGAGTGTTAATGCGATGAAACCCTAAAACTACAATATGAAAAACAACAACAATTCACAGAACAAGAAACAGGAAGAACTGGCTCCAGATAAAGAAAATGGAGCAGGTGAATTTTTGACAACCAACCAGGGGCTGAAGATCAATGACAATCAGAACTCTTTAAAAGCTGGAGAAAGAGGTCCTACATTACTGGAAGACTTTATCTTGAGGGAAAAAATAACACATTTTGATCACGAACGTATTCCTGAACGTATTGTTCATGCGAGAGGATCGGGTGCGCATGGAGTTTTTGAACTTTATGAGTCACAGGAAAAATATACCAAAGCAAATTTTCTGAACGATACTTCAGCTAAAACGCCTGTTTTTGTACGTTTTTCTACTGTAGCCGGCTCCAGAGGATCTACTGATCTGGCAAGAGATGTAAGGGGGTTTTCTGTAAAATTTTATACACAAGAAGGTAATTATGATTTTGTAGGTAATAATATGCCTGTCTTTTTTATTCAGGATGCTATTAAATTTCCGGATTTGATTCATGCTGTAAAGCCAGAACCACATAACGAAATTCCACAGGCAGCTTCTGCACATGATACATTCTGGGACTTCATCTCACTTATGCCCGAATCAACGCATATGATCATGTGGTTAATGTCAGACAGAGCAATCCCAAGAAGTTACCGCATGATGGAAGGTTTTGGTGTACATACTTTCCGTTTGATCAATGCAGAAGGAAAAGGCAGTTTTGTTAAATTTCACTGGAAACCTTTGTTAGGTGTCCATTCCGTAGCCTGGGATGAAGCTAAAAAAATCTCAGGAAATGATCCCGATTTTCATAGACGTGACCTTTGGGATGCCATAGAAAGCGGTGCTTTTCCTGAATGGGAACTGGGTTTGCAAATCATCCCCGAAGAAGATGAGCATAAATTCGATTTTGACATCCTGGATCCTACCAAATTGATCCCGGAAGAGTTAGTGCCGGTACAGCTTGTAGGTAAAATGACGCTGAACAGAAACCCCGACAACTTTTTTGCTGAAACTGAACAGATAGCTTTCCACCCTGGTCACCTGGTTCCGGGACTTGATTTCTCTAATGATCCTTTATTACAAGGTCGTTTGTTCTCTTATACGGATACACAGTTATCAAGACTAGGTAGTCCAAATTTTCATGAGATACCAATCAACAGACCTGTAAACGGGGTGCATAACAATCAGCGCGACGGACACATGCGCCAGACAATCAGTACGAGCCGCACCAGCTATGAACCCAACAGTATTGGCGGTAACTTTCCTGTACAGGCAAAAGAAGCAGAGGGCGGATTTACTTCTTATCAGGAAAGAATAGATGCGAAAAAAATCAGAGACCGGAGTGATAGCTTCTTTGACCACTTCAGCCAGGCAAAATTATTCTATAACAGTCAGTCAGAGGTTGAAAAAAACCATTTGGTTGACGCCCTAAAGTTTGAACTGGGTAAAGTAGAAATTGTTGATATCCGCAAAAGAATGGTTGGTATCTTAACACAAGTAGATACTGATCTGGCTAAAAAAGTAGCTGCCGGACTGGGACTTGATCTGCCTGCAGCACCAGAAAAACCCATAAACCATGGCGTACCAGCGGACGCAGATCCTGCAAAATACGAATCAAAAACAGGCAATTCATCGTTGAAAACTTCTGCTGCGCTCAGCATGGCAAATACGCCGAAAAATACCATAAAATCACGTGTAATTGCAGTATTAGCTACTGATGGTGTAAATGGTGCACAACTTAATGCAACTAAAAACGCATTACTGACGGAAGGTGCTCAGGCAAAAATTGTAGCCACTCATGGCGGATTTATTAAAGATGACCAGGGTGCTGATATTAAGGTAGATTTCACCTTCCTGACAACTGCATCAGTGTTATTTGATGCGGTATATATTCCTGGCGGTGCCCCAAGTATTGATGCAATCAAAGCAGAAGCTGACGCCGTTCATTTTGTAACCGAAGCTTTCAAACACTGTAAAGCAATTTCAGCAGAATCAGAGGGAGTACAATTGCTCGCAGCGGCATTAATACCCATGGATAAAAGTAAAACCCCGTTGGGTGTACTCGCGGATCAGCAACCAGCAGATTTCGTAGCAGCGATCGCAAATCACCGTTTCTGGGAAAGAGAGAAAAAACCTGATGTACCAGCCTAATTCTAATATCATGAATCAAAATAATGCTGAATTTATCAGCGCAGCAAGAACAGGTGACGTCAATTTTTTACGCGCCTCAATTATCGCAGGAGCTGATGTGAATGTAGTGGATGAAAAAGGTTATACTCCTTTAATTATTGCTTGTTACAATAATCAGCTTGCTGCAGCAGAAGTATTGCTCAATGCTAAAGCTGATATCAATAAAAGTGATGCTGGTGGCAATACAGCTTTGATGGGCGTATGTTTTAAAGGGTATGCAGCTATTGCTGCCCTTTTAATTGAACATGATGCTGATCTTGATCTTCAGCATGGTAACGGAGGCACCGCGCTTATGTTTGCCGCCATGTTTGGCAGAAATGAACTGATCAGGATGCTGCTGGAAAAAGGAGCAAATCAGCATATCACTGAGTTCAGGGGACTGACAGCTTTGGATCTTGCCATCCAGCAAGGTAATAAAGAGGGCGCAGAATTACTAAGCAGACAAACATCAGCAGCTGTCGACTGTTAATTGAGTATAAAATTTAATATTATGGCACAACTAGAAGTTCAACCGAAAAAATACAAAGACTGGTTTAACTGGCTGATTGCGATAGTAGCAATTGGCCTTATCCTGTTTTATTTTGTAAGTGATAAAATTACCAGCTAAATATCTAAGCATATGGAAAGGAAAGAACATCAGCATGAAATCAGCAGCCTGAAAGAATTAAGTAATAGTGATTTCGAAATCAAAGATGGTCAGCCGGATATTATTAACTGGGCGGTTAAAAATTCTGCTGAACAAACTATCGGTAAAATAAGCGACTTACTTTTTGATGAGCAGGAGCGAAAGGTAAGGTATATGGTCCTGGACCTTGAAGGAAACAGCTGGCAGATAGAGGAACGTGAAGTATTAATTCCTATTGGTGTAGCGGAACTTGATAAAGATAACGATCATGTTATTCTTCCTAACATTACTGCACAACAAATAAGCGTATTACCAGACTATATCAAAGGAACAGCTGTTATCTCTACGGATTCAGAACTATATGGACATAAAGATTTCGATGAATCCAATCTTTATGCAAGAAGGCAAACCGGCAGCTATACTGATCACGTACCTTTTCAGGTGATCACCAAAATATTTCAGGAAGAAAATGAAGCTGAAAATGCGCTTACGCTGTTAACTGAACATGGCTTCTCAGAAAGTGATATTAAAGTAACAATATACAATCCACTGAACCGTGTAAATAATACTTTAGCCCCAGACAACCCCAGTTATCTTGGGGATGGCTCCAGGGATGAGTTTATCCTCACCATCGCTGCCAGCTCGTCTGAGCAAGCAGACCTTGCACATAAACTACTGGATATCAATGCACAGTAGTAAAATAAACTAAAAAAAAGACCTGCCTGACAGGTCTTTTTTTTTCAATAATTACAACTCATAGTGATATGGCAAGGTGTTTGCCTTAACAGGTATAGCATCTACCAGATAAACAACTATGACAAATCCACTCAATAAAAATATAATTAAAAATTCTGACATCAGTGCTCTTGCCGCAAATTTCAGGGAATATATTGCCCGCAATAAAGCTGAAGAAGAACGGGAACAATTAATTGAAGATTTAACATCGCGTAATCAGGATCTGAGCCAGTTCGCTTATATCACCTCTCATAATCTCAGGGCACCTTTGTCAAATTTAATCGGATTGATCGATATTTTAAATTATGACCTTCTTGATGAATATAATAAGACCATTGTAGATATGTTTAAGGATTCTGCATTAAAACTGAACGAAACAATTTACGACCTTACCCAGATGCTTAGCATTAAAAGCAATAAAAACATCAATATCGAAAACATCAGTGTGGTACGTATATTTAAAAAAGTATGCAACTCATTCACCAAACAAATACACACAATGGGCATTTCCATACACACTGATTTTCAGTGTGAAATGATCCCGTTCAATAAGAGTTATCTGGAGAGTGTTTTAATGAATCTAATGTCTAATGCCGTAAAATACTGTTCAGAAAACAGACCATTAAAGATCGAAGTTTCCAGCAAATTGGATAGAAATGGAGATATTATCCTCACTTTTAGCGATAATGGGATGGGAATAGACCTGATCAAGCACAAGGACCGTATATTTGGTTTAAATGAAAGATTTCATAGTCACGTAAATGGTAGTGGAGTAGGTTTATTTATTACGAAAACTCAGATCACCTCGTTGGGAGGAGATATAACTGTTAAAAGCGAAGTAGATAAAGGTTCTACTTTCACTGTTACTATAAAAAATCCATCTTAATGTAACATCAAGATGTGTCTTTCTTTAAGCGGTTTGGATTGATATTATAAATAATTTTGTGGTATCCAGAATAATCCAGATCGCCATGAAAAAATTACTTTTATTATCCGCTGCAATTTTAGCCGTAGTAACTTTGTTTAACGTTAAAGCCACTGCACAAACGCCATTATCAGCAACAGGAACTGTTCCATTAAGAATTGTTCTTTCAGATGCCATCGCAATTACAATGAAAGCTGCTGATGATGTTGAATTCGATTACACCACTGCAGCTGACTATCAAGGTTCTAAAACAGTTGCCAAAACAGGCCACTTTACTGTTGTCAGCAACAGGGCTTATAAAGTAGCCGTTAAAGCGCTCGCATTCACCCCAGCCACATCAGGCAACTCCACTATTGTACCACTGAATATTATCCAGGTATCGGTAGGCACATCGCCGACTGTAGGAACGTTCAACACAGCAACACTTGGAACAACAGACCAGGCGCTGGTTACTACATCACCTGCAACAATCGCCGCCAGTTACAATATCAATTACACCATACCCACAGCAGCTGCGCTGGTAGGAATTACGAAAGATACTTACGCTACAGTAGTTACCTATACTGCCACGCAACTTTAAGCTGATTGATGAGATTATATACTATACTATTTACCTTATGCCTTGTCCCATTTTTTGTAAACACAACAATGGGGCAGGGCTTTTCCGTTTCACCATCGCGACTGTTTTTTAAAGGTAATCCCGGAGAAACAGTTAGTCAGCAGATTACTTTCAGTAATACTTCCACTGTTCCCGTTTCTTTTGTCTCCAACATTCAGGACTGGAACAGAGATGCTGCAGGCAACAAAGTGTATTTTGCCAAAAACTCCATACCTTCATCCAATGCCGCCTGGATCACACTTTCTACTAATACACTGACTGTTCAGCCAGGAGAAACCAAACTGATCAATGTGTCCATGACCATTCCTGCAGGTGCGGCCGAAAAAAAAGGATTGACTAACAGCATGCTCTTTTTTACCCAGATAAAGGAGCAGACACCAAAAAAAACGAATGCCAAACAAGTCGGTTTAACCATTTTGCTGGAAGTTGGCGTACAAATTTACAATACCCCTCCCGGACTCGCTTCCGGAGAATTGGAATTCCTCGCTTTCAATGACCTTGGATTAATAGACACCGATAAAGGAAAGAAACGCAGATATGCCATACAAATTCATAACAAAGGAGAAGTGAATAAAGATGCCTATGTCCGTTATGAAGTGACTAATAAAGCTACCGGAGAAGAATTGAAATTAGCTCCGGAAGCTATTGCCATGTTGCCCGACGCCTCACAATGGGTATACCTTGATCTGCCCGCAGAGCTGAAAGGTAAATTCCTTGCTGTTGCTATTTTAGATGCCGGTTCTGCTTATGACTTGAAAGTTGCTGAAAAAGAGATTATATATAACCCTTAGTGCCTGCCTCTGTATTTTCAGTGTAAAGCAAAGTGCCGGACAAACGATAACGCTTCCGCAGGCAAATATCAGCGCAAATTCAGATTATACCGTCACCTCCTTAATCGGGCCTGTAATTTCTTTAGCTGTACTGCCAACATTCCGAGTAAGGTCACCCACATCAAATTTCACTGCAGATATTACTGGCGAAACAATTCCTGTTTCTGTCGCACGCCCTAAATTACGGTCCGCAGGTGCCATAAGTTTACTCGGAAGCAGTTCGGAAGTCACACTGAGTACCACTAATGCCAATTTATACGTTGCTGTGGCCAGTATTGGAGCAGGAGGAACAACCTTAATTGATTATAGAGTGATTACTGCTGGTACAGTATGGAAGGCCGGCACCTACAGATCCAATCTTCAGTACTCCATTGTGGGTATCGGAAACTCAGTAAGCCCTCCGGCATTGGATCTTGTTATTGATGTTCCTGCTTTCATCTCAGCTGATGTACCACCTGTTTCTCCTGCAACAATTACGATGGATGCTATTGCCAGGTTTAGAAATACCAATGGAAACAGTGTGGCTTCACCATTCACTTATTCCACTACAGTAATCAACCAGATTGGGCTTAAAACTTCGACCGGAGCCTCAGCGTTCACTTATTCAGGCACCGCGGCTGTTCCGCCAGTCACCGCCGTAAACCTGGTAGCAGTTACTTCTGATGTCACTTCACCAACTACATTTAACCTCTCAGGAACAGATCAATTGCTCAACACCAGCAACCTCGCGGTTCCTGCTACGAATAAAAATACCATTACGCCAACGTTCACCATTTCCACAGCAAACCTTCAGAGTGCCTTTATCCAGGCCGGAACTTATACCCTACCGCTTACTTATACCATCAGTAAGCCTGCTGCTGCTTATCCAACAGGCTCAACCATATCCACTACCACAACAGTAGATCTGAAAGTAATTACCAGTGACCTGGCAGAACTGATCGTTGCGCCATCCCAACCCAATATAACTTTTAATTATACTTCAGCGGCAAGTTACACACAGAGCAATACAGTCGCACTGAGTGGTCATTTAACCTTAAGCAAAACCACGCCTTACATTGTTACAGTAAGAGCTAATGCAGCAAATCTTACGCTAGGTGCCACTACAAATCAGATTCCTGTAAATATCATTACGATAGAGCCTATGGCTGGACAGACAGGTGTAAATACGATTACATTATCCAATGTACCACAAACACTGATTTCTGCCTCCAGCCCGGTAATTGACCGTCAGATCAATCTGCAGTATCGTATCCCCTCAAGCCAGAATTCAACTCTTGTTGGCAAACCATCCGGCACTTACGAAACTACCGTGACTTATACTTTAGTCGCCCCCTAAAAACGCGTTACACCTATTTTTCTGCGTTCGTCCCTGTACATAAAGGTCAGCATCTCTGTCGGCCTTCCAGTTAAGGCAACCCGCTCCTGTCCATTTTCAATGGAGAAAGGTAAACCTTCTGTTTCCACATAAACCGTGTACTCATTACGCGGCAGATAGAAACAAAACTCCCCATGATCATTGGTTAAAGTCTGATGCAGATTTCCATTCACATCCCTTGCTTTAACCCTGATTCCCGCAAGATCAGGCATACCGTCGCCATACTTTACAGCAATAATTTTCAGTTGCCCAAATAAAGCCTGTGTTTTGACCAGCGCAATATCAATTTTCTTGTTTTTATCCAGGAAAACCTGAGTAGTTTCCTGCAAACTCCATCCCTTTGTATTCGTAATAGATACCGTGTAAGCTTCTTTTTTCATCCCTTTAAAAGCTACTTTCCCTTTAGCGTCAGTCAGCGCAACCTGGTCGTTTATTTTTACCAGCACGCCCGGAACTGCTGGCTCATCTCCATCTTTCTGACCATTACTGTTCCTGTCCTCATAATAAACTAGTTCCAGTTTCTTAGCATCGCTATTTCCATTACTTCCGAATTGCTTTTCTATCCCTAAACGAATCTGCCTGGTATTGAAGGTGGATGTAGCGCGTTCATAACTGGAAAAATCTGTGCGGTCAACTTCGGTTACCAGTTTCTGCCGGATAATAGAATACATCGCGTCACCAGTCAGCGCCCAGTTCTTTTTAAAATTATACCTGAGCATCCCATTTAATGAATAATTGCTGCTTCCTGTAAACCCATAATAACTGTACATGGTGCTCATCTGCAAACGCAATGCGTCGTTAAAAGCAGAAAGCCGGACATTCGGGCCTACAGAATACAGATGATAACGCCGGCTCTGACCAGTTACCGTCAGCACATCAGAAAGATAATAAGGGTTCAGCTGCACATAAGTACTCAGGCCTAAAAAAGAATAGGTATAGTTACCAGTAAACTTAAAAGTGTGATAAGGTGCCTGTGGAGTACCCGAAGTATTCACATAAGTATAGCCATAATCGCCATTTAACGTAAATGACTGTTTAGCACCATAATAACCAACATTTACAGCTATACGTGCAGCAGACGATTTCCAATCCACAGTAGAATTGGTTATTGGTGTAAAACTGGTGGAATATAAGCGCTGCTCCAGAAGATAAGGCGTAAATGATAAGGAAACACTTCCCACACCAACACTGTAACCCAGCTCATAAATATTGATTGTATTTTTGCTCTCTCCTGCATATAATTCATAAGTGAGGTTATTCTGATACTCAGGATGACTGGTCTGTAAATTTGTATGTGCAGTTAACTTGTTATTGTCATTCAGTCTGATCATCATCCTCAGATCAGTATTGAATAATCCCCTTCTGATTCCTGTATAATAGGGACTGCTATAGTAACCATTGCCCGAAAACTGGATCTCTTCACCTTCATATATATAATTCAATCCTGCACTCAAGCCACTTTTTTGTTGTTTACCTGCACCCGGAACTTCTTCGAGGGAATATCCTGCTTCAAAAGCAAAAGATTTTCGCTCACCAAGATCAAAGTTCATTTTAGTACTGAGCTGACTGGCATCTACCCCGGTTAAAGGATCCTTACTATGTATTACAGTAAGTCTTTTATGGTCTGATGCAGACTTTTCCTTCTTATAATCAAGCGCATACACCTTTGCGCCTGGAAGTGAATTATTCAGCTGATTAAAAAGAAAATAATCATTTTGAATCCCATAGGCCGATAAGGATGCTCCTGCAGCAAGGTTTAAATTTGCTTTAATTCCCCGTCCGCCAAAGGCATAATCCATATTTTCATATATATTCCCAAGCTTAATGCCCCAGCCTTTACGCTGATAATCTATAAATGAATTATAAATGATCAATCCATTATTCTGCTGCTGCCTGAAGTAGTCCGTATTCATTCTATAAGATAAGGAGCTGTTAGTCCCCATGCTCAGTTTCCCATTACTCTGAAACTGGCAGTAGGCAGAGGTACCATCCATATTCACATAGCGCAGTGCTGCGGTATTGGGCAGGTCACCATTCAACTGCACATTTCCGCCTAACCTCCCCTCACTGGTCACATTTACCACTCTGAGTGTTTTTACCGCCAGTTGATTATTACCATTATCCATGGCCTGGATGGTTACCGTAAAATCCGAGATGATCCTTTTGCCTAGTCTATTTTTTGCTGTAAAAGGCAATAATTGCTGCGCACCGGGCTGTAAGACAAGATTCATGGTCTGCCCGGTGAATTCCAATCCTTCAGGAATACCATTCAGGAGTAATTTGAAAGACAAGGGCAAAAAGCCTGTATTAATACAGCTCACCATAATCTGCGCCTGGTTAGTATATTGATTAAGATAGATCTCACTTTCTTCAGTGCCGATGACCAGGCCTCCTGCATCCACCAGCCGGGTAGTAAAACTTGCGAAGGATTGTACGGAAATTTCAGATTCGGCAGCAACAAGGTGAACGTTAAAGGTTTGTACATTCTCCTTGATATTCTGTCTGTTGGTCATATATTTCACAGGAAATACACGCGTTACACCGGCAGCTAAAACCATCGTGTCAGGCAAAGAAATAAAACCTTTTAACAACATATGCCGCTGATCCTGTCTCAGTACAACAGACTTAGAATAAGTATTGGTTACCTTTAATAAATTGGAAAATGTCTGTCCCCCTTTAATGATGAGGCTATCCCTAGTAAAGGCATACTTGACCTGAGCCTGCCCCTCACAAAAAAGAAAGATAGCACAGAAAAGTAAAAATAAAGCACTTAGGTAGCTGTTTCGAAGCATCAAGCTAATTAAAATGAAGCATATTGGTAAATAGAAAAATCGTTATTTACCCATGCAAAAATCAGGAATTTACGCCACTGAATGAAAGCCATAATGACACATCTTTGTGTGTCACTGCCTACCTGAACTGTGCCAGCAACTCACCCTTACTGTTGATGTTTAACTTTTTATAAGTTCTTTTGATAT
>Ga0247814_10002076_pt1 | contig 11153 bp, 8 predicted proteins | sample UWRJL179409R1_FD_179947 | JGI IMG/M metagenome (GOLD analysis project Ga0247814, IMG submission 179947) | Plant litter microbial communities from Arlington Agricultural Research Station in Wisconsin, United States - UWRJ-L179-409R-1 | ecosystem: Environmental > Terrestrial > Plant litter >...
CTGGTGACGGTGTCGGTGGTGGAGCCCGCGTCCGCGCCCGCAGCGAGTGTGTCGGTGGTCGTCATACCTAGCCCTTCGTCGCCTGAGTGAGTGCCTGGTCAAGATCGTAAATGATGTCGTCGGGGTCTTCTATGCCCACGCTCAGTCGCACCAACCCGGCATCCACTCCCGCATCGATCAGCTGCTGCTCGCTCAGCTGCGCGTGGGTGGTGGAGGCGGGGTGAATGACCAGTGTTTTGGCATCGCCGATGTTCGCGAGGTGGCTGGCGAGGTCGACGGATTCGATAAAGGTCTGGCCCACCGAACGGCCACCCTTCACCCCAAAACTGAAGACGGAGCCGGGCCCCTTGGGGAGGTACTTGTTCGCCCGATCGTGGTGAGGGTGCGCGGGCAGGCCCGCCCAGTTCACGTAGTCGATGCGGGGATCGGCGTCGAGCCACTCCGCGACGATGCGGGCGTTGTCGACGTGCGCCTGGATACGGAACGGGAGCGTCTCAACACCCTGGGCGAGCAGCCAGGCCGAGTGCGGCGACAGGGAAGGGCCGATGTCACGCAGCTGCTCGGCGCGCAGCCGGGTGAGGAAGGCGTATTCGCCGAAGTTGCCCTGCCAGTTGAGTCCGCCGTAGGTGGGAACCGGCTGGTCGAAGAGCGGGAAGTGTTCGTTGGCCCAGTTGAATCGGCCGCTTTCGACCACCACACCGCCGAGGGTGGTGCCGTGCCCGCCGAGAAACTTGGTCGCCGAATGAATGACCACGTCGGCACCCCACTCGATGGGGCGGTTGAGGTAGGGCGTCGCGATGGTCGAATCGATGATCAGCGGGATGTTGTGGGCGTGCGCGACATCTGCCAGCCCTTCAATGTCCGCGATCTCACCCGACGGATTCGCGATTGTCTCGGCAAAGATGAGTTTGGTTTTATCGGTGATGGCCGCCGCATAGTCGGCGGGGTCGGAACTGTGCACAAACGTGGTCTCGACACCGAAGCGGCGGAGCGTGACGTCGAGCTGGGTGATCGAGCCGCCATAGAGGTTGGCGGAGGCCACGATGTGGTCGCCGGCCCCGGCTAGGGACGCGAACGTCACAAACTGGGCGCTGAGACCGCTCGCGGTGGCGACAGCTCCGAGGCCTCCCTCGAGGCTGGCCACGCGTTCCTCGAACGCCGCCACGGTGGGGTTCTCGAGGCGTGAGTAGATGTTGCCGAACTTCTGCAGCGCAAAGCGTGCGGCAGCGTCGGCGGTGTCGTCGAACACAAACGCGGTCGACTGGTAAATCGGGAGTGCCCGTGCCCCGGTTGCCGGGTCGGGAATGTTGCCTGCGTGGATCGCGCGTGTACGGAATCCATATTCACGGTCTGCCATGGCGCCACGCTACCGGAGGGCTCCGACGAGGGGTGCCCGTTGACGTAACACGCGGTTATGTGGGCGGCAGGGACTGGGCGGCAGCTATCGCCAGCTGGGGAACCAGTAGTGCAGCTGGGTGAAGCGCCAGTCGAGTTGAACGCCGGTCCACATTGGCCAGAAGAAAATACTCACGGCGACCGCGAGGAGCAGGAATGCGGCAACGAAGTATCCGCCGCGGTTTCTCGCGAAGGCGGAGGTGCTGAGTCGCCCGGGTGCGAGATCACCTGCGAGATCTCCTGCCAGATCCCCCGGGGGATCGTCGCGGCGCCCGAGCATCCGCCACGCCACATAGGCAATGGCCAGGATGAGGTAGGGCTCGAAGGTGATTGTGTAGAACTGGTAGACCGTGCGCTCGAGGTACAGCACCCAGGGAAGGTATCCGGCGACGATGCCCATCAGGATGAGGCCCGCGCGCCACTCGCGGAAGCGCACCAGGCGATAGACGAGGTAGAGCAGTGCGGCGGAGCCAGCCCACCAGATGATGGGGTTCGCGATGCCGGTGATGGCCGAGCCGCAGTAGTCCGCCGCGCATCCATCCACCCCATTCTCCGCGCCGAGGAAGTACATACTCGTCGGTCGGATCAGCAGCAGCCAGCCGAGGGGATTGGCGGAATAGGGATGCTCGGTGTGCTCGTTGACGTGGTAGTTGTACACGTCTTGCTGCATGTGGATAAAGCTCTGGAACGCGAGGGGCACCCAGGAGAAGGCGCCCTGCCACGCGTTGGCCGGAGTGTCGGCCCAGGTGCGGCCGTACCCACCGGTGGTGGAGAACCAGCCGATGAAGGTGAGGAGGTAAGTGCCGAGGGCGACGGGAACGGTGAGGAGGAAGCTGACTGGGCCCTGCTTCCAGAGGGTGCCGCTGCCCCAGAAGTGCACTCCTGCGCGACGACGGGCGACGCCGTCGACGACCAGCGTGTAGACCGCGAAGGCGGCGAGAAAGTACAGTCCGTTCCACTTCACCGCGGCGGCAAGGCCGAAAGCGACACCGGCGGCGACGAGCCACGGGCGGAACCACAGGGCTGGTCCCCAGTCGATGGTTTTCCCTGCGGTCTGCCGCTGTGAGATCCACATCGCGAGTCGGGTGGCGCTGTGCGAGCGGTCGAGGAGGATCGCGCCGAAACCGAGGAGGGAGAAAAACATCCCGAAGTTGTCGAGCAGGGCGACCCGGCTCATCACAATCGCGTTGCCGTCGATGGCCATCAGGGTTCCGGCGATGGTCGCGACGAGGGTCGACCGGAACAATCTTTTGGCGATGACCATAATCAGCACAACGGCGAGGATGCCCACCACGGCGGTGGAGATGCGCCAGGAGAGCGAGTTCTCGGCGCCGAAAGCGAGGAATCCGAGGGAGATCAGCCACTTGCCGAGCGGCGGGTGCACCACAAACGACCCACCCGTTGTGTAGGTGTCGACGTCACCCGCCTCGAAGGCGGCGTTCGGGTCGGCGGGCCAGGTCGCTTCGTAGCCCAGGTTGAGGAGTGTGTAGGCGTCTTTGACGTAAAAGGTCTCGTCGAACACCAGTGTGTGCGGGCTCGCGAGGTGCCAGAGGCGTGTGGCCGCGGCAAGGAGAACCACCAGCACGGGGCCGATCCAGCGCAGCAGGGTGGCGCGCGCCGGTGTGGTCGCCAGGCGGTCCCAGAGTCGGTCGAGCAACGCGCGGGGGCGGGTGTGCGCCGGCCCGTAGGCGGTGGACGTCGACGTTTTTGCGGTGGCGGGGGAGGAGCCCTCATCGTCCGTCAGCAGTGCTTCGAACACGTCCCCATACCGGCTTTCCACATCGCAATGCTAAGGGGGTGGGAGAATGAGCGGGTGATCATCCTCGCGGCAACGCCGATCGGAAACCTCGGCGACGCCTCCCGCCGCCTCATAGAAGCACTGACGAATGCGGAGGTCATCGCGTCGGAAGACACCCGAACCACCATTCATCTGATGCGTGCGCTCGGGATCGAGAACCGTCCGCGGCTCATTCCGCTCCACGAACACAACGAGGTCGAGAAGGCTGTCGAAATCGCCGAGCTCGCGCGTAACCAAGACGTGTTGGTGCTCTCCGATGCCGGGATGCCCGCAATCAGTGACCCCGGTTTTCCGCTGGTTGCTGCCGCGGCCGCCGCGGGTGTGACAGTCACGGCTCTTCCTGGACCGAGCGCAGTGCTCACCGCGCTCGCCGTGTCGGGACTGCCCACCGACCGCTTCAGCTTCGAGGGATTTTTGCCCCGCAAGTCGCGGGTCGCCTACTTCACCACACTCGTGCGCGAAGAGCGCACCATGGTCTTTTTTGAATCCCCGAACCGCCTGGGCGATTCGCTACGGGACCTCGCGCTCGCGTTCGGCGCCGACCGGCGCGCCGTGGTCTGCCGCGAACTGACCAAACTGCACGAAGAAGTCAAACGCGGCACCGTCGCGGAACTGGCGGAGTACTTCGCCGAGGGCGCCCGCGGCGAGATCTGCATCGTGGTGGAAGGAGCAGCCCCGGCGACGTCCGATCTGCCCACCGGCATCGCGCAGGTGCTCGCCCTGGTGTCGGAGGGATCCCGACTCAAGGAGGCCGCCACGGAGGTCGCCGAGGCCACCGGACTGAGTCGACGCGACCTGTATGAGGGTGCGCTCGCCGCGCGCTGAACGTGGCCCGGGGCATCCCGCATCGCACCCTGCACCACCCCTGGCAGCGCACCCGGGCCGTAATACGGCCAAGAAGGGGGACGGCGACCTTTAGGATGGACGAATGGCCGCCGGTGATTCCTTCTATATTGCGACGCCCATCTTCTATGTCAACGACGTTCCCCACATCGGGCACGCGTACACCGAAGTTGCGGCTGACGTTCTCGCTCGCTGGCATCGCCAGAGTGGCGACGATACCTGGTTGTTGACCGGTACCGACGAGCACGGGCAGAAGATCCTGCGCACAGCGACCGCCAACGACACCACACCCAAGGCGTGGGCCGACAAACTGGTGAACGAAGCGTGGCTTCCGCTGCTGAAGACCATCGACATCCAGAACGATGACTTCATCCGCACCACCGACGAACGGCACGAGAAGGCCGTGACGGTCTTTCTGCAGAAGCTCTACGACGACGGGTTTATCTACTCGGGCGATTACGAGGGCTACTACTGCGTCGGCTGCGAGGAATACAAGCAGCTCGACGACCTGATGGAGACCGAGACCGGCGACTATGCCGGGATGCTCGTCTGTAAGATCCACGGTCGTCCGATCGAGATTCTCAAAGAGACCAACTACTTCTTCCGGATGAGCGACTTCCAGCAGCGTCTTCTCGACCTGTACGAAGAACGCCCCGACTTCATCCAGCCCGAGAGTGTGCGCAACGAGATCATCTCGTTCGTCAAGAGCGGCCTGAGCGACCTGTCGATCTCGCGTTCCAGCTTCGACTGGGGAATCAAGATCCCGTGGGACAACAGCCACGTGCTCTACGTGTGGTTCGACGCGCTCCTCAACTACATCACCGCTATTGGCTACGGCTCCGACGACGAGAACTTCAACCGTCGCTGGCCCGCCACGCAGCTTGTTGGCAAGGACATCGCCCGCTTCCACGCGGTCATCTGGCCCGCCATGCTGATGGCCGCTGACCTTCAGCCGCCGAAGCAGGTCTTCGGTCACGGCTGGCTGCTCGTCGGCGGCGAAAAGATGTCGAAGTCGAAGCTGACCGGTATCGCACCGCAGCAGATCACCGACACCTTTGGTATCGACGCGTTCCGGTACTACTTCATGCGCGCCATCAGCTTCGGCCAGGACGGTTCGTTCAGCTGGGAAGACCTCAGCGCCCGCTACCAGTCCGAGCTTGCCAACGGTTTTGGCAACCTCGCGTCCCGCACCATCGCCATGGTCAACCGCTACTACGACGGTGTGGTGCCCACACCCGCCGAGTACAGCGAGGCAGACCTCGCCGTGCAGAAGGTGGTGGCCGATGCAGCATCCAACGCCGATGCGGCCATTCAGCGTCTTGCGATCCACGAATCGCTGGCCTCCATCTGGACCATTGTTGAAGAACTCAACGGGTACATCACCATTCAGGAGCCCTGGGCTCTCTCCAAAAAGGACGAGACCCGCGAGCGCCTCGGAACGGTGCTGTACACGGCGATCGAGGGACTGCGCGCCCTTGCCGTTCTGCTGTCGCCCGTGATCCCGGGGGCAACCGCGAAACTCTGGACGGCGCTCGGCGCTGAGGAGACTCTCGGAGACCTCACCAGCCGCAATATCGTCGAGGCCGGCGAATGGGGCCAGTTGCCCGCAGGCAGCAAAGTCGGCACTCTGGAAGCACTGTTCCCCCGCATCGAGCCCGCGGAGGATGCTGGTTGATCGACCCGCGTAGTGTGCTGGCCGCGGCCGGCGGAGAGGCAGAACAATGACCGACCCCGCGTCGCACGTACGCTCCCGGGCTGCTGCCCCCGCTGACGCTCAGGCCCGCAACCTCGAGTATCCGCCGCTGCCCGAAGCCCTCGTGGTTGGTGTTTACGACAACCACACCCACCTCGAGATCAGCGACGGCGATAACCCGCTCGACTATCGCGAACAGCTCGACCGCGCCTCCAGCGTGGGTGTGCGTGGGGTTGTGCAGGTGGGAAACGACCTCGAGACCTCCCGCTGGTCAGCCGATATTGCCGCCCGCGAACCGCGCGTTCTCGCCGCCGTCGCCCTGCACCCCAATGAAGCGCCGCGTTACGACGCCGAGGGAACCCTCGACGACGCCCTGGCCGAGATCAACGACCTCGCCAAGCGTCCGCGTGTGCGTGCCGTGGGTGAGACCGGGCTCGACTTCTTCCGCACGGGAGAAGAGGGTCGCGCCGCGCAGTACCGCTCGTTCGAAGCCCACATTGAGATTGCGAAGCAGAACGGCCTCGCGCTCCAGATCCACGATCGCGAAGCGCACGCTGAGGTCGTCGAGACACTCCTGCGGGTGGGTGCGCCGGAGCGTACGGTCTTCCACTGCTTCAGCGGCGATGCCGAACTCGCGCAGATCTGCGCCGACAACGGCTGGTACCTCTCGTTCGCCGGCACCTTTACGTTCAAAAATGCCCACAATCTGCGGGACGCCCTCGAACTTGTCCCGCGTCGGTTGGTGCTGGTCGAGACGGATGCTCCGTTCCTCACCCCCATGCCGTTCCGCGGCCGCCCCAACGCGCCCTATTTGATCCCGCATACGTTGCGCGCGATGGCCGCGCACCTCGGCACCGATGTGTCGATGCTTGCCGCGCTCATCACCTCCAACACGGAAGAGGTGTACGGGCTGTGGAACGCGGAGCCGGTCACCGAACCCCCGAACCCGTTCAACGAATCGTTCGGCGATAACCACTCCGCCGACGCGAACCACCACGAGGACCACCTGTGACCCTGCTCGGCCCCGCCGAAATCCGCGACCTCGCCGAACTTCTCGGCATCCAGCCCACCAAAAAACTGGGCCAGAACTTTGTGATCGATCCCAATACCGTCCGTCGTATTGTGCGCGTCGCCGGCGTCACTGCCGACACCACCGTGGTCGAGGTCGGCCCGGGGCTCGGATCCCTCACCCTCGGACTGCTCGAAACCGGCGCGCAGGTTGTCGCCGTCGAGATCGACAAACGTCTCGCCGCGCAGCTGCCGATCACGGTGTCCGACATGCAGCCGGATGCCCGACTGACGGTCATCACCGGCGACGCCATGGTCGTCTCCGAGCTGCCGCACACCCCCACGGTGCTGGTGGCGAACCTTCCCTACAACGTGTCGGTGCCCGTGCTGCTGCACTTCCTCGAGACGTTCCCGGCCCTGCAAAGTGCCCTCGTTATGGTGCAGGCAGAGGTCGGACAACGCATCGCTGCACCTCCCGGATCCAAGGTTTACGGTGCGCCGTCAGCGAAAGCGGCATGGTATGGGCAATGGAAAACTGCGGGACAGGTCTCTCGTCAGGTATTCTGGCCTGTACCGAACGTTGATTCCATCCTCGTTGGGTTCGAACGGCGCGAACTGCCGGGCACCGAAGACGAGCGCATTGCTACATTTGCGCTTGTTGACGCGGCCTTCCAGCAGCGGCGGAAGATGCTGCGACAAGCACTGTCTGTAGTCCTAGGGGACTCGGCGACAGCGTCGGCGCGCATCGAAGCTGCCGGACTTGCGCCGACGGCCCGCGGCGAGGAATTGACGGTGCGCGACTTTTTGGCAATTGCGCGAACTGCCAAGTGACGTGTGCACGGCCGTATTCGACCAGAAGTCGTAACGACCTGAACGATAGCTCCACAGAGAACTTACTACTAAAGATCAAAGGCAGAATCAGATGATTTTCGAAGTTGGCGAGACAGTCGTCTACCCCCACCACGGCGCTGCAACGATCACTGCGGTCACAACCCGCACGATCAAGGGCGTTGAGAAAAGATACATCACTCTGAACGTTCACCAGAGCGACCTTGCAATTGAACTTCCCATCGACAACGCCGAGCTCGTTGGTGTTCGTGATGTCATCGACAGCGCCGGCGTTGAGGCCGTGTTCGCGGTTCTCCGCAGCGATGTCGAAGAAGAAGCGGCCAACTGGTCGCGTCGTTTCAAGGCCAACTCCGAGAAGATGGGTAGCGGCGACGTTTACCGCATCAGCGAGGTCGTTCGCGACCTGTGGCGTCGCGACCACGTCTCCGGTGTGTCCATGGGCGAGAAGAACATGCTCACCAAGGCCCGCCAGATTCTGGTCTCCGAGCTTGCGCTCGCTCAGAAGTCGACCGGCGAAGAAGCATCCGAAGTGCTCGACGGGGTTCTCGCAACCATCGTCGCCGCATAACGCCAGCACTCCTCGCTGCAGAAGTTGTAGCTGCAGAACTCCGGTGATGGGCTAGTCCCACACCTCACACATAAGTCCGTTCCCCAAGGGGAGCGGACTTGTGTGTTTCTGCCGCAGCGCCCGGAGGGAGAACAGGTCTCGCGGAGGGTGATTCGGTACCGCGGATCGTGAACGCTGCACTCGCGGAGGGTGATTCAGTGCGACGGAGTGTGAACGCTGCCGTCGCGGACGGTGATGCGGTTCCGGGGAGGGAGTACTCGTCGGTCACGGACAGCGATCCGGGGCGACGGAGCCAGTAGCCGTCGCTCACGGATCCCGAAGCAGTGCGGCGGACCCGGATACCGGCGCCCGCGGAGGTAGAAACTCGTCGCCGGAACCCGAAAGTGGAGCGGCCGGACCCCTTTACGTGCTCACGGAGGGCGTCGTTTCCGGGTCCGGCGTCAGGTTTCGCCCTCCGGACTTTGGGGACGCGTACGGTTTCTAGTTCCGCCGGCCAGCTTCCAGTTCCGCGGAGAGGTATCGAGGTCCGCGAGGACGAAGGCCCGAAGGCCCGAAGGCCGAAGGGGCACCTGAGCGTGGCTAAAGCCCCGGCGGTGTACTCGGGCAGGACTCGAACAGAGTCGCTTCGGTGACACCCTTGATGTCGCTGGTGTCGCCCAGCGGGGAGGCGAACCATCCCTGGTCGGGATACTCGGTGATGAACTCGTCCCGGGTGGGCGGCGGCTCCGTCGCGATACCGAACGACCCCAGGCATGGCACCTGGATCTGCACGAGATAGTCGTAGAGGTACCCGAGTTGATCTGCGGTTGCCGGCGGCTGCGGGTGGCCGGGGTAGCGGGTGGCGCAGACAAAGTCGGCCAGATCCTCGGCTTGAGTCGGCGCAGACGCACTCGTGCGCTCCCACGATCGTTCGTCGGGGCTCAAGGTCAGCTTGACTCCCTCGGCGACGAGGCAGTCATAGCGCTGCATGTACGCGGTGCCCGTGATGTACTCCACAAAGGTGGCGTCGGGTCGGGTGGCATCCGGGTAGGCAAGGAGAAAGTTCTCCCACGAGGTCTCCACCGCAGCCAGGCGTGCCGCGTCCTCTTCCTCGGGGGCGAATACCGCGGGTTCCGGCACTGGTCCGAGGTCGGCGACGGTCATCCCTGAGCCTGTCGGCAGGGGTGTGCGGGTGGGCGCCGCGACGGACTGCCCGTCGGTCCAACTGCTGCACCCGGTGAGTGCCAGAGCGAGCGCCATTAGCGCGACGAGCGGGAGTGCTGCGGTGCGTTGAAATCGTGATGTCCCCATGGTCGTTGAGGCTATCCGAATCGAGTATTCTCAAATCTTCCCCCGTAATTGCGCTTCCTTTTTGCGCGCCCAAAACGCGGAGATTGGGCGCTCAGAATTCCTTCTCTGGACGCTTAGTCAACGCACAGTATTCACTCAACTGGGTGAGTCACAGTTGGACACTGGTATTGCCAGTACGGGGGCAACGTCGGCTCAGCAGAACGGAAGTACTTCACGTGGGAATCCAGACCTCTCTCGACGAGCTGCGCACCACCGAACACATCGTTGATGCGATGCGAGCGGCCGACGAACTGGCCTTCGTCGCCAGTCGCAATGCTGGCCCCCGAACCGTTCGTGTCCTTGCCGGCGCTCTCTCCGGCGACGACCAGATCACTGCCATCGCCGCCGTGCACGCCCTCGGCCAGGTCTTCGACGAAGAAGCCGATGAGGTGCTCTCCGCTCTGTTGTCGAGTGACCGCCGGTTCCTCCGTGAGCACGCCGCCTGGGCGTTCGGCGCGCGCCTTCCTCGTTTTGACACCATCGCGCGGCTGATCGGTACCGTTGTTGACGGGGCATTCAGCGGGATGCTCGCGCAGCGCACACTCCAGCAATGGGGTGCGTCTGCTCCCGACCACGTGGCCGTTGCGGTGGAGAGTGCCCTGCTGGGCAAACACACCGAAGACGCCCGATACCGTCTCGTCGAAACCCTCGGACTCGTGCGCGGTCGGATTGCGACGTCCTCTCTCGCCCGTATTGCGACCGATATCACCGAGCCCGAGAGTGTGCGGGTCGCGGCCGTCGCCGGCCTCGGCGATCGTGCAGGACAACCCGACGTCATCGACCTCGTCACCCGCCTCGCCGCGGGCACCGGCTACCTTGCCGACGTCGCGCGCCTCGCGTTGGTCGACCTCACCGCGCACCCGTCGCCGCGGGCGCCGTGGCAGACGGGCCTCACCGTCGCCCAGATGTTCCTCCACGCCGACATCGACCCCGAACTGACACGCGCCGGCAGCGGGGACAACGGCGGCATCGCCACCCTTCTTGTGCGGCTCGGAAATGCGCTCACCGCAGCCCCCACCCCCACCGGGTATCGCTCGCTCGGGATGGCCTCGGCGGACGCCGCCATCCTCGGCCGGCACAACGACGACAACCAGGTGCAGCGGGTCATCACCCTGTCCCGCGGCAGCGCCGAAGACGCCTTCGACTCCCTCGCCCAGGCGGGCTCCACCGTGCGCGGCCACGCGTACGCGTCCGTCGCGCTGCTCAGCGAGCCCGTGGCATCCTCCGATGCCTGGCCCCTGCGCGCCGCCGCCGAGCGCGGCATCCGCCGGGTGCTGCGCGCCGCCGGCACCGTGGACGTGCTTCACCTGCGGATGGCGGATGTGGGCAGCCTCGCCGCCGCAAACGTCGCACGCGACCTCGGCATCCCGGTGGTTTTCACCGTCGCACCCGACCCGCACGCTCTTATCAACTCGATGGAACTCGCGGGCCAGCTGACGCGCGCCAACTTCGGCGACGTCGATGAGCGCGAGCACTACTGGTTCCGCGCCCGTCTTGTGCAGCGCCTGGCCGGCGACGCCGCCCACACGGTGTTGTTCCCCCGCCCGAACCTGCAGGCCGACATGCGCGACCTCGTGGGGATCGACATCAGCGCGCACCCCGAACGGCACTCGATTGTGCCCGAGGGCATCGACCTCGAAGTGGTCGACCGTGCGGTCGCCGAAGCCAGC
>Ga0247814_10002079_pt1 | contig 11147 bp, 7 predicted proteins | sample UWRJL179409R1_FD_179947 | JGI IMG/M metagenome (GOLD analysis project Ga0247814, IMG submission 179947) | Plant litter microbial communities from Arlington Agricultural Research Station in Wisconsin, United States - UWRJ-L179-409R-1 | ecosystem: Environmental > Terrestrial > Plant litter >...
CAATACAGGCTGAGGTTCTGTCCAACGCAGGTTGCCTACAGGCGGAGCTGCAAATGGAATTCCTTTGTAGGCAATAATTCCTTTAGTGGGGGTCGGAACTCCTTTAATTTGTCCTCCCTCAACGGTAAGTACCGGATTGGTGTCTTTTCTACTCCAGGAGGCAAAAAACACTGCAAGAGCCAGGAATAGAAACGGGATAAATAATTTCTTCATACGAATAATTGGTTTTTTGGGTGGTTAGTTAAAAGTGATTTGATTTATAAAGCAATAAAATGCAATTTAATCAGAAAAACTGATTAAGCAAGTTGTTTTAAGGGGTATCACCCCCCCCGCTGGCGCAAGAATGCAGCGCAAGCCTTGCGGGCTGAGTTCTTGTGCCATTCAACCTGGTTATTAACCTGAGGATGTTATAAATTTAACAAAGGCACAAGAACGCCATGCACGTACCAAACGGCGTATTCCTGTGCCAGCACATTGCTTGTGAGACAAAAACGACAGTTCGCGTTAGGGATAGCAGCGGATACCGGCCTTTTTTAGTTGGCAATAGCAGTAGGCAGTAAGATTTTCGCCGACTAAAAAATGAACCTAAGGCCTGCAGGTGTATGAGCGGATAGCCCGGCCCGCAGGGAACGCTATTGTTAGTGTATTGTAGATTAGTTGATTAAAGATTGGGCCTGTCGCTTGTCAACTATTCACTAATTAACCAATCACTAATCAACTAAGCCGTAGCCACCAGCCTACTCACGCTTCGGTATACATAAGCGTTAAAGATATGCCTGCGTGCAAACCGCCCCGGCGAGTCGGAATTGATAAGCTTTACATATATGGCCTTGGGCACATCAAAATATTCGTACTCGCTGCCATCTGTAAAGGCTACCTTAAGCACCTGCTGGCGGTACTCAAAATCAAGCATGTTAGCGTTTGTTGTGGTAAGGTTGTATTCGGTAAGCGTTTGGGCGCGGGTTTCGGGGGCAATGCTTACCAAAAAATGATAGGCTTCTATAATCTGTTTGCTTTTTTCTTCGGCGTCCAGTTTGGCTTCTTCACTTTCCTGAAACTTATCCGGGTGCCAGGTTTTCATCAATGACCGGTAAGATGTTTTCAGTTCCTGTAGTTCGGCGTCTACATTTACACCTAATAATTTGCGGTGTTCAACAATTTTTTTCATACGTTTTTTATTGCATCATTGCGCGTTAATGCAATAATCGCGCAAAGGTACGGTTTATTAGGTTAAAGTACTACGCTTATTTGCGCTGCGCCACTACCGTTTGCAATCAATCCCCATTACAGCCATAATGTGAAATATTTTTAATTTGTACGAAAACAATCTACTTTTTAGTGTTGTTATCTTAATACCAAATAAAACATCTACGCTATGGAAAACAACACATGGAACAGTGAAGACCAGAACCAGCGTTCTGATTCACAACAGCAAAACAACCAGCAAGATCGCAACCGCAGCAACAACCAGGAGCAGCAAGCCAACTCGGGTTTGCAGGGCGAAGGCAGCAGCGGCGATCAGCAAGGCCAGCCCCAACAACAGTTTAGCTCGGGCCAGGGTAATGCCGACAACAGCGGCCGCCAGGACTGGAACCGCGACCAAAACCAGCGCGGCAACCAGGAGCAGCAAGGTAATGCTGACGTAGGCAACCCAAGCAGCGGCCAGCAAGGTCAGTTTGATGAGGGCAACCGCCAGGAGCAGCAACAAAATGATCAGAACAGCAACCGGGATCAAGACGATGTTGAATACGATTCAGAAAGCGAAGATGTGGAATCTGATGATGAAGACTTTGCCGGCGATGATGTGAACGACGATAATCGACTGTAAAAAACAGTCAATTTTAAATCTGAATGGGGCCGCTCCGGTAAAACGGGGTGGCCTTTTTTACACTTTCGTTTTGGCCAACCATCTCTCCACTCCCCCTCGCCCACGCAAACCTAACTTAGATATGTAAATAAGTTCGTCCAAATATTTAATATTTGATAAAAAACAGTCGGTTTTTTGGCGAAAAAGTATCAATGAAGATAGTATATTTGTATTTACACAATACCAATTATTATAAACCGGGAGCTCCTCCTAAATATTTACAGCGCTTGCAATACAAAAAAGAGCATATTTCGTCGCTTTGGCAAAAAATATGTTTTGACGGCGACGTTAAAGCATTCGAGTCGTTTTACTACTTGCTTTATGCGGCGCTGGTGCGTTTCAGTATGATGTATGTACATAAACGCGAAGAAGCCGAAGAAATTGTAACGGATATATTTGTAAAAAGCTGGATAAACCGAGCTAATTTACAGCATGTGGAACGCCCGGATACTTATTTTTTTGTTGCGGTAAAAAATCAATCGTTAAATTACATTAAAAAATATTCTTCCATTGTTGTTGTGCCGGTTGATGACGCAAACGATGTAAATTTGATTGACACCGCAGATCCACTGGTACAGCTTGAAAAAAAGGAGCTGCATTTTTACCTGGATCAGTCAATTAACGCCCTGCCCCAGCAATGCCGCATTATTTTTAGGTTAATAAAAGAAGATGGCCTGAAATATAAAGAAGTGGCAGAAATATTAAATATATCGCCCCGCACGGTGCAAACTCAATTGGTAAGGGCAATGCAAAAACTTAGCGTTAGCTTAACAGATTATGTAGCGCCTGTTTCGGCGGTGCCAATTAACAACGATGCAGTAGTGAATATTTTACTATTGATAAGCTTTGTAAAAATATTTTTCTAACCTGTAGGCATTTTCTCTTTTTTTATTGTCCTTACATTAAAACCAATTGTATTCCTTTTATTTTCTATGGTAGATCCTAGATTTATTGAGTTGCTTACAAAGGAGCTGACAGAAGAATTAACTGTTGCTGAAAGGCAGGAGCTTGATTTGCTTTTGCAGCAAAATCCTCAACATAAAAAGCAAAGCGCAACTATAAAGGAGTACTGGAACAGCAACAATACAGATTATACTACTACCGCGGCCAATTTTAATAAATTAATGGCCGTTATACGGTTTGCCGAACAAGCCGCTGATATGGATATTGAAGCGGATAACGAAACAAAGCCCCGCAGGTTGTGGGCAGTGGCCCTAAAATATGCTGCGGTTTTGGCTTTAGGGGTAGGTTTATACTTTTTGTACCTGGTTGTACGCCCGGCTAATAACGGGGCTATTGCTTCAAACTGGCAAAACAAAACAACAGCCCCCAGAGAGAAGGTGCGAATGACTTTACCGGACGGCACAGTTGTTACACTTAATTCGGGCACTACTTTAAGTTATCCTCTTTCTTTCGGTAATAAAAACAGAGAAGTTTATTTAAATGGCGAAGCTTTTTTTGACGTACACAGAGACCGCCAACATCCGTTTATTATTCATACTAAAAAAATGAATGTACGTGTACTTGGCACAGTCTTTAACATTAAATCATATGATAATGAACCACACAGCGAGACTTCGCTTATTAAAGGTTCAATTGAGGTAACGCTGAATGACCGCATAGCCGATCGTATAATACTTAAACCCCGCGAGAAATTAATTGTTGAAAACGATTTACCGACACAAAATAAAACCAATATACCAAACCGCACAGAGCGCCTGATGCCTGCGGTTGAGGGAACCCAATATTCCCTTACCAATTTAACCTACCTCCCTAGTATTGACAGTGCAGCTGTTGAAACCTTATGGTTAAAAAACAAACTGGTGTTCAGAAACGAGAACTTTGAAAATATAGCAGCAGAAATGGAACGCTGGTATGGAGTTCAAGTAGTTTTTCAGCACAAAGAGTTAATGAAACTAAGGTTCACAGCAAAATTTGAAAAGGAAACCGCAATGCAAGTTCTTGAATCTCTGCGATTAACAGAGGATTTTCATTTCAAAAAAGATGGTTCAACGTTTTACATTTTAAAATAGAAAAAATGCCTATGAAGAAAGAATGACCAAAAAAAACGGGATAACCTTTATGGTTGATCCCGCTCGGATAAGATGACCACATATAATGTAACACCAGATGTTGTTGGCACGGCTATCTGATGTTATTCACCTTAATTTTTAAAGTTATGAAAATAATTATGCACTCGCGAAGTGTATCGGATAAATTTTATCTATTTAAGCGTCTGTTAATAATGAAACTGACACTATTTTTTATATTGATTTTTAACATTGGGGCGTTTGCTAATGTTTTTTCGCAAACCACGGTATCCCTCAATTTTAAAGAAGCCGACCTGGAAAAAGTACTTTTAACTATTGAAACTAACAGTAGTTATCGTTTTGTTTATAGTAACAACAAAATACTTACAGGCAAAAAAATTACCATTAAGGCTGATAACGAGAACGTTACAGACGTGCTTAATAAAATATTAAGCAATTCGGGCCTTTTTTACATTGAACGCGAAAACCATTTGGTTGCAATTGCACCGGTTGGTACGCTTGCAGGTACTGCGGCTGATGCGCAACAAGGTTTCAAGGTAACCGGTTTAATTACCGATGAAGGAACAGGTGAAACCTTAATTGGAGCAACCGTTAAGGTAAAAGGAACAACCAACGCGGTAGCGGTTGACGTTAGCGGTAAATTTACTATTGATGCCCCAAGTGCTAATTCTATTTTAGTAGTAAACTTTATAGGCTACACAGAACTGGAAGTGCCTATTGGTGGCAAAGCTGTTCTGGACATTAAAATGTCAAAAGTAACGCGTAACCTGGATGAAGTTGTTGTAACTGGTTTTGGTTTAACCACCAAAAAGTCTACACTTGCCGGTGCTGTTTCACAGCTTAGCGGCGAAGATTTGTCGCAATCAAGGGCAACTTCAGCTTCAGGTGCAATGGTAGGTAAGATTGCCGGTGTTAACTTCAGGCAAACTAACGGCCAGCCTGGAGCTAACCCAACAATTCGTATTCGTAACTTTGGTGGCCAGTTTGATAACCCACTTATTATTATTGATGGTACAAGGCGCGATATGGATGCTTTTAACGCCCTTGACTTTAATGATGTTGAATCATTAAACGTTTTAAAGGACGGCTCGGCTGCTATTTACGGCTTTTCTGGCGAAAATGGTGTAATAGTTGTGGTAACTAAAAAAGGTAAACGCGGCCAAAAGCCAACTTTTAGTTTTGATACCTATTATGGTACGCAAACTTATGCCAATTTTAATAAGCCCGGCGATATAAAAAGCTACGTTAGAGGTATAGTACAAACCGAAACTTACGGTGATGGCAGACAAAGTGTTGCTTCCAGGACTATAACTCCAGAGATCTATCAAAAAGTTATGAATGGCGCACCAGGCTATGAAGGTTTTGATTGGTATAAATATATATACAAAAGCGCGCCACAATACCAGGCTAAGTTTTCTGTTTCAGGTGGCACAGAAAATACAGACTATTATATTAGTGCTACCACCTTAAATCAAGGTGTAGCCCTGCGCGACTTTGGTGATGGTTTTAAACGCCAAAACATACAAGCCAATTTTAATGCTAACATTAGCAAGCGCATTAAATTTGGTATGCAAATGAACGGGTACTGGTCAAAACAATCAAATACCAATGTTGAAGGCAATGATTTTGACTGGCAGGCCGAAGCCCCATATCGTAATTTACCAATTTTACCGGGCTCGGGGGTGGCGTACACTAATCCGGTATCGGGTCCGTATATTAATGGCAACCCTTTGTACCCTCAAGGTACATCTCCCTCCGGTCAGGGATATAGCTATGGTTTGGTAAGCCCTGAATTATCAGGGACAGCATCAACCACCAGGAGAAATGTATCAATAACCGGTACCTTAGAAATAGACATTTTACCCGGCTTAAAGGGACGTATGTTGGCCAACTACTCATTCCTGAGCAACCAGGAAGATTCTCGCCGTTTGTCGCCCACTTTGTATCAGTTAAATACTTTAGGCACCATTATACAGGATGGATCATATGTACCGGCGCGTAACAATGAGCATATTTTTAGAAATACCGACAACTCTTCACTCCAGTTTCAGTTAGAGTATAAAAAGTCTATTGGCCAACACAATTTCCAGTTGAATGTTAATCAAGAGAGCACCCTTAGTTATTCGCCATTTGTAAGGGTAACGGGTATACCGCCGGCTAATAATATCCCGTATATACCAAATATTGGTAAAGATAATCTTACCTCTTTTGAGGATAATATTAGTAATTATACGCCAGCGCAAGGTTACCAGGTAAGGTTAAATTATGACTTTGCGGGCAAGTACATTCTTGAGGCTTTCGGACGTTACGATGGTTCATCTTACTATTTACCTGAAAAAAGATGGGGATTCTTCCCGGGTGGGGCAATAGCTTACCGTATCTCTCAGGAAGATTTTTGGAAAAGCAGCCCGATATTAAGTACCTTTAACGATTTTAAGATCAAGGCGTCATACGGTGTTTTAGGGAACGCATTCGGAAGTGCCACAGACAATTATTTAACGGGTTATGAATATAACCAGGGCTCTGCGGTACTAAACGGTACTGTAATTACCGGTTCACAGATATTGCCTCCGCCTTCTTTAGCGCTAACCTGGGGACGTACCTATTCAAGCGATGTTGGTATTGACATGACCTTGTTAAACAGCCGCTTAAATATCGCGGTTGACTATTTTAACCGTACCCGTTCAGGCCGTGGCGGGCGTAGTGTGGTAACTTTACCTGATCTCACAGGTTTCAACGCAGGTGATGAAAACGTGAACAGCGATAAAGACCGCGGGGTTGATGGCAGCATTTCATGGCGCGACCGTGTAGGTGAAGTAAGTTATGGCATTAACGCTAACTTTAGCTATAGCAGAAGCATAACCGGTTTCCGTTACAACCAGGTTTTTGGTAGCGACTATGGGTTATTTCGCGGAACTCAAATTATCGGTACTCCCGGTGGTACTAATGGTGTAGACAGATTAAATGGCGGGCCATTTCAATACGTAGTTATCGGCCAGTTTCAAAACTGGGAGCAAATACAGAACTACGGTGTTGACCAGGATGGCAAAGGTAACACGACCCAAAAACCCGGCGATTTTATTTTCAAAGATACAAATGGCGATGGTTTTATTACTCCAAATGATCAAACCAGGGAGACCTATACTATAAATGGTGCAAATGGTAGTGTCCCTCCATTAAGTTTTGGCTTTGGCTTTAACGTAAACTATAAAGGGTTTGACCTTAGGACCGATTTTACAGGTGGTTCATTGTTTACATTTGAACAGACATCTTCGGGTTTTAGCAGTGCTACCGGTGCCTACATGCGCGAGTGGTTACCAAACCGTAATACATCACAGTATTTATTTGATAACTCAAGCTACTATTCTGACATATTTGACAGAAACAGCCCTATTGTAGTTGGTAAGTATCCGTTGCTTTTACAAACCAATCCGGCACCTAATACAAACTTCAACCACGGCGGTTGGCAAACCAATATAACCTATGTTAGAGTACGTAACTTACAAATAGGTTATACCATACCATATTCTATTTTGAAATCTTTAAGTGTTACTAACTTAAGGGTGTACGTAGCTGCACAAAACTTGTATACATTCTCAAATATGCCGAACAAAATTGATCCGGAACTTGCAAACGGTGCCGGTGGCGGATTACCTAGCCCGAGGGTTTTAACAGCAGGCGTTCAAGTTAAATTCTAAAATATAAGAACATGAAAACAAAATTTTTATATAGTCTGTTTGCACTCTTTTTAATAAACATGGTGTTTATTGGGTGTAAAAGAGACCTAACGGTTGTTCCGAACTCGGTGATCACAGAAGAGTCTGTGTATACCGATAAGGCCCTGATCACCTCAGCGTTGGCGCGCTTTTACAACCAAGTTAATGAGTCCTCTGCCCCTCCTCAAAATAACTTTAATGTTGGATCTGCTGCCTGGGGCGCAAGTAATGCTACTGATGATAGTTTTCAACAAGATCCGGATGATGCGCAAAATAACAGAGGCGGGGCTTCTGCTCAGCAAGTTATGTTTACCAAAGACAGATACCGGGCTTTTGATTATGGCCTGATACGCAGATTAAACATATTTTTAAAAGGCATACGGACTGAAGAGTCAAAAAAAAGTATGACTGCATTTGAAAACGCCGCATTTGAAGGACAAGCCATGTTTTTACGTGCCTGGACTTTTTTCCACATGGTAAAAACTTTGGGTGGTTTGACTATTGTGAATGACGAAGTGTTTGCATTTGCCGGCGGCACAGATGCAACGCCACTGCTATTGAAACGTAACTCAGAAGAAGAATGTTATGATTACATTATAGCCCAGTGCGACTTCGCTGCTGCAAAGCTGACTAATGGCGGGATAGCAACTATTCCTGCCGGTCAAAATGCTAACGCTGCTTTAGCTAACAGATGGGCGGCCAAAATGCTTAAGGCGCGTGCTGCTTTAACTGCGGCTTCAATTGCCAAATGGAATACCCCTGGCGACCCGAATCTTGAAAAAACAGATAAACTTGGCATTAGAACTCATGGGATACCTGCAAGTAAAGCGGATGCCTATTACAAGCTTGCTTTTGACGCTGCTAAAGAAGTTATTGATGGTGGTGCTTACCAATTAATGACAGGTGCTACTCTTACAACGGCACAACAAGCATTTTCAAATGCGATAAACATAAAAGCCGGTAATACTGAAGTAATATGGACAGCGGATCGTCAAACACCTGCCAGAAATACCCAATGGACGAGGTTTGTTGGCCCTGTAACCCATACAGAATCTCCTGAGGGAAATCAATTGGGTGCTCCTGCTGAGTTTGTTGAGTCGTTTGAGGATAGAGTTACCGGTGCCCAAGGCATAAAAACCAGGACCATTAGTACACCCAATCTAATTAACGAGGGTGGTGTTGGCAATGCACCGATCATGTACGATCTGGCAAATCCGGCTGATAATCCATTTATGCAAAAGGACGCCCGTTTATGGGGATCAGTTATATGGCCTCAAGCTGTTTGGAAAGGTAGCCCGGTAGATCTGCGCGCGGGTGAGTGGCGCGGTGAATATAATGCCGATGGTACGCTTAAGGTTTATACCTCTGCCCCTCAGGCAAAAGGAACTCCAGGTACTTTCTTAACCAGTATAAACGGACCGGCTGAAAACACCAGTCAAACTGTAAACAAAACCGGTTTTATCCCCCGCAAATGGCTTGATGAAAAACCAGGTGCCTCGCTTTCGCCAAACTGGAGCGATATGTGGGTAATACGTTTCCGTTTGGCAGAAGCATATGCAATATGTGCCGAAGCTGCTTTACTAAGTACTCCGGTGGGCGGTCCGGGCGTAGGTGTTACCTATATTAACGTTTTAAGAAGGCGCGGTTTACTTCCGGACCTTAGTGCTGGTCAATTTACCTTTGAACAGTTAAGAAGGGAATTGCGCATTGAGTTTTATATGGAAGATCACCGTCTTTGGGATATGAACAGATGGAGACTGGCAGATCAATATTGGGACGGTCCAACTAGCTCAAAAGCCGTGGAATATCCAAATGGTACGTCATATCCTTACCAATTGTATGGTTACACTGTAAATCTTGGCCCTGGTAACCCTGATAACGGTAAATATGTATTTGAAAGAAAAAGGGCATTCAGGAAGAGAGCTAATCCTGCATACTTTGAAAGATCAAGCTACTATTCATCTATGACTAATGGCTGGTTATCTAATAATCCAAATTGGGACAGAAATCCGGGTCAATAACTATCATAAAAAGTATATTATGAAAAAGAAAAATAAAATAACATTTTTAACAATGTTGCTGGCTGCTGCAAGTTTGCTTATGCAATCATGCGGCAAGGATAATTTAAAATACCCAACATCAACAATAAAGGGACGGATCACTTACCAAGGCCAACCTGTTGGATTAGTATATAATAACGGCGATATTCTCACCGGAGGTACTACGTCTCAATTGCTTTTTCAACAAGTAAAAGGACCTCAAAACAGATATGCTGTTGGAGAGTTTGGTGTTTATCCCAAACATGATGGTACGTTTGCCAGTAAATTTTATAATGGAGACTACCTGGTTAGAGTGAACCCGGGTAGAAGCCCATTTCAAGACTTTAGCAACAAACCTTTTACAGTTAACGGGGATGCTAATCTTGGTGATATTGAGGTGGTACCTTATTGGTGGATGAATAACTTTGCAACCACGTATGCCGGTGGCGTTTTTACAGCTACTTTTAATCTTACTAAACCTTCTGCTGACGCTACAAAAACCTTACAGAACGTAAATATATATATTACTCCAACTAACTTACCAGATGCTGTTTCTGCTACCGTTGGTGCTACACGTAGCTTTGCCGCTGGTGTAAATGCCGGAGGTATTGTAGTTCCTGCTGCTGTAAGTACCGGGGGGCCTGTTACGGTTAGAATTGACTTGAATACGCTTAGTACCGGGGAAAAGCAATTCTTAAGAGCTTTGGGCGGTAATGGTACCGTTTATGCTACTGTAGCTGTTAAAACTCTCAATATAAATGACGCATTATATTCAGATGTGATAAAACTGCAGTTGCCGTAATTTTTAACAATTACTGCACAATTGCATTTAAAGCCGCCCTGTAATACGGGGCGGCTTTTTGTTTATGCCTTTGCCAATGTGGTAGATATGATCTTGGTATTTACGGAGTATTTCAGTTACCATTGCCATTATGAAGGCCTGCTGTAATCAAACATGGTGGTACTTGTACTATTAAATTTATTTGAGCGCCCTTAACGCTGGCGAGAAGCAATTCTGGCGGCTATGGGTTCGGGCGGGTCATATCGGGGCTATTATAGTTGTTAAAACTACCGGAATAACTGATGCATTATATTCAGACCCGATAAAGCTGCAGCAATAGAGCTGATACCTTATCACAATTTATTTTGCAAAAAAACTCCGCAGGTTTAAATTCATTAAAAATTTAAGCCGCGGAGTTTTTTAGTTTCACATGAAGGGTAATATTGCGATTAGGATAGGCTATCTTTTGTAGTACTAACGCTAAGTAAGAAATAGCGATTATGTTTTATACACCGCTTGAATATTCTCGCGCATTGATTGGAATACACCCTCATCGCGGTTTGTTGTTCGGCGTAACTCTTTTAGTACTTTGGCAAGATAGGCTGTACGTGAATAATTGTACAACTCATCATACCTGCCTATCAGAATAGAAAGCTGGTTGAGTGAAGATGTATACAGATCAAATATTTCCTG